>Ga0335072_10014226_pt1 | contig 11309 bp, 13 predicted proteins | sample Lox_Sample_21_FD_206725 | JGI IMG/M metagenome (GOLD analysis project Ga0335072, IMG submission 206725) | Soil microbial communities from Loxahatchee National Wildlife Refuge, Florida, United States - Lox_Sample_2.1 | ecosystem: Environmental > Terrestrial > Soil > Wetlands | place: USA...
TTTAGCTATTTGGAATTAGCATTGATTCAGTTGCGTCTTTGTACGGTACCTGATAATTCCATCTCCCGTTTCCTTTGTGTAAATTCACCGTCAATGCTTTTAACTTCGTTCATCTTTCTTAATTTGTCTTCATCCAATGCACTGATATCAGATTCCATCCTACTAACTCCATCTTCCTTTGTGCCATTTCAGATTCAACACTTTTAAGTCCGTTATCCTTCCTTGACTTCTCCTCATTCAAGGCTCTGACAGCAGATTCCATTCGATCGCATTCCATCATCTTTGTCGCCACTTGAGCATCAATTTTTTTGATTTCATTCATCGTCCTCAACTTCGCTTCATCTAATGCACTGGTATCACATTGCAGCCGGTTACAGTCCATCTTCCTTCCGCCAATTCATCATCAACGCTTTTCATTTGATCGTTCTTCTTTGACTTCTCATCATCCAAAGCCCTGATAGCATATTCCATTCGACCACACTCCCATCCCTTTCTCTAGTTCGGCATCAACACTTTTGACTTACTTATTCTTCTGCAGCCTCTCCTCATTCAAAGGACCCTTCTCACGTCCCCTTTCAGATTTGGCAGCTTTTACTTGAACAGTGACAGCATTTAACTCTAAACGGATATCCTCAAGTTCCTTCTCGACTTCATTCAATTTTCCAAGGGCGCGCGCAATTCTTGAGTTTAAGGAGAAGAGATTCAAGCTGATGCTGGGATTGATGTTTTTCCAGGATGGAATTGAGTGCTTCGATGGCGGAATGATGACGAGAGGCTATACTCTGTAACTCTGGCTCCGTTCGAGAAATCTGTTCCGGCATTGGAAAGGTTACGCCGTAATGATGCGACGAAATTCTGATATCAGACAACGATCGAAAAGCTAGGTACGTTGTTGATTCCTGATTCTTCGGTAGTCCCGTTTTCTACATCCTCAGATGTCTCTTGTAAGCTTTGAGCCAGACTTGCAATGAGTTCGTCGACTCGTTCCATATTGGTCCTTGGACAGTGGATAAATTTGAGCGAAATGTGAGCTGGCAGGCCAATCAATCAGATGGCCCGCCAGAAGGTGCGGTCGATCGCCTTATAAAATCCAGCGCGGTGGACGTAGCGAAGACGCCGTTGTTCGGATGATAATGCCCTTATCGGTGCGCGTTTTTTATTCTGATCCGTATGGCCTAACTAGCACGCTGCAAAAGGCGCTTTCGGATAAGTCATAATTCGGCAACGAGTCTGCATGCCATGCGACGGCAAAAGGGTCTTTGCGTTTTCTCTCATTCGACTACTCAAATACAGTTTGTGGTCATGAGACCCCTATTTCCAAACTCAATTTGTAAGGCAATTCGGGATCGGCGGAAGCAAAAAGACTTCCCACCTCAATATTTAACAACCGAGCTGCAATGTCCAATTTCATATTGTGCAGAAACAAGTCTCGAAAAGTTTAACCAAAATTTTGAACACTTAATTGCTGAACCTATATTTGCTGCGACCCGTATAACTGATTTCTTGCCACTTCTAAGCTTGACCATATTCCTTCGGAATATAACTAGAACTCCGGCGGAAATACAATCTCATGGTGGGTCACAAGTTATTCCTGGCGATTCGTAAGTCGTTCTGAACGAAATGAACGAAATTGTCTCTTAGGCCTTAAATTTCATAATCGTATCACCAATTCCTGGAGTTTAAGTGTATGGTTCCACAGGTAGTACATTATAGAATTCAATTCAAGTCTAAAATTCTACCTTTGCCTGTTTGCTTCTAGCTCTGCGTCGAGCTTTCCCCTTAGACGACGCCGGGGACTCGATGTCGTTTAAATTTGGTGGTGGGGGGTTAAGGTTTTCTGGATTGGGTGGGACTATCTATTCCCGACCTGTTTCTGTCGGGCGTTGTCCCGGAAATTTCCGCTCGTGTGATGGCCGATCAGGATTTTCCAAAGGAAAGGATGATTAGCGGATATTAGCATTTGGTCCCCATCCACAAGAGCACGACCTGACCTTATCGATGACGGTCTCGATGATAATCGCTCCATAACTGGACTCGGCAATCGAGCAGAGATGTCCACGGACACTCTTCATCCTGACATGGAAACTGACATTCTTCAGCATTTGCAGGAGTCAGCCATGCGGAATTTTGACCTTGGAAATTACTTCGAAGCGGAAGCGTTGCTAGGAAAACTGTTGAATCTATCCGAAGCTAAATACGGCCCACAGTTTCAGGGGAGAGACGCAACAAGACAAACCCTGATTGCTGCATTGTGCAAGCAGGGTAAATTGGATGATGCAGAGAGAGTCTTGGCTAAATACGGCCCACAGTTTGAATGCAAAGCTGCGTCATTAGAAATCCTCGCCACAGCTTGCTGTAATGAGAACAAGTTGGTCAAAGCGGAGTTTTTCCTCCTCGAACTGTTGAAAGACCCCACAACACAGCCTCTACAACGGTCGACGGCAATGCATGACCTTGCGGCTATATATCTGACTAAAAATGATTTGGAAGCCGCGGAAGAATACTGCAAACAGTCAGTTGAGGAACGGGAAAGCATTCTGGGAGAAGGACATCCGTTCGTTTATCAATCCATCACGTTGCTTGGGAGAATCTATGCCGTAAAAGACAATCTTCAAGGTAAAGAGGCATGTAAAAATCTTCTCCCTCACAACTTTCAACGTAAAATCTCCTTCCTATTGACTGATCAATTATAGAATGTGTTGAACTCGAAGAGTTGTGCCATATGGAAACAGAAGAAGCAGCAACAAAATTGGGTACCGAATATTTGAACGATCTGGGGCCAGAGTTCTATCCATGGGAATTGCGTGAAATCAAGGATAACATTCGCAAGAGCGGAAAGGGACTAGCAGGCTCAGGGTACGGCTATGCTATAATTCATGCATTCGCCGAGTATGGGAACGAAGAGGCTGTCCGGATCCTGCTGCAGAAAGGTGCCTATGTAGACGCCAAAGACGGTTTCCTACGGACGGCGCTAAGCTTTGCAGTGCAGAACGGGCATGTCAAGGCCGTCCAGCTTCTGTCAGAAAAGGGTGCGGACCTCGAGCAGAAGGACAGTTCCGGACAAACGGTGTTGGGTATGGCGGTGCAGATAGGGAACGAGGACGTTGTCAGGGTCCTCTTGAAAAATTGGGCCTGTTTTGAGGCGAAGGACAATGAGGGTCAATCGGTGCTAAGTCTGGCAGCACAGAACGGGCATTTGGGGATTGTCCGGTTGCTGTTGGAAGAGGGTGCAGATATTGAAGCAAAAGACAATCTTGGCTGGACAGCGCTCGGAATGGCGATACATGCAGGGCGCAAGGAGGTTGTTCGGATCCTGCTGGAAAGAGGCGCAAATATTGAAGCCAAAATAGGTAAATGGGGAGCTACGGCGTTAAGTGTCGCCGCGAGTAGTGGCAACTACGAAGTGGTTCAGATCCTGTTGGAATGGGGAGCGGATATCGAGGCTCGGACGGACAATGGTCATACAGCTCTAAGTTTGGCCGCGGGAAAACTCCTGAACCTGTCTGTAGTCGAGATGCTGTTGGAAAAGGGAGCGGACATTGAATCGAAAAACCTTCAAGGGCGAACGGTCTTAAGCTCAGCCGTACTAAACAGGGACGAGACGATGGTCCGATCACTGTTACAGAGGGGCGCATGTATTGATGCAAAGGATAATCAAGGACAAACAGCACTAAGTCTAGCAGTGCAGGACTCCATGAGCGGAAGCGTCTTCGGAGCAAGCTGGCATATCAAGGTCTTACTAGATAACGGGGCAGACGTCGAAGTCAAAAATTCACAGGGTCGCACACTGTTGAGCGTGGCGGCGATGAATAATGACGAGTCTTTGGTCCGTTCCCTGTTGGAACGGGGAGCGTGCATTGACGCGATGGATAATGACGGTAATACGGCGCTTAGGCTGGCGGTGCAGAACTGGCGTGAGGGGACCTCTGAGACAATGGAATCGGTTCTCCTGTTAATGCAGAAAGGAGCATTTGTTACAAAAGAAATCAGGAAACAGGTGTTGGACCTGGCAAGACGGCGCGGGAGTGGACAGCGTGCGCGTGAAGCCTTGGTCGAACTGCTGACGAACAACAAGCTCGCTGGGAAAGGAAATCGGACTTGGTACGGATTGAAACGATAGCAGAGTCCAACGGATTGTATTTACGTATAAATTTTCATCAAGCAAATTATCTAAACGGGTTCGAATTGTGTTGTGGAGATTCCGATAGCCTCCCAAATGGCTGTGAATCAAGCGAATATTCTTGTAAATGAGTTTCCCTATAGTCAATGGAAGTGTCGCAGGTGGCCTCGGGATTCTTCATCATCTCACCTTCCCACAAAAGGCAGAAATCCTACCTTCTTCACTGTTTTTCCTCTCTCCCTCCCTCCCGTTTGTGGTTTCGTTTGGTGTCTTAACGGGACGGTTTGGTTAGGTACCCTCGCGTACGGGGAAATGTTCCCACACCCACTAACCAATGATCCACTCGAAAAATCATCTCCACGCTAGTATCTCTTTTTTCATCCAGCTCTCATCCCCTTCTTAGTAATGGCACGACGGATAAAGGCACACAAAAATGCCCGAGAAAATCTAATTGTCAAAACCCTTCAAGAAATTGATCGAAACAAGTACAAAAGTATCAGACAAGCAGCAGAGAAGAAGCTCGTGCAACGAATTTGCCAAAAGACACTTTGCAAAGACGATTGGACGGAGCGAAACCAAGAAACCAAGAAACCAAGCACATGGGAACTTGCAAATTTTGTCACCTGTAGAAGAGAAGGAATTAGAAAGATGGATTAGATTTTGGACCATTGATGGAAAGCCGCCGACATATGAAACTGTGAAAATGATGGCGGAAGGAATTAGAAAGCGACGGGTTAGAGGAATAAATGTAGATGGTGTGGAATATACGTAGCATTACTACTGTACCAAAACTTTGGAATTCAAGAAAGAAATGACTTGCAAGATGTCAAGGATATTATAATTGCGTCCCCTTCGTTGTTTGGACAAGCGGAAGAACTACACGATTGTTTCGTTGACAACCGGAACACTACCGGAAGAGCGCTTGCCTCCATTTCACGAAGGATCTGACGCGTCGGGAGTCGAAAGAGAGAGAAATAAGCGTCCTTCAGTGACTGTATTACAGTGTGCACACGGCATGAGCTGTTGTATCAGCAGTCCTAATTTTCAGTCCCCGTCAAGGCGAGACTATACGATGGCTGCCGGGTCGAAGGTCAAGAACACCGACCGTATAATAGGTCACTCCAATGAATCCTCCACCGTTTATAATGAATGTCGGTAAATCGAAAATCTGGACCTTGATTACGCTAGACTCTCTGACCATCCTATTGTCAAAAATGTGAGAAGCTAGTTCACCTACACTTCGAATGATTCTCTATCCCAATAATACGGCCTTCGGGTACTTCTGGTGGCTGCAATCTCTTCGCCATCCACAGTGAAGAAAGCAAATTTATCGAGTCCATCGCCTTTGTCAGAACTCCTTATTATTCGTGGGGAAATGCCTGAATAATCTTCAGTGACGTCTAACCGAGAGACTAAAGATCAGAAACCTCCAAAAATAAATTTACAATTCACTTGGATTTTGACAGCACGTTCAAAGGTCCTCGCTTGCCTGTCATCCGTGCCGGGAATTGTCGTGGGTACCCTGTAGGCTAGAGATCGTGGGTCAGTCCAAGTGTCTGTATTTGTCTCGTGTTTCACAAATCGACGACGGGCGGGCTCTGGAATTCGACAATCCCGCTCGGCACGCAATTCAACAGCGCTGTAACTTTGTTCTCCCAAACTCTTGAACTCGGTCACATTGCTGCCTTCCTTCAGATCCAACATTGCTTTTGTTATTTCGGGCCACAAGCTTTCAATACTCCCGACTTCCCTCAAATCAAGCGCTGTCAGTCCTTTCTGATCTCTCACGTTCATGTCAGGCTTCGCCTTGATCAAGGCCTCAAGCAATGCCGGAGGATCTTGCCAGTTCCAGGATTCGACAGCAAGGTGCAATGGACTCTGCCCGTTGCAGTCTGTACTGTTCACATCTGCCCCCGCTTGCAACAACACGTCCACTATATCAACGAGCTTGTACTTCACTGCCAAATGCAATGCCGTCCGCCCATTTAGATTCTTCGCATTGAGGTCCGCTTTCGCCTGGATTAACACCTTCACCACTTCAGTTTGTCCAGAATCCGCGCGTTTCTCTTTGCCCATTACTGCCATATGTAACGCAGTCTTTCTCACCCAAGATTTTGACGTCTGTACGTTGAGATCCGCTTGCCCTTCCACCAACAGTTTCACCACTTCCACGTGGCCATTTTCAGACGCCATATGCACTGCTGTCAGGTCTCCTTGACACTTCGCATTGATCTTTGCCTTCGCCTCCAGCAGCACCTTTACCACTCCCGCATGGCCCGCAGCAGAGGCATCATGTAGCGGGGTGCAATAACTCTTATGGCCGCCGTCAATCCAGTCTCGCGCACTCCTTGCATTGATATCTGCTTTCTTCTCCAACAACAGTTTCACCGCTTTCTCGTGGCCCAACTTGGATGCCAGATGTAGGGCAGTGTATCCTCTCGAAGTAGTTCTTCCCTGCTGATCAGTATGGTAATGTCGTGGAACATTCACGTTGACATCTACATTTGCTTCCAACAACAGCCTCATCACTTCCAATTGCTCCTCTTCAACGGTTGAAGTATTCCCATCCTCAGAATTAACGCTTGCATTTGGAGGCAATGCTTTGACCCAATTTGATATTCGCTCCGCCGCGACAATATGTAATGCGTTCCGCCCTTCAGGATCTTTTATATCGGTTCGTGCCCTCCACTTCAGCAAGGCCCTCACTGTCTTTGCATCGCGATTTTGTGCCCCTAAATGTAACGCAGTCCATCCTTCACCGGTTTTTATATTTGGTTCTGCTTTCCGTTCCAGCAGTATCGTGACTATCTCTGAGTGCCCAAATTTTGCTGCCCAATGTAGAGCCGTCCATCCATTGCTATCTATTGTGGCAACGTCTGTTTGGGGGCTTGACTTCAGCACTGCTTCAAAGTTACTTTTTGAGTCAGACTTTGCATCGACACTTGAATTACCTTCTATCTAAGACGATTCGGCAAGTTGTTGCTAGTCCGTTCTTGGCAATAACTTGGAGCAACGTCAGGTCTTCATTGACCTTATGGGTGACGCGACCGATGGCATATAATTGCATCTCGAATTGTAGTATCCACTTCCTCTTATTCTCAGATCCTAAAATCTTAAGTACGGCTTTTTGGACGTCTGGCGACTCTGCTGCAGCCTTTGCGTGGAAACCCCAGAACTCTAAAGCATATCTGAGGAATGTGGCAGGGCCATCTTGGTGCAAGAGTAATGGAATCTGAGAATAAGATCCTTTCTCCAACATATCGAATTGAAGGGAAGCCAGACATGCCTTTGCTGCGACGTCATGAGACAAGAGCTTGCACCCCGCTAAAAATTCCTGGACCGAATAATGAGTGAAGCGAACGACGTCATTCCGTTCTTCGTAAGTCACCAGACTTTGGCAGGCTTGCAGGATGGTACTTGGATGAAGCATGAACTGCTCGTTGAGTTCCCTATCACCCTCACGAACGGAAAGAGCCTCCCTAAGCTCGGTCATACGCAACGGCCTGGCAGCGTAGAAAATCAATGACAACACACGCATGGCAAACTGCTTTGCATCAGCTCCCTTTTTGCCGATCCGATCCAATATGTCGTTATACACTTCCGTTACACTGGTCGGAAGAGAATCCAACGCGTGGTTCATCTCCCGAGGATCAATCTTGCCAAGAACGTAGTCCAGTTGAAGTTCCGCAAGCAAAAACCTACAACCAGTTAATGACAGATCCAAACAAGAAGGTATACATTCCCTGTGCTCGTGGACTTAATGCCTTTATTATATTTGTTTTCAGCTGGTCAGATAAAGACTTCATCTCCAGTCTCGTCTGGAGGTACTTTCGAATATTGCTTTCGTGAACACGAATCTCAATAAAAGCCGCGTCCGCAATCTGCTTCAGTTGGGTGACAAAATGAGGTCGCGTGGTTACACACACCGCAATTCCGGAGATAATAAATTGTGCGATAATGGAGAGAATGTCTTGTTGCTCCGATTCGCCACATTCATCAAATGCATCAAACACTACCAAAACTGAGCCAAATTGTTTCGAGCAGACTAAGAGAGACTCGATAAGAGCGGAGAATGTCGGTTGCATCTGCTGATCCCTGGCTTTTGCATACAGGGACTGAAGAGCAGGAGGCAGTGTGTCGAGTTGGCTTGCCAAGTGTTTAAGCAGAGTCTGGGCAACTTTCTCCTTAGTCTGCGCCTGCTGATTTTTGTAGTCGAAATATATATAGGCTATTCCAACCTGGGGGTCATTTATATATCTTTCGAGTAGATAGTCTATTGCAAACGACCTATAAAGTTAGTCAGAAAATTGAGGGAATATTGAACGTCAAAACTGACTTTCCTGCTCCCGCTAAACCCAGGTTCTTAGTGTATTTTCTTAAAACAAAGGGGTCCACTTACCGATCCCAGGGCAAATGAGTAACTTTGATGACGAACCATTCACCCAATGCTGAAATTCGCCAGAATACAAGAACCAATCTCCAGTGTTTTCGAGTCTCGCTCGCCGAACGCTTTCATGTCTTTCGCTGAGACTTTCAGGATAGAGCCATCGAATCACACTTTCTTTCTGCTTATTCACCCAACTTTCATCGATAACTATAACAAGACGTCAGACCAGAGTACAAACAATGTATACCGGGTGCTCTTTGTAAGATATCTTGAATTGCTTGTCTGCATTTCTGTGAATTGAAAGTTGGGTCGAAGAGAGACCAAGGGACAAGGTAGCGGTAAGGGAGGTTGACACTCGCCTTGGACATTTCAATAAAAAGTTTTCTCACCCGCGCAAAATTGTCAGGACCTTTTACCGCGTCAGTAAATTGACGAGTATAATCGAGGAAGACAGCGGCTATGCCGGCCGCAATTGGCGTGGCAGTGGACGTACCCGTTCGACGAGTAAAGGTGGAGTGAGTTGTAGGGTTTCGCTGGTCGAATGTGCCGCTTACAGAAGTCGTCAGTACATCTGCGCCATAAACTGCTTCTCCCAAAGCGCTGTATTTTTCCACTCCTACGAATGGTGGATTGAAACTTGAAATACCCCCTTTACCGTCGGAAGCACCGATACAGAATACGTTCCTCAGTCGAGCAGGGAAAGTAATGAGATCATTTGCTCCTCTATTCGAGGCCGATGCAAGGATGACGATCCCTTTATTGTATGCTTTATTGACGGCTTCTGTAATTTCTGGAATGTCGTCATCAAGGCCCCAGGAAATGGATATAATGTCCACTCTTTGGTCCATAGCCCAATTGAAAGCCTATTTTGAAAATCAGAAAATCCGGAAATAGAACCAAGAAGTCACAGACATTAACGACTGCTTCATATCCCTTATCAGGAGCAATGTTTCCGTGATCATCTACCACCCTAGCTATGAAGAGAACCGCTTGAGGAGCTGTTTTGAGAAGCACGCTTGCCCCGTGGGTTCCGTGCCCGAGCCTGTCCTTTTTCGGATCCAGACTGGCCGGAAATCCCTGGTGGGCCCCAATAGATTTGAGAACTTTTGCCGGTTCAAAATCGACATGTGTAGAATCGATACCGGTGTCGAAAATCGCAACCCTAATTCGCCGCTTCTTTCGATTCTCATCAACAAGCTGATGGACTTGATGAAGCTTAACGAACCATAAATCTGCCCATTCTGCTCTACAGCATATTGTTAGCAGCGATCAGTTGAAACCTCACTTATCATCATCAACAGAATGTAATACAGTGTCGGAGATGCCGTCACCTTGCTGCATTATTCGATCGCTCTGTTTCGACAGGGTGAAATTGGCGGCGTATTTTTCCCAAGGCGTATCTACTTTGTTTCAAGTGATATTTTTATCCAGAGTCTTGGTTGCTCGCTTCAATTCAAGTGATCACGGGGCGGGTCCATATTGATTGATTGATCAATCGAGGTGGCCACCACACCTCAAACCTAAAAGTGCCCCCAATTATTGTAACCAATGAAAAATCAGATCCATGTCGGGAGTTCAATTCTTGTTTGCATGTGATCAGATCGTCGTCTGGGGGGAAATATTGTAGGTACCTCATTGGAAGCAAAATGTCCACAACGGTTACCACACATCCCGAATTAACATTCGGAGCAGCCCAGGCACCGAAGTTAAGCAATGGTTTCCAACTCAACCTTGTAACATGATTGCGGTCTTACCTGTGGACTATAAATTCTTGTATATTTCATACATGTGGTAGCTGAATGACCGAGTTTCATTGAGGAGTGTAGACTACGTTGCTAAATAGAGAATAGTAAGCTTCGAATTCGCTTCTATAAAAACCATCCCTTGAACGACTGAACGTAGGGAGAACATTGTCTCACTAAGACTTCTTTCCAGTAACAACCATTGTGCAATCATCGATGATCATTGAGTCATCCTCGTCCTCCTCAAAATCAAATCCTGCAATACCGTCAATATCGATGTCATCCGGAGTTCCGAGGTATGAAGCCGTCATCTGGGCTGCCGGTGTTAACGTAGGACCAACGCTAGTGGAATGAAGGTCGTGAAGCTCTGCGCCTTTCGTAAACTCGGTATTTTTTATCAAGCTACTCTTCTTGAAATACCTGATTTCTCTCAGTCGATAAGCAAAAACAAATGACGATGGTATATGTTTCCGCTCAAAATAATCGTCAAGTGATTTGCCTTTTACTTCCGCTCCAAAATCAACAGGAATACCGGTTAACGAACCGGGTACCGCGGCACTCAATTTCCCGCCATTTCCTAGCTTTCGTTCATGAATGATCTCCGCATCACAGCCTACTCTAATTCCGACAATCATATAAAGTGCTTTTCGATATCGATGTTGAGCGAGGTAATTCAGGACTTGTTCTTGAAGAACACTTTTCTGTACATATTCATAACTCGGTAAAAACATGCACTCTTCAACACTCTTAATTCTGAAATGATGTGTTGTTTTCCGATCCTTGTCCCCCTCTAATCCGAAAGGAAGCAGACTCAACACGGCCGCTGAAAATCCAATACCGAATTCGCGCTCATGTTGTTTACGAAAGACGTAATCTTTTTTGGTTCCACTGTCTATCACGGCGCCGAGCTCAATAGTAAATGGACCATTTGCGAGGCTCTCCGTCGGATTTCGGGGATCCGTAATGAGCTGGCCCAAACGAATAGCGGTGTTGGGAGGGAAACTAGTGTCGTAGAGCACGAACCACTTTTCCTATATCATCAGCAACCGCCGAGAAAATA
>Ga0335072_10014228_pt1 | contig 11308 bp, 8 predicted proteins | sample Lox_Sample_21_FD_206725 | JGI IMG/M metagenome (GOLD analysis project Ga0335072, IMG submission 206725) | Soil microbial communities from Loxahatchee National Wildlife Refuge, Florida, United States - Lox_Sample_2.1 | ecosystem: Environmental > Terrestrial > Soil > Wetlands | place: USA: Florida...
GCTCGGCGCTGGAGGTAATAATGCGCTTGTTCGCCTGATGAGGAATAAAGCAGCCCAGATCTTCTACGGTCACACCGTTGCGACTGAGCACTGTCTCAGAAGCTTCGACCATCTTGCGGACGGCAAACTTATAGACCGACTGGCCATCCTGATGGACGTAGTGCATTTTGTGCTCCACGGTTTCCAGCGTCGACGGGTGCAGGCTGCCGCCGCCGGGCATATTGAGCGCGGGAGCGCCGGAGCCGTCGATTTCATGCACGAAGTCAATCATGCCGATTTCGCCCTCGGCAGCGGGTTCGATCAGCACCGCACCGGCGCCATCTCCGAAGAGAACGCAGGTTGAGCGGTCGGTGTAGTCGATGATAGAGGACATGGTATCCGCGCCGATGACCATCACCTTTGAGTGGGCACCGCTTTCCACCAACTTTGCACCCACCTGCAGGGCATAGATGAATCCCGAACAGGCTGCAGACAGGTCGAATCCCCAGGCCCCCTTTGCGCCCAGCCGGTCCTGCACCAGGCAGGCTGTGGCGGGAAAGAACATATCGGGAGTTACAGTGGCCACGATGATGGTCTCAAGCTCCGTCGCCGGAATGCCGCGTTCGGCCAGGCACTTCTTCGCCGCTTCGACGGCCATATCGCTGGTGGCCATGTCTTTGTCGACCAGGTGACGCTCACGGATGCCGACGCGCGAATAGATCCACTCATCAGAGGTTTCGACCATCTTTTCGAGGTCTTTATTGGAGAGGACGCGGGGTGGAACGTAGGTTCCCAAGGCACTGATTTTGGCGCGTCGAGAAGCACGCGGACGCACGATAAGGCTCAATGAGTTTCTCCGCACTGGCTTAAATACAAAAGATTATTGTCGCCGAGCGATTCCATGCCTGTCTATCAATGGGTTGTAAGGATTGTGTAAACAGGGAGAAAGAGTTATGTACCGGGAAACCTACTGCGCACGCACTGGCCCGTTACCGTTGCTTCCTTCCGGACCTGGCGGGGTTGGCGGGATTGCGCCGCGTAGGACCCGGCACACACTTGATGATAGCACTGAGCGGGGCGGAACAGCTTCCTGAGAGGACGGCTTGGTACCGGAGCTTATTTGCTTTGTCAGCTAAAATAGAGCTGTGACATCACTTCTCCTCGACGAGGCCAAGAGCCCCGCTGCCATCGAAAAATCCGCAACTTCCACGAGCCGGCCGAAGGTCGGGTTCGTCTCGCTTGGCTGTCCTAAAAACCTGGTCGACAGTGAAGTGATGATGGGTCTGCTGGACCGCGCAGGGGCAGAGATGACCTCGGATCCCGAGGATGCGGAGATCCTTGTTGTGAACACCTGCTCCTTCATCGATGCGGCCAAGCAGGAGTCAGTGGATGCGATTCTGGAGATGGCGCAGCACAAGGCGACGGGAACGGCTCGGAAACTGATCGTTGCCGGATGCCTCGTTGAACGCTATCGCGACGAGATTCGGAAGAATATTCCTGAGGTCGATGCCGTGGTTGGCACAGGCGAGCTGGAGCAGATTCTGGCGGCAGCCGGGCTTGAGGCTCCTGTCCCGCAGATTCTAGAACCATCGCCATTCACGATTCTCAGCAGCGCGCAGGCTACACGTGCGGAGGGTGATCTACGCGAGCGGCAGGGACGCTTTGCGCGCAATGGGTGGGATGGCGCAGAGGCGCATCTGCCGCAATATCTCTACGACCATACGACGCCGCGTTTGCTCGCGACGAAAAAGGCGTCAGCATATATCAAAATTGCCGAGGGATGCGATCATCCATGCAGTTTCTGCATTATTCCTAACCTGCGCGGAAAGTTTCGGTCGCGGCGGTTTGAGTCGGTGGTCGCCGAGGCGGAGAATCTGGTTGCGCAGGGCGTGCGCGAGATTACGCTGATTGGGCAGGACACGACCTGCTATGGAGAAGACTTCGGTCTGAAGGACGGGCTGGCCGAGCTGCTCGATCGGCTGGCGACGATTCCGGAGCTGGTGTGGCTGCGGTTTCTGTACGCATACCCGAATAAGATTACGGGCAGGCTGCTCGAAACCATCGCGAAACACGACAATATCTGCAAGTATCTCGATGTGCCTCTCCAGCACGCATCGGGGCCAGTGCTGAAGAGCATGAAGCGCGGGGCAAATGCGGAGATTTTTCTGAAGACGATCGAGAAAGTTCGCGCGGCAGTGCCGGGGATCGCGCTGCGAACATCGTTCATCGTAGGCTTTCCCGGCGAGACTGAGGCTGACTTTGAGACTCTGTGCGATTTTGTGCGCGAGGCGAAGTTCGACTGGCTTGGTGTGTTTGGCTACTCTGACGAGGACGGCTCGCGCGCATTTGGACTGGAAGAGAAGGTTCCGGCGCGGACGATTGAGCGCCGCAAGCGCGAGCTGATGAAGATTCAACAACGGATCAGCAAAAAAGCGAAGGCTGCATGGGTGGGACGCGAGGTCGAGGTGCTGGTTGAGGGCGAGTCAGAGGAGACGCCGCTGCTATGGGAGGGCCGCTCCCAACTGCATGCGCCGGAGATCGACGGCACAGTCTACATTAATGATTTCGGTCCGTTTGAGACGCTGACCGCGGGCCGGTTTTATCGCTGCGAGATTAGTGAGTCGCACGATTACGACGTGGTGGCGCGAGTTCTCGACCGCAGCGGGGAGTAAAAAGCGATGTCGCCCAATATTGTGCTACGCTGCCCAACGTGCCGCACTCTGGTCACGAAAGACGATGAGTATTTTCCTTTCTGCAGCGACCGCTGCCGCCTGATCGATCTTGGCAAATGGGCCAGCGGAGAGTACCGCATCTCTTCACCCATTCTTGACCCAGAAGTGCTTGAAGGATTGAGCGAGGAACAACGCCGCCCCAATGACGATGACGAAGATTCAGGCGCGCACTAAAACCGGTTGGGCATGGGTTACTGCCACATTCTTCGGCATTGGACGATTGCCCGGAGGGCCGGGTACATGGGCGGCGCTGGTCACGGGCACCATCTGGTACATTGCGTCACACGCGGCGCACCTGCGCGCGGCGGGGCTTACCTTCGCGACGGCCATCGCGGCCACTGCGGTTACGCTGATCGGCATTCCAGCTGCTTCCGTCGTGGAGAAGGAAGGCGGAAGGCAGGATCCGGGATTTGTGGTGATTGATGAGGTCGCTGGGCAATTGACGGCACTGCTTTTGACCCCGTTGGACATTGGACACGCGTTGCTGGCATTTGCGTTATTCCGCTTTTTCGATATTCTCAAACCCCCGCCGGTTCGCCAGCTTGAACGGCTGCACGGAGGTGTCGGTATCATGGTAGACGACGTGGCCGCCGGCTTTTACGCGCTGCTTGTGGGGCTGGTTGTGCATCACTGGTGGTAGACGAACATGCCTTCTCTGCTCAAACCCGAATCGAGCCACACGCCACGTATCGAGTCTGTCGAGCCGAGTGCCGCGTTACCTGGCGGCGTGGTTGACGTGCATGGAGCGAATCTCGGCGCGATTTCATTCCGCAGACCTGTAGCCATGCTGGGTGACCTGGCTGCTCCGGTGCTGATGAGCCGCAACCGCCGCATGTTGCTGCATGTGCCGGAAGAAGCGGAGAGCGGGAATCTCCGTATTCTGCAGAACGGCGCGCAGAGCAACGCAGTGAATGTCGAAGTAGCCACGATGCTGGCCACCGGAGTTCACGCGGTCGCCAATCCGGCCGTCGATGCCGAGAGCAATGTTTACGTCACGCTTTCAGGCGCGCGCGGACAGGAGACTCCGGTCTCTGTGTTTCGCATCGAGCGCAACGGGGAGATGCGTCCGTTCCTGAGCGGGATTATGAATGCGACTGGGCTGGCCGTGGATGAGGAAGGAAACCTCTACGTTTCTTCGCGGCATGAGGGCACTGTTTACCAGGTCGCACCCTCCGGCGCGGCCAAGGTCTACGCAGAAGGCATGGGCATCGCTACAGGCATGGCGTTTGATGCCGAACACAACCTCTACGTGGGCGATCGCAGCGGAACCATTTTCAAGATTGCGCCAGACCGGCAGATCTTTGTCTTCGCGACACTGGAGCCGAGCGTGGCGGCGTATCATCTGGCGTTCGGAATTGATGGGACACTGTACGTCACGGGGCCAACCACTTCCAGCTACGACAGTGTTCATGCGGTTGATCGCAATGGGGACATCACTGTTTTCTATCGCGGACTCGGGCGGCCGCAAGGGCTGGCGATCGACATTTCCGGAGCGGTCTACGTGGCGGCCTCGCTGGGCGGAAGGCGCGGCGTGGTCCGCATTTCGCAGGCTGGCGAGGCATCGCTGGCGATTGCCGGATCCGGCATCGTAGGATTGGCCTTTGTGCCCGGAGGCAATGCGATCGTGGCCACGGCGAGCAGCGTTTATGATGTTGCTTTGGGTATCGAAGGCTGGCGCGTGGCTTAAGGCGCCCTGATGACAAGCCCATACCGACCTTGCGCCAACCGGACCACTGCTGAATGAACGCCGAAATCATCGCCATCGGTTCGGAGCTGCTGACTCCCTGGCGGCAGGACACGAACTCGCTGTTTGTGACGGAGCGGCTGAATAAGCTGGGAGTCAACGTCATCTTCAAAACCATTGTGGGCGATCGGCCCAAGCACCTGGTGGATGCAGTTCGCAACGCGCTGGGGCGGACGGACGTGATTGTGGTGATGGGCGGGCTGGGCCCTACGGAAGACGACCTGACGCGCGAGGCTGTGGCAGAGGCGCTGAAGATCACGATCAAGCGCAATCCCGAGCTGATTGCGCAGCTCTATACGCGGGCGGCGCAGCGGCGCATGACGATGCCGCGGAACAATGAAAAGCAGGCCGATGTGCTGGAAGGCGCGACGGTGCTGGAGAATCCGAAGGGATCGGCACCGGGGCAATGGCTGGATACCGTGTATGGGACGCATCGCAAGCTCGTGATGCTGCTGCCGGGGCCACCGTCGGAGCTGAAGCCGATGTTTGACGCGCAGTGCGTGCCACGGCTGAAGGACGCTCTGCCGCCGAGGTTTATTGCGACGCGGGTGCTGAAGGCAGCGCTGATCGCAGAGTCGCAGGCGGATGCGCGGATCGCTCCGATCTATGGGCAGTTTACGGATGTGGACACGACTATTCTGGCGCATCTGGGGGACATCCAGGTCAACCTGTTGTGCACGAAACCCACCATGGAGCTGGCACAGGCGCGGGTGGACGCGCTGGCCAACCGGCTTGAGGAGGAGCTGGATGACCTCGTCTACTCGTCGCACGGGGAGAGGCTGGAGCAGATTGTGCTGTTCTACCTGGAGATGAAGGGCGCGACCTTGTCCGTAGCGGAGAGTTGCACGGGAGGGCTCATCTCTCAACGACTCACGAGCATCAGTGGGAGTTCGCGGTCGTTCTTCGGCGGCGCCGTGGTATACAGCAACGAGCTGAAGTCAGAATTTGCCAACGTGCCGCCATCGGTGCTGGAGCGGCACGGCGCGGTGAGCAAGGAGACGGCGGAGGCGCTGGCGGAGGGTATCCGGGAGCGTTGCGATACGACGCTGGGAGTGGGCGTAACGGGGATTGCCGGGCCGACTGGCGGGACCGAGGAGAAGCCGGTGGGACTGGTGTATATCGGGGTGAGTGACGGGAAGAAGACGGATGTGGTGGAGCGGCGGTTTACGGGCGACCGGGGACGCATCCGAAGCTATGCGGCGCAGACGGCACTGGACCTGGTACGGCGGAAATTAATGTAGAAAAAAAATTTCATTTCATAGATTAAAAAGGGGTTATGATGCCGCCGACAGGGGTTCGCCGGGGGTAGTTTTTTGCGCCTTGGTTCTCTTCGCGGTTCAGGTATTGATTGAGCGCTTCGTGGAGGATCGCGTCAGCGGACCTACGGCGGGCGGTGGCGAAGCTGCTGAGCCGGGCTTGGGTTTCGGGGTCGAGTTGCAGGGTGATGGTCGGCATTGTGTCCTTTCTGGAACTTTTTCCTGCGTATTTTTTCAGAAAGCACATGGTTTGTCGGCAGACTTTTGAAAACAATACGCCTTCAGGCGAATGGGCTTCCTTGTGGCGACTCTCCCTTACATCTCTATTTTACCGGATTGGGTGGAAATGAAATGCATAGTGGGGTAGCAGGATAAGCCACTTTGATTCATTGATTTGCGGGATAGGTAGCGATTTGAGGGGGGTTGACAAGGGGTTTAGCCGCGTTACTGGACCTGAGGCTGCTTTCCGAGATGGTAGCTTATCCCAAATCGCACGGCCAGTTCATCCATTCCAGGATTGCTGGCCGCCAGGTAGCCGTCGGAAACATGAAAAAACTCGACCGGTTCTACGCGTATGTCAATCTGCCTGGTCAGATCAATTTGAACGCCGAAGGCGGCTTGAATGTTGAAGTTCACATAGCTGGCGTCCGGCGAGAACGCTTTTCTGGTAAATATGGCGGCCCCCAATTTGCCGACCATGAAGGGTTTGATCGTCGTGTTGTTCCGCCACAGCAAGCGAGCGCCAATCGGCAAAATTGACACCCCGGGCACCAGCTCCTGGTTGGGGCTCTTTGGATTGCCCCAAAAATCGGCGATGGCAGGCTGGCTCAGAATAACAACGGGAAGAACCTCCGCTACATAGTCCACCTGTGATTTCAGGATGTGGCCCCAGCTGTGACGGTCGTACTCCACTCCCACCGTCCAGATATTGCAGCGTGTCGTGGCACTCCACAGGGTAATATTGCCGTCCGGAATCATCCCCATCACCGCGACCTCACTCGCCATCGGCTGCTTCGCGGCGGGGGTTTCCCTCGTGACTGCGGTCTCGGTTTCCGACGAGGTGTTCGCGGCCACTTCAGCGTCCGGCTCCTGAGGGCATGCGAGTTGCGGCGCAAGAAGACAGAGGGCAGCCAGAGTGAAGAGGCAATTGAGATGGAGGTTGCCGGCGAAGGAACGCTCACGCCTGCACGAGGTGAACACAGGGGCACGAACTCGATCGCTTGGCAAAGGGTCACCCAGGTGACGTGCAGAATGTGCGGGGGACGATGCCAGTATAGGTTCAATCCGCTGGGACGACACAAACTTATTCTTGGTTGCAGTTTGATTAGGCCACCCGCCGGCCTATCCGATCTTTGTGACGCATGGCCGCTCGACCTTTCGCTTCTCAAGGACGATGATGGAATCGTAGACATGAATTGCGCCGACGTGATACTTGGCCGGGGTGGTTGTCGGTTTCCTGTGATACCAAGCGTGCATGTCGTCGATGATATCTTTGGTCCGCTCGACAGCCGTACCTTTGCGCCGATAACCGCCTTCATAGGGACCATAGAAGTAGGAGGTGTGTAAATCTTCGATAAGATAAAGTCCTCCTTCGCGCAAGAGGGGAAAAAGCGTATCGAAGCTGATGCGCTGGTGGCGTGCAAAATGGGATCCGTCGTCCAAAATGATGTCTGGTGTGCCCATCTCATCAACGACGGAACGCAGAAACTGCGGATCCGCCTGCGAACCAATCCGGACCTGATTTGGCGGTGTAACCCGGGACGCGCAGTCCGGATTTAGGTCGATCCCGAATATTGTGGCGTTTATGCCGAAATATTTTCGCCACATCTCCAGCGATCCCCCCTTATCGACGCCGATTTCAAGCATCCGGACGGGGGTGTCTCGATATGCAGCGAAATGACGCTCGTAGGCGCTGAGATAGTGAAGCCATTTGTGAACGGTCCGTCCCTTGTGTGCGAAGAACACCTCGCCCAGGCCACCAGAGATTGCGGCGAACCGACGCTTTGCCTCCTCCGGATCAATGAAGAAGGAATCCAGAGAAAGAGTAGGCGGCGGCAGCCCCACGCGCCTGCGTCCGTCCATGATCGCGTTAAACACCTTATCCCGTAGAGCCATTCCTTTGCCTCCCAGCGTCCTGAGGGCGTTTTCGTATCAGAGGAGCCAGCTCGCTTCGTCTTGGAACAAACGAAATGGGCTTCAGCACCCTCCGAATATTTTCGATTACATCGAGAGAAATGATCTCACTTTTCCGCGCTTCGCGCTCAGGATGACATACAAAGAACAAAAGCCCCGCATTGCTGCGGGGCTTTTGTAAATGCAGGTCCTTCGACTACGTTCGGCGCAATGCGCCAACGTCGCTCAGGATGACAACGTTATTCTGACGCGGCCATTTCTTCGGCTTCGCCTTCCTGGCGCATGAGTTCAAGCTCGCGTTCGGCTTCTTCATAGGCTGTCTGCACTTCCTGCTGGACGCGCTGGGCCGCTTCTTCGAGCTCAGGTGAGAGCTGGATGTTGCGGTAGTACTCCATGCCCGTACCGGCGGGGATGAGACGGCCGACGATGACGTTTTCCTTGAGACCGCGCAGGTTGTCGATGGCCCCGTTGATGGAGGCTTCGGTCAACACGCGGGTGGTCTCCTGGAAGCTGGCCGCGGAGATGAAGCTGTCAGTGGAGAGCGAGGCCTTGGTGATGCCGAGCAGGAGCGGACGGCCAGTGGCCGGGCGTCCTCCGTTAGCGATGGCCTTTTCGTTCTCCAGACGGAAGCGGAACTTGTCGACCTGCTGTTCGAGCAGGAAGCTGGTGTCTCCGACTTCCTCGATCTTCACCCAGCGGAGCATCTGCCGGACGATGGTTTCAATGTGCTTGTCAGAGATGGCGACGCCCTGGAGACGGTAGACTTCCTGGATTTCGTTGACCAGGTAGGCCTGCAGCTCCTTTTCCCCGAGCACGGCAAGAATGTCGTGCGGGTTGAGTGGGCCGTCCATGAGGGGCTCGCCAGCCTTGAGGCGCTCGCCCTCCTGCACGTTGACGTGGATGCCGCGCGGCACGGAGTATTCCTTCTCTTCTCCGTTGTCGGCGGTGACGTAGATCTTGCGCTGACCCTTGGAGACTTCGCCGAACTTCACGACACCATCGATCTCCGAGATAATGGCGGTTTCGCGCGGCTTGCGGGCCTCGAAGAGCTCGACGACGCGAGGCAGACCGCCGGTGATGTCCTTGGTGCGCGTGGTTTCGCGCGGGATCTTGGCAAGGATGTCGCCGGGCGAGACTTCGTCGCCGTCCTGAATCATGAGGTGAGCGCGGGACGGCATGAGGTAACGCTTGCTGGCCTTGGCTCCCTTGATGATGAGGGCCGGCTGACGCTTCTCGTCGGCTGCGTCGGCAACCACGAGACGCGAGAGGCCGGTGACTTCGTCGACTTCTTCGTTGAGGGTGATGCCTTCCTGCAGGTCCTTGAACTGGGCGGTGCCGCCAATTTCCGTGAGGATGGCAAAGGTATAGGGGTCCCACTCAGCGAGGACCTGACCGAGCTGCACTGCAGCTCCGTCCTCGACCTTGAGCTTGGCGCCGTAGACGATCTGGTAGCGCTCCTTCTCGCGGCCACGCTCGTCGATGACGGCCACGGCTCCGGAGCGGTTCATGGCAACCAGATCACCCTGCTTGGAGCGCACGGTGGCGAGGTTGATGAAGCGCACGGTTCCGTTGTTGCGGGCATCGAGGCGCGACTGTTCCGAGACGCGCGACGCGGTTCCGCCGATGTGGAAGGTACGCATGGTGAGCTGCGTTCCCGGCTCGCCGATGGACTGCGCGCCGATGACGCCAACGGCTTCGCCGAGCTCGACCATACGGCCCGAACCGAGGTTGCGCCCGTAGCAGAGGATGCAGACGCCACGCTTGGACTCGCAGGTAAGCACGGAGCGAATTTTGACGCGCTCGATGCCCGCGGCCTGAATGGCGGAGGCCAACTCCTCGTTGATCTCCTGGTTGACGTCGACGATGACGTTGCCCTCGAAGTCCTTGAGCTTCTCAAGCGACACACGGCCGATGATGCGGTCGCGCAACGGCTCGATGATCTCGCCGGACTCGACGATGGGGGTGACGTAGATGCCTTCAACCGTCGTGCAATCGCGCTCGGTAACGATGACGTCCTGCGCCACGTCGACGAGACGGCGGGTGAGGTAGCCGGAGTCGGCGGTCTTGAGAGCGGTGTCGGCAAGGCCCTTGCGCGCGCCGTGCGTGGAGATGAAGTACTCGAGCACGGTGAGGCCTTCACGGAAGTTGGCCGTGATGGGGGTCTCAATGATTTCGCCGGAAGGCTTGGCCATGAGGCCGCGCATGCCGGAGAGCTGGCGAATCTGCTGCTTCGATCCGCGAGCGCCGGAGTCGGCCATGATGTAGACGGGGTTCATAACGCCGGCCTTGTCGGCGTTCTTCATGTTGTTGAACATTTCGTCGGCGACCTTTTCCGTCACAGACGACCAGAGCTGAATGACCTTGTTGTTGCGCTCACCGTTGGTGATGGCCCCGTCAAGGTACTGCTGCTGCACGGCAAAGCGCTGCTTTTCCGCCTCGCGCACGACAGGGTACTTCGTCTCCGGGATAACCATGTCATCGAGGCCGACGGAGAGACCGCTGCGGGTGGCGTAGTGGAAGCCGAGATCCTTGATGCGGTCGAGCATTTTGACCGTGATCTCAAGGCCGAGGTTGAGGTAGCAGTAGTTGACGAGCTGACCGATACCCTTCTTCTTGAGCAGGCCGTTGACGTAGGGCATGCCCTCGGGCAGCGAGTCATTGAGGATGGCGCGGCCGACGGTGGTGGAGATGAACTGCTTGTCGTACTCGGTCGGCTCAGTGTGTGTGAGGTCCTGATCGTCGTACGCGGTGGTCATGTCGAGGACAGGACCGGAGTAGCGCAGACGGATGGGCGTGAGCGTCTCGACTTCGCGAGCCTCGAGCGCCATGAGCACTTCTTCAATGTTGGCGAAGACACGGCCTTCCCCTTTGGCTCCGACTTTGGCCTTGGTGAGGTAGTAGAGGCCGAGCACCATGTCCTGCGTAGGCACGGTGATGGGCTGACCCGAGGCCGGCGACAGGATGTTGTGCGAAGCGAGCATGAGTACGCTGGCTTCGACCTGCGCTTCGGGCGAGAGCGGGATGTGCACGGCCATCTGGTCGCCGTCAAAGTCCGCGTTGAAGGCGGTGCAGACGAGCGGGTGGATCTTGATGGCCTTGCCTTCGACCAGCACCGGCTCAAAGGCCTGGATTCCGAGGCGGTGCAGGGTTGGAGCGCGGTTGAGCAGCACGGGATGGTCCTTGATGACTTCTTCAAGGATGTCCCACACGATCGGCTCCTGCAATTCGACCATCTCTTTGGCCTGTTTGATGGTGGTGCAGTGGCCGGTCTGCTCGAGGCGGTGATAGATGAAGGGCTTGAAGAGCTCGAGCGCCATCTTTTTGGGCAGACCGCACTGGTGGAGCTTGAGCTCGGGGCCGACGACGATGACCGAACGGCCAGAGTAATCGACGCGCTTGCCGAGCAGGTTCTGACGGAAGCGGCCCTGCTTGCCCTTGAGGGTGTCGGAGAGCGACTTCAGCGG
>Ga0335072_10014229_pt1 | contig 11308 bp, 7 predicted proteins | sample Lox_Sample_21_FD_206725 | JGI IMG/M metagenome (GOLD analysis project Ga0335072, IMG submission 206725) | Soil microbial communities from Loxahatchee National Wildlife Refuge, Florida, United States - Lox_Sample_2.1 | ecosystem: Environmental > Terrestrial > Soil > Wetlands | place: USA: Florida...
AGGGTGGGGGCGGCAGCCAGCAGGACGATATAAAATAATGTTCGCATCGGGCGTAATTAGTATGAAAAGGGTCTCGCCGGTTGAGATGTTTAATACCGGTTCAGATGACGTTTGATCTCCTTCTGTGTATCCCGCTGCTTGATCGTTTCGCGTTTGTCATAGTTCTTTTTGCCTTTTCCCAGTCCGATCTCCAGCTTGGCATACCCTTTTTCGTTAAAAAAGATGCGCAGGGGCACCAGGGTATATCCCTTTTCCTTCAGCTTGTTCTCCAGTTTGCGCAGCTCGCGTTTATGGAGCAGCAGCTTGCGGTCGTGAACGGCCAGGTGGTTATTGGTCGTCCCAAAACGATATTCCGCAATATGCATGTTCCGCACCCAAAGCTCTCCCTGGAAGAAGACACAGAAGCTATCCACGAAATTGACCTTTCCGTCCCGGATGGACTTTATCTCCGTCCCCGCCAATACCATGCCTGCATCGTATTTGTCCTCGATGAAATAGTCATGATAGGCAGTTCTGTTCTTAATTTCGCTCATAATCAGGGCGCCTCGAGCCCGCTCAGCCTTTGAACAGGGTCAGCAGCGTGGCGATCCGCTCTTTCAATTCCTTCCTATTAACGATGAAATCCAAAAAACCGTGTTCCAGGAGGAATTCACTACGCTGGAAACCTTCGGGGAGGTCTTTTTTGATGGTTTCCTTGATGACGCGGGGGCCCGCAAAACCGATCAGCGCCCCGGGTTCGGCGATATTGAGGTCACCCAGCATGCCAAAAGACGCCGAGATGCCGCCGAAGGAGGGGTCGGTCAGAAGGGAAATATAAGGTATTTTGGCGTCCGTCAGCAGGGACAGCTTCCCCGATACCTTGGCCATCTGCATCAGGGAAAAGGCGCTTTCCATCATCCGGGCGCCGCCGGATTTGCAAATGATCATCAGCGGCAGCCGGTGCCCGAGACAATAGTCCACGGCCCGGGAGATCCGTTCGCCCATCACACTTCCCAGCGATCCCCCGATAAATTCGAAATCCATACAGCCGATGACCATCCGGTGCTCTTTGATCTCGCCGGTCGCCACCCGGATGGAATCGGTGATCTCGGTCTTGGCCCAGGTTTCTTCCAACCGTTTCTGATACGACTTGAGATCGGTGAAATGCAAAAAGTCTTTGGAACGGATATTTTCGAACAGGACCTCATATTTGTTATCGTTGAACAGGATCTCGAAGTATTCGGTGCTGCCGATCCGATGATGATGAGAGCATTTGGGGCATACAAAGATGTTTTCCCGCAGCTCCGTGACGGTACAGATATAGTTGCAGTTGGGGCACTTGGTCCATAGCCCTTCGGGGGTTTCCTTCTTTTCAGCGGTACTGGTCAGAATCCCTTTTTTGATGCGCCTGAACCAACCGCTCTTGCTTTCCTCGCTCTGCCCTTCATCGCCGGCCAGATTCGCTTCAAAATCGTCATCATGTTTCATGGACTGTTGTTTGTCTTTTGTCATTCGAATGGTCTCCTTTTCGGGGCGCACCGCGGCGCAGCTCCCGCATGCAGATTTTGGCCGCAAAGATACTAAAGAGCGGCCATTTATAGCTATCCTGTCCTATTGACCCCAAAAAATGCAAAGGATATGGATTTTGCAACCAATCCTGTGCTAAATTTGCGCGGTTGCAGAGTACGATACGCATGGCACGAGCCGAATGGCGACTGCATTTGGCCTTTGAAAAGACAAACTATGAACGCATGAAATGGTCTGAACTTTTTACTTCTTCCGTAGGCAAGAAATTCGTCATGGGCTTTACGGGTGTTTTTCTGATCCTTTTTTTGATCGTTCACGTCGGGCTCAACGCTTGTATCTGGGCGATGGATGGCGGCGAAATGTTCAATAAAGCCGCCGATTTCATGGGGACTACCGTCGTCATGCGGATCCTGGAAGTCGGTCTTTTCATCGGTTTCATCCTTCATATCGTCCAGGCTTATGTTCTGGAAGCCCAAAACCGCCGCAAGCGCAGTATCGGCTACCAGGTGCCGATGGGTAACAAAGGCAGCAAGTGGTATTCCCGTTATATGGGCTGGCTGGGCACCTTTATCCTGCTGTTCCTGGTCATCCACCTCAAGAATTTCTGGTTCCCGTCACGGTTCGATATGCCCGAAGATTACCGGCAGACCTATAATGGCGTTGAAATGCACGACCTGTTCCGGCTGATGCAGGACACCTTCGCCAATCCCTTGTTAGTGGTTGTTTACCTGATCGGCTGCCTCTCCCTGGCCTTCCACCTGATGCATGGCTTCCAGAGCGCCTTCCGGTCGCTGGGCGTCCACAACCCCCGCTATCTAAGACTTTTGAAAGGGACCGGATACGGGTTTGCCATCATTGTGCCCGTAGCGTTCGCCATGATGCCGATCTCCATGTACTTTAATTGGGTCTAACTATAATCAGATATCATGCTCAACTCAAAAATCCCGGGCGGTCCTTTAGAAAAGAAATGGGAAGATTATAAAGGTCATGTAAAGCTGGTGAACCCTGCCAATAAGCGGAGCATAGAGGTCATCATCATCGGCACCGGCCTGGCCGGGGCCTCGGCAGCGGCTTCGCTTGGCGAAATGGGATATAAGGTAAAAGCTTTCTGCTTTCAGGACTCTCCCCGCCGGGCGCATAGTATCGCCGCGCAGGGGGGCATCAATGCGGCAAAAAACTATCAGAACGACGGCGACAGCACCTTCCGCCTCTTTTACGATACGATCAAGGGCGGCGACTACCGGTCCCGCGAAGGGAATGTCTACCGGCTGGCTGAGGTCAGCGCCAGTATCATCGACCAATGTGTCGCCCAGGGCGTTCCCTTTGCGCGCGAATATGGAGGATTGCTGAGCAACCGCTCCTTTGGCGGCGTTCAGGTGCAGCGGACCTTCTATGCCGCCGGTCAGACCGGCCAGCAATTGCTTATCGGCGCGTACCAGGCCCTCGAACGGCAGGTGGCATTGGGTAACGTCGAGATGTACTCCCGCCACGAAATGCTGGATGTCGTCGTTATCGACGGGAAGGCCCGGGGCATCATCGCCCGCAACCTCATCACGGGCGGGCTGGAAAGATATTTTGGGCACGCGGTACTGCTGGCCAGCGGCGGCTACGGAAACGTCTTCTATCTGTCCACGAACGCAATGGGCAGCAACACATCAGCCATCTGGAAGGCGCACAAAAAAGGCGCATGGTTCGGCAACCCTTGTTTCACGCAGATCCACCCGACCTGCATCCCCGTTACCGGCGACCACCAGTCCAAGCTCACGCTGATGTCCGAGTCATTGAGGAATGATGGCCGCATCTGGGTGCCGAAACAAAAGAACGATCCCCGCAAGCCCAATGAGATCCCGGCTGAAGAACGGGATTATTATCTCGAAAGACGATACCCCGCATTCGGTAACCTTGTCCCCCGTGACGTGGCTTCCCGTGCTGCCAAAGAGCGTTGCGACGCTGGCTATGGGGTAGGCACTTCCAAACAAGCGGTCTATCTTGATTTTGCCTCGGCAATCGAAAGGTACGGGAAGACCGAATGTCGCAAGCATGGCATTGAGAACCCCACGCCCGAAGAGATCCGCCACCATGGGATAGAGGTCATCAAGGAAAAATATGGCAACCTCTTCGACATGTACGCCAAGATCACCGGGGAAGATCCTTACGATACGCCCATGCGCATCTATCCTGCCGTCCACTATACGATGGGCGGCCTCTGGGTCGACTATGAGCTGATGACTACCATCCCCGGCCTGTATGCGCTGGGGGAGGCCAATTTCAGCGATCACGGCGCCAATCGCCTCGGGGCATCCGCACTGATGCAAGGTCTGGCCGACGGCTATTTCGTCATCCCTTATACGATCGGCAATTACCTGGCGGGTGAGATCAGGACAGCGCCGATCCCGACTTCCCATGCCGCATTCGAGGCTGCGGAAAAGACGGTCGCCGAACGGCTGCAAAAATTGAAGGGGGTCAATGGAACCCGGAGCCCTGAAAGCTTCCATAAACGACTGGGGAAGATCATGTGGGATAAATGCGGCATGGCCCGGAATGAAGCCGGCCTGAAGGAAGCCATCGCCGAGATCCGGGCCCTCAAAGCCGAGTTCTGGCGCGATGTCCGCATCACCGGCGAGATCGGCGAGCTGAATCCAGAGCTGGATAAGGCAGGACGGGTAGCCGATTTCATCGAGCTGGGCGAACTGATGTGCGAAGATGCGCTTGATCGCCGGGAAAGCTGCGGCGGCCATTTCCGTGAAGAGATGCAGACAGAGGATGGCGAGGCCAAACGGGACGACGAGCATTTCTGTTTCGTTTCCGCCTGGGAATATAAAGGCGACAGTAGCTGGGAGCTCCACAAAGAACCCCTGGAATTCGAAGTGGCTCATCCCAGCCAGCGGAGCTATAAATGAAAAATAAACGCATGCATTAAGAATAATTTATGGAACATTATACGATGAACCTCACCCTCAAGGTCTGGAGGCAAAGAAGCAAAAAAGACAAAGGCCGGTTCGAGACCTATCCGGTGAGCGGAATTTCGAGCGAAATGTCGTTCCTGGAGATGTTCGACGTGCTGAACGAACGGCTGGTCGGCGAAGGGAAAGAGCCGATTGCCTTTGACCATGACTGCCGTGAGGGCATTTGCGGGATGTGCTCCATGTATATCAATGGCCGGCCCCATGGCCCCTGGCAGGGGACGACTACCTGCCAGCTCCATATGCGTGCATTCAAGGATGGGGATACCATCGTAGTCGAGCCCTGGCGCGCCAACGCCTTCCCGGTCATCAAGGACCTCATCGTCGACCGCAGCGCCTTCGACCGCATCATCCAGGCCGGGGGGTATATCTCCGTTAACACCGGGAACGCCGTAGATGCCAATGCGATCCCCATCGAAAAGGATAAGGCGGACACGGCTTTTGCTGCTGCGGCCTGTATCGGCTGCGGCGCCTGCGTCGCAGCCTGCAAGAACAGCTCGGCGCTGCTCTTTCTTTCAGCCAAGGTCTCTCACCTGGCGCTGTTACCGCAGGGGGCGCCGGAGCGCAAAAGCCGCGTGATTGACATGATCGCCCAGATGGACAAGGAAGGTTTCGGCAGCTGCACGGCCACCGGGGCCTGCGAAGCCGTTTGCCCCAAGGAGATCTCGATCACCAATATCGCCCGGCTGAATGCTGAATACGCGCATGCGGGTGCGACCTCGGATAAATAGAGCCCGCGGGTCAACAGCGACTGCGGATAAATAGGCCCGCCTCCCCGCCGTCGTGCCGGAAATCCGGCTAATTTGTCGTACTTTTGCGCGGAATTTAAAAGCTGCCGGTAGGCAGCGCATCTTTTTAGCATGATCAGAGTGAACAATGTGACCCTTTCTTTTGGAAAGAGGGTTCTATTCGACGAAGTTAATCTCAGCTTTACGAAAGGGAATTGCTATGGCGTTATCGGCGCCAACGGAGCGGGAAAATCGACCTTTTTGAAGATCCTGGCGGGCGATATCGAACCGTCTAAAGGGTCGATCGAAATCACTCCCGGCGAGCGAATGGCCGTGCTCAACCAGAACCACTTTGCCTTCGACGATCACACTGCCCTGCATACCGTACTTATGGGACATAAGCGGATGTGGACCGTCATGCAGGAGAGAGATGCTATCTATGCAAAGGCTGATTTTACCGAAGAAGACGGCATCCGCGCAGGTGAGCTGGAAGGGGAATTCGGGGAGATGGGCGGCTATACGGCGGAAAGCGATGCGGCGGCCCTGCTCAGCGACCTGGGCGTGAAAGAATCCCTGCACGGGAGTCTGATGCGGGAACTGCCCGGCGCCGTCAAAGTCCGGGTGCTGCTTGCCCAGGCCCTCTTCGGCAACCCCGACATCCTGATCCTGGACGAACCGACCAATGACCTCGACGTCGAAACCATCAACTGGCTGGAGAATTTCCTGGCCGATTATGAGAATATCGTCATCGTCGTTTCCCACGACCGTCACTTCCTCGATGCCGTCTGCACCCACGTCGCGGACGTCGACCGCCAGAAGATCAAGATCTTCACCGGCAACTATACGTTCTGGTACGAGTCTTCCCAGCTGATGGCCCGGCAGTTGTCCGACAAGAACAAGAAGACAGAAGACAAACGCGCGGCCCTGCTCGAGTTCATCGCCCGGTTCTCGGCCAACGCCAGCAAGTCCAAACAGGCCACCTCCCGTAAAAAAGCACTGGAAAAGCTGACCATTGAAGAGATCGAGCCTTCCAACCGCCGTTATCCCGGCATCATCTTCAAACAACTGCGGGAGGTCGGCAACCAGATCCTCAATATCGAGCGACTGGGCAAGAAAGCCGAAGACGGCAGATGGCTCTTCTCCAATGTCTCCTTCAGCGTCAATAAGGGGGACAAGATCGCCTTTGTCAGCAAGGACCATCTTGCGCTGGCTACTTTCTTCAACGTTATCAACGGACTGACCGCCGCCGACACCGGCAAGTTCGAATGGGGTACGACTGTCACGAAGGCTTATCTGCCCAACGACAACAGTGAGTACTTCACCGGCCAGCAGATCAACCTCATGGACTGGCTGCGGCAATTCGTTCCGCCTCACGTGACCGACGTGGACGAACCTTTCCTGCGCGGTTTCCTGGGGAAGATGTTGTTTAGCGGTGATGAAGTGCTGAAGAATACCAACGTGCTTTCCGGCGGGGAAAAAGTCCGGTGTATGATCAGCCGGATGATGCTCCAGGACCCCAATGTGATCATCCTCGATGAACCTACGAACCACCTCGATCTCGAGTCGATCCAGGCGTTCAACGAAAGTACAAGCAATTTCAAGGGGATTGTCATGCTGACCTCCCATGACCATACTTTCCTTCAAACCGTCGCTAACCGGGTCATCGAGCTGACACCCGCCGGGATCATCGACCGCCTCACGACCTTCGACGAATTCCTGGAAGATGCACGGGTCAGGCAGCTGCGGGAAGAGATGTATCCCAGGGAAGCGCTGGCAGGCGTCCAGGGGTAAAACTACCTAACACCCTGATTTTGTCTCATTTGATGCAATAAATCCAAATTTTAAGCATTTTATGATAAACCCCGTCGGTGTTAGTCAAAGGACTGCTTATACTGGTGTTGATTGGCTGCGGTTTTTGCCTCAAGGTAAGCGCACAGCTTCCGGTCAAGCCGGCAGCCGCCGACACCCTGAAACCGGCGACCGCTGACACCGTGAGACCCGCGGCAGACACCGTAAAACTGCATTTTCCTGCATTGGCCTTCGACACGCTCAGCCCCGGCTCCGGCACCCCCGAGGCCGCCATCGACACCCTTCATCCCGACTCGCTGACCCTTGCCCGCGACTCCATCCGCCGCGCCGATTCCATCCGTCAGGCCAACTATGTGCCCAGCGCAACCGCTCTTCAACACCAGATCGACTCCGCCAATGCGGCCTCCACGCTCTCCGGGACCAACGCCGTCGACTCGCTGAAACTCCGGATGGACGCTATGCTGGCCGCCGCCGGCAGCCAACAGCAACCCAATGCCCCCCCGGGAAGCATGGCCGCTCTGATGCGCCAAAACAGCTCCCCAGCCTACACCCCCGGGGCCGGCGCCTCCCCGGCCATCACCGGGCTGCAAACGAGCCCGCCGACAAACCCGCCAACCGACTCCCCCGCCAGTTCGCCCGCCCGCCCGCCAACGGGCCAGTCCGCAGGCCAGCCCGCCCGCCTGCCAACCACCGGCCGCCAGGGGTCGCCGCCGCCCTTCTTTGCCCGCCGAAATGCCCTGCCATCCTTCTCGAACTTCCATCGGAAGACGATCCCCGTCCACGGCGGCCATACGACCCTTGACACGCTCAGCATCGTGCCCGGCACCTTTTCTATCCGCGATATCGATACGGGAGCCTATCGCCTCGACTGGGTCAACAGCAGCCTCCGCTGGGAACACCCGCCCGGAAAAGACAGCGTGGTTGTCTATTATCGCACTTTCCCATATAAGCTGAACGCCCCGGGCCGCCGATTCAGCTACGACAGTATCATGAACTATTTCCTCGTCCGGCCCTATGACGGCCGACGGTCAGGGAATGACGACGACAATTTCTTCAACTTCGGTAATATCACTTACAATGGAAGCTTTGGCCGCTCGATCAGCTTCGGCAACAGCCAGGACGCGGTCGTGACCTCCAACCTCAATCTCCAGATCAGCGGCTATCTCGCCGACAGCATCCGCATCGAAGCCGCGATCACCGATAACAATATTCCCATCCAGCCCGACGGCACCACCGCTGATCTCAATGAATTCGACAAGATATACCTCCAATTCTCGCGTAAGAACTGGGCGCTGACGATGGGGGATATCGATCTCAAGCAGAATCAAAACTATTTCCTCAGCTTTTACAAACGTCTCCAGGGCGCGACCTTCGAGACCACCGAAAAGATCGGCGACCACATCACCAATAAGGTGCTGACAAGCGCCGCGATCGCAAAAGGAAAGTTCAACCGCAATATCTTCGAAGGCCAGGAAGGTAATCAGGGCCCTTACCAATTGACCGGCGCCAACAATGAAACCTTCTTCATCGTCCTCGCCGGCACCGAAAAGGTCTTTATCGACGGTCAACTGATGCAGCGCGGCGAGAACGCCGACTATACGATCAACTACAACACCGCCCAGGTGACCTTTACCGCCAACCGGCTGATCACCCAGGATGCCCGTATCCAGGTCGAATTCGAATACGCAGACCGCACCTACCTTAACGTCAACCTCTATCTCTATGATGAGGCGCATATCGGCGATAAGCTGAAGCTGCGAATGGGCGTCTTCAGCAACAGCGATGCCCGCAACTCCCCGATCGATCAGACACTTACCCCGCAGGAAAATGCCTTCCTGGCCGGGTTGGGTGACAGTATCCAGCATGCCTACTATCCCGTCGCCAACGTCGATACCTTCGCCGCAGGAAAGATCCTCTATCAGAAAGTGGACACCTTCTATAAGAATGCCGCCGGCCAGATCGTCCAGGATTCGATCTACGAATTCTCTACCAACACGGCGGTGACCCTGTATAACCTGTCCTTCGCCGACGTTGGCCAGGGATACGGGAACTACGTCCCGGACCTCAATAACGTCAATGGGAATGTATATATCTGGGTGGCTCCCGTCAATGGAGTCCCGCAGGGGTCGTATGAGGCCGCGCAATTCCTCGTCACCCCCAAAACCCAACAGGTTATAACCCTCGGAGCAGACTACGCTATCGACAAACATACCACCCTCACCGCGGATGTGGCGGGGAGCAACTATAACATCAATACGCTTTCGACGATCGAAAAGAACAACGACAAAGGCACGGCGGCGAAGTTCACCTTGAAAAACACGCGGCGCCTTAATTCCACCGGGCTGCAGTTGACCAGCACACTGGGGTACGAGTACGTACAGGCGAATTTTGCGCCCATTGAGCCGCTCCGCTCCGTGGAATTCACCCGCGACTGGGGTTTGACGCTATCCACCAACCCGGCAACCGAAAAGATCTACAGCGCCGGCTTCCTGGTGAACGACAAGCATCTGAACTCCCTCAAATATGAGATCGACCGGTATGAACGAAGCGACGGATTTATCGGGATGCGCAACGCCATCACGCACAACCAGATGATCGACAGCTTCCATATCATGGACCAGATCAGCCTGGTCACGAGCGACAGCAATAATTTCGCGGGCCGCTATCTCAAGCCGTCCATCGATGTTTCCCGGCGGCTGCCCTTTCTGAGGAACTATACGCTGGGCGGGAACTATTCGCTGGAAGACAACGAGAGCAAGGACAAAAAGGCCGATACGCTTACCGCCACCAGCTTTCTCTTCCATACCTGGACCGCTTATCTGAAATCGCCTGAAATAAAAAGGGACCATAGGGGCATTTCCTATGCGGTCCGGGACAATTCCTACGCAGCCGGCCGGAGTATGGCGCTCGGTGACCAGAGTAAAACGATCAGCGTTTTTGCCGACCTCCTTCGTAATCCGCATGAGCAGTTCCATTTCACCGCGAGCTATCGCACCCTGTCCATCGTCGATAGTGCGGTGGATGCCAGGGGCACCGATAGCACCTCCGCTGCGGTCGGCTCCGGCAATACCCTGCTGACCCGGGTGGAATACCTCGTCAATGAATGGAAAGGACTGGTGAAAGGCAACCTGCTGTATGAGATCGGGGCAGGCCAGCAGCAGGAACTAAGCTACACGTATTTACAGGTACCCGCCGGAACGGGACAATACGCGTGGATCGACTATAATCACGACGGCATCCAGGAATTGAACGAGTTCGTCCTGGCCCAGTTCCCCGATCAGGCCCAGTATATCCGCGTCTACACGCCTTCGGGCATTTTCGTCCGGGCAGCCTATACCACCTTTAATTATAGCGTTTCTGTTACGCCGAAGGCATTTTTTGGGCCCAAAAGCAGCAGCTTTCCCTTGTTCCTGGCCCGGATGGTCCTGCAATCCTCCCTCCAGATGAACCAGAAACAGGAAGCGAACAACGGCATTCAATGGAACCCATTCAAATCTCCCCTCTTCGATACCGCGCTGATTTTCCGCGGCATGGTCATGGCCAATACGTTTTCGTTCAACCGGACCGACCCGCACTGGGGTTTTGATCTCAGCAATACACGCACCAGCACCAAAAGCCTGCTGACTTATGGGGTCGAAAGCCACCAAAGTAACGAATGGTCCCTTCGCACCCGCGTCAATATGAACAAGTCGGTCTCACTCACGACGACGATCCGGCAGGGAATGAGCGAGCTGATCAATTCGAGCTCCAATTTCGACAGCAGCAACTATGATCTTCGATTGTATTCGATCGAACCGGACCTGATCTATACGCACAAGTCAAACCTGCGTATCGGCATTGGGTATGCCCTCAGCACCAAGGTAAACTCCCTTGAGTGGGGAGGCCAGGACTATACCTCGACCGGCATCAATACCGACTTCAAATACAATATCCTGCAAAGCACTTCCATCCAGGGGAAGTTCATCTTTAGCGATATTCTTTATACGTCAAAGGAAGGCGCACCCAGCGTAACATCGCCGGCCTCCTATACGATCCTGGAAGGATTGGCGCCGGGAAAGAATTACGAGTGGGGCCTGGACTTTACCAAACGGCTGGGCAGCAGCCTCGAGATCAGCCTTCAATATGACGGCAGGAAGCCGGCAGGGCAGGGAGTGATCAATACCGGCCGCGCGGCGCTCCGGGCTATCCTCTAAAAGCAGAAGCCGGGACCCATCGATCCCGGCTTCCGATATATAAATTCAAGTGTAGGCTAGAGGCCCAGGAAACCAGGTTTCTTCAGGGTCTGAGTGCCTTCACCGATCA
>Ga0335072_10014233_pt1 | contig 11306 bp, 9 predicted proteins | sample Lox_Sample_21_FD_206725 | JGI IMG/M metagenome (GOLD analysis project Ga0335072, IMG submission 206725) | Soil microbial communities from Loxahatchee National Wildlife Refuge, Florida, United States - Lox_Sample_2.1 | ecosystem: Environmental > Terrestrial > Soil > Wetlands | place: USA: Florida...
TCAGAATATATCGTAATGCGATATATTGTCTTTGGGCAACCCGCCTTGGGTAGCCCGGCTTCAAAATACAGTTGCAGTGAGGTTCACGACGGCAGCGGCAGGAGGCCGTCCTCATAGGCATCCATTGCGCCGCTACCGACGTCGGCAGCAATATCAACGATTGCGGCGACTAGGGTAGCAACCTGCTGTACTAGCGGTTCCTCCCCCACGACCGGAAAGAAAAGCTTTTGAATAAACGACCACGGACCGAGCAATTCTGCAGTGTAGTAATACCCATTGTATTCGGGCTTCTCAGCCGCCAAGTCAGCGAGGAGAAAAAGCAGGCCGATCAAAAACAAGACAATACCGCCGATCCCGGTCAGGATTTGACCTAATGTTCCGCTTGCCTGTGCATTCGCCTTCGAGAGACCTAAGAACAAGAAAGCTATGTTCACAACAAGCATGAGCCAACTGCCGCTCCAAATGACCACATAATAGGCGTCCGCAGCACTCCAGGTCGAAGGATCTTCACCGAGCGCAGACCATGGCCCTCCCAGTACCAGGGTGATGGCAGTCAGCATGACGCTGAGGCAACTAAGGAACGTACCGAACCCAGTGGACGGAGCTTGGTTGAGCATCATGCCGTCCAAAATGACATCGACCAGCCCGAAGGCGATGAAAGCCCCCAACATACCCCAGCGCATGTAGCCGTTCACCGGCCAGGCGAAGCCACGCAGTCCACCGGCCGGGCTGGAGGAGCCGATCGCAGGAAGATCGAAAGTGAAGTTGAGGTACGTCTCCAGCTCAGATGAGCTGAAGGGCGCCTGATTGTTGTTGAACAGTTTGTAGATGATGGTCGTCGGAAACGCGAAGATCAGGCAAAACAAATTCAGTAGTGTGAGAGACTCTCCCGTCAGGGCGTTGAACAACCAGGTGAGCACCGGGATATTGAGCGCAGCTTCCAGCCCACTCTGGAACGCGGCAAGCGCGGCGGCGGCGACCTTCACCATCTCGTCCGCCAGCCATTGAGCGGCATCCAGCGCGGCGTCGATTACGTCTTTGAGGATGAGAAGAAGGTCGGAAACGGCGGAGTTAATCAAGGAGGAGGGATTCTGCATCGCGCCCTGGAGATTGGTGCTGAAACTCTGGAGCGCAGGACCGTTTTGCGATTGCGTTCGTGAACCCACCGAGTTCAGTCCTGAGAGTTGTGATGTATCGCCGCCGGGCGCAACCAGAACCCCACCGTTTTGCACATACGATTGCGCGTGACGGTGCGCAAAGTTTCCCCGCGACTGGCTACTTGCACTGCCATTGTTGTAGGCGTCCGGCGGTTGGGTGGGTGTTCCTGGCGCGTACTGCGACAGCGGCTGGTTGTTGCCGGCGAGCGAAGTCAACGCATTGTTAATGTCGGTTTTCCAGGTTGTAAATTTCCCGTCGATGTAGGCCTGAAGCGGGCTCGGGTTGGAACCGACCGGCGTGACGTAAGAGGTGACCGAGGAGAGGAACGCGCTCACCGTGTAGGCCATCACTTTGCCGGCATTGACGATGTCGGTCCAGTCAAACAGCTCCTTCAACCAGTTGATGACCTGTTCCACCTCAACCACGACCCAGCGGAACGCGGTGATGAAGGCGTTCTCGACATCGTGAATGGTTTGCACTGCCAAACTGACGAGATGCTGTCCGAACTTGGCGATCGAGAGCGTGATCTCGATGGTATCGGTCACGACCACATTCACCACATCGATCACCCCATTCTCGATGGCGTGGAAGACGTCTTCCGCAAAGTTGAGTAGATCGCTCCAGAAGTCTCCTAGCAGCTCGAGGCGCTCAGTCGAACCGTCAGGCCCGGCAACCATGCGGGTGGAAACAATCTTGCCCCGCATCAACTCGCGGATGTGCTCGTTTCCTCGCGCTTGAGCGGAGAGTCCGGGAGGGTTGACGGTGCCAGGCCCGACGCCGTTCGTGGCCTGAAGTTGGATGGTTCCGGTTATGGTTTGCGAGGCAGAGGCGGAGTTTACCTGGTTCTGGCTACTGACTAACGGCGCACTGACAGCTGTCGGCACAGTTTGAGTCGTCGCTTGCGCAGCATTCAGCGTCTTGCCCTGAGAGTCGAGAGCGGCGAGGATGTTGTGCGCCAGTAGCGGAGGGTAGACAGACAGAGCCGTCCCAGTGCCGGCCGGAGGCGTGAAGGTAAGCTGCGCTGTGTGCAATCCGAGCGCGATGGTTTCGAACGTGATGCGGCCGAAGGGATCGGTGGTCAGCGTTGCCGGCTGTCCCTCATCGACGTTGTACTGCGTGCCGTCCACCCAAACCGCAACCGGCTCAACCGCACTCACAATAATCGGCACGCCTGCCGCTGGAGCTCCAGGAGGCCAATTGGGACTCGTGTTTTCGACGGTCAGCTGCGTGACATATTGGCTGACATAGGTGGGCTCAGCCTCGCCAATATCCGGCTGCAGCACGGGCTGCGCGATCCAGTTCCCGCTGACCGGATCTTGCCAAAGCCGGTTCAGGAAGCTGTCAGTATCCAGGAACCACAGGTCCATCATCCCAATCGTTCCCACTCCGGCGCCCACAAAAGTCGACAGGTCCCCCAGCGGGTGGAAGGTCATCCAGTTGTTGCCATAGTACGGCTCGCCCGAGCGCATCAGCCAAAGCTGCTGGTTGCTTACGGCAAATACTTGGATGGGACTGGCGCCTGCGGGCAGCGTGGAACTGATCGCCGTCACCTGGCCGATCAGCGAGTTCGTCGTGCCTCCCGTCAGTTGCTGGAAGGTGAGACTGATCTTGTTGTTTTGAGGAGCGAGCCCGGAAATAAACCAGACGTCACCCACTGCATCGATTGCCAGCGCATAGTACGGGTTCGACCGAGCCGCCGGCACCAACGATTGAAATGACTGCGGCATACCGCTGGCCTTCACCTGCTCGAAAGATTTGGTTGGATTCGTAGCGCTGCCCAGAGAGACAAAGAGGTCGCTGCTGTTGGCGATCGCCACCAGCACGATCCATTGATCACTGGAGGCGCTGACCTGAACGCTGTTTCCGGTAAGGGGTACCTTGGAGGAATAGACGCTCGCGGCCGGAACACCTGGAGTGTTGGCGACAACCAGTCCCTCGCCGGTTGCCGCGTGCACGAACATCAGGCCCTGGTCGTCTTGTGCGACCGTCAAGCCGGAACATCCGCCGATCGGCGAGCCTTCGGAGTTGCCAACGACCAGCGCCTCCTGCCACGCTCCTTCTGCGAAATTGCACATAAACAGCTGGCCGCCTTGCACGTAGAACGCAGAGGGAGAGCCGCTATTGGTGATCACAACAACTTCGGTGATGTCTCCGCCAAAGGTCGAAGGCAGCCCTGGCGGAACGACTTGCCTCTGCCACTCCGTACTCAGACCGGGTAGGAACTTCCAGAGCGTTCCATTGGAGTCGGAAAGCCACAACGTTCCGTCCACACCCCCGCAACTGACTTGTGGCGTAGCTCCACCCTGGACAAGTTCAAAAGGACCACTCGCCTCTTCACTGCTGCAGGTGAGGTCGCTTCCGTCGATGGTGACCTGCAGCGTGTATAGAGCCGGGTTGTCGGAATTGCGCGGCTGAACGATCGCCCATAGCGTACCCGAGCCGGCGGCGCCTACCGAAAGGATCGGTCCGGGCAGATTCGGAACATGTGTCCACCCCTGCGGCTGTGCCGAAAGCAAGCTTTCATCTTCCATCAGCAACCAGACGGAGCCGTCGGGACCGACGAGCACCTGGGTGGGAGGGTTATCCGATGGGTATTGCTCGATGACCGGCGCTACAGAGTTCCATTGAGTGCCGTTGTAATTCCAGACGAAATATTCGACCTTCCCAGTAAGGATGTCGCTGTTGCCTCCTCCCAGCAGCCACAGGTTAGAAGCCGTGCCGGCGGGAGAACCGTGGAGATCGTCAGCATTCACTGGAGGATTCGGCGGCCCAGGCGCCCACTGTGGATTCGCCGGGTCTGTGACATCTAATGTGACAATGCAGTCATTCGAAACGTCGAGCGCCCAGATGGATCCATCGGAGCCTACCGTGGGTGTCGTGAGATCGTCGGTATAGGTCGCGACGCCCGCGCTCCAATATCCCGTCGATATCTTCTGATAGCCCGGGGTTCCGGTGAAGTTGACCCACGCCGAAGCCGAATCGACCGCCGACACCGAAGTAATGGCAGCGCCCAGACCCCGAAGTGTCCAACCGGTCTTGCTAAGCGGCTCGCGCGCTACCTGATAGATCTGACCATTCTGGATAACCAAAGCTTCGCTTTGGTTTGACACGGGATTGACATATGGCGCCACGGTCGTCGTAGCAATCGAACCCGGCTGGTCTACCGAGATATTCTGGCTGATGATGAAGTCTTCCATCAGATGGCTGTCGGCAGTCAATGTGACCGAAGTAGGCGCAGGTATGTCAGTAAGCTTGCGTCGCGGACTAAGCATTCAGGTGCTCCTCTATTGATCTGCGAGGTTAAGAATTACCGAGGGTGCGCTTCCGGGGACCCGCCGATACTATCGTATTCGAGGATATGACAACAATATTTCCGGATTTCTTGGGCTGACGTTCCAAATTGTTTGCGGGGGCCAACTTGTTTCGCTATTTCTGCACTGAACTTCTGCTATTTTCTTGATTGGGTCAGTCACATGCGGCGGAATGTTAAAAAACGACTTCTTGCTGCTGCTACAGCAAGGTATCACCAAAATCGCGGAGCCAAGCACCTCAGTTCTGTGTCGATGTGCAGCCCGTCATCCCTATAGGGATGGATCCAATACCTGCTCGAATTGCGCATTGCACCTTCGAACCGACAGAGAGCGAGTGAGATTGCAAATGAAGGCGATCCTCCCGCACTTTTTTACAACTAGCCAATCTATGCGAAGCAACAAACGTAATACAAGATATATATGGTGGTATGATATATATGAGATTCAGAGGTAAGAAGCACCTTAGATACAAAGCAGCACGCACGTGTCCCGCGCCCAAGCCGACGACAGTATGTAGACAATTGGTTCCCGCGCGATAGGTGCCCAGGGGCGCATATTATGCTCCTCTTGCGGTTGATAACGACCTTGTCCAAAACCAGTAGCCGTCCCTAATGCCATACTTGGTCAGAAGGAATAGCGTATCGTAAAGCCAATCGCTGTATTGGAGGCTGAAGAAACCTTTCACATCCGTGCCGAGATATGTTTCACCCGCCGGGGTCAAACGCGAATATCCCCCACGGTAGCCGTGAATGACCCGATATTGCTGACCCTGCGCCATCGGCGACAGAGGCAGGAGGAAGAGGCGCATCGTTCCAATCACGGATGAAGTGGGTTGCTTTAGACACCTCATCGCAGCCTCCTTACCGCACAGACTCGCCCATCGCGAAAACGTCGGGTCGTGCGCCGGTCGGGAACGATACCCCAGTTTTCGATGGCTCAATGCAGGGCAGATGAAATTCTTGTTGAGCTTTTGGATAATCCACGCCTTGTTCCGGGCGCCCTAAAAATTGCCTGGTCCATCCAGCGTTCCGGTGACGGGATAGGCACCGTCGACTGCTCCCGTGAAAGCGTGAATGACACTGTAAGTTTGAGCTGATGCCGACGAGCAGGATGATCAGTGAAGAAAGGATCGAGACGACGGGCTGGTAGAACACGCGCATGGCGGTAACCTCCTCCGCTGGCGGGTCTCAATTTCCCCTCTGAGCCGAAAAATCCGCAATGGCGCGGACTCGAATTTAATCCGAGCGCGACGGATTCCAAAACGGGAATCCGTACTGTTGTAATCAGGCGATTGCGTAAGCTTGCGCTTTCTGTTCGCCTGTTCGCAAGGGCACTTAACACACGCGCCAAGGTCAATGAGTGAAATGGGTATATTACGCCAGCTATCTTGCTTCGCTCGGACTTTGTGACGCTGGCGCTGTGTCGCAAGCTGCGATTCCGGCAGCGTGCGTAATTTGGATGTCATGCCTCGGCTTGCCATCTGGCCCTACGACCTCAAACTGCAACTTCTCCGGTTTCGAAATCGGTTGCGATTTTTCCAAAGTGACCATGAAGGGCGCGTTTATGACTGCCGACAATTCGTTTGTCGCCTCCGCAACCTTCGATTCAGATGACGGATATACAACGAGGCCGCCCGTCCCAACCACAATTTTCCTGAAATACTCCCGGTGTGGGTGATCGTGAGCATAGTCGAGGATCAGACCAAAGACTGGCGGCCAGCGGTTTTTCAGAAACGAACTGACAGTCTGGTCGGATGAGTGGCGGCTGGCGTTGTCGCCGCCGTCGGTAATGACTACCAGCACGGTATCTGGGTTCGTGGCTGCCCCAGCTATCTCCGTTACAGAATCGTAGAGTGCCGTACCGCCCATACTGGTTTTCATGCTAGCTAAGCGATCGAGCAGATCGTTCGTTGCTTCTGCACCACTGGCATGAGCGAGTATCCGTTCACGAAATACTGCTATGGCGACGCGATTCCCGGCGCTTGCTGAGAGTTGTTTCGCGGCTGTTACAGATTGTTTCCACGTCTTCTCCATGCTGCTGCTGATGTCAATCAGCAAAATCGTCACAGGCTTCGCTCCTTCCGTTACCGAAACGACCTTCGCCGGACTATCGCCAATCTCGGCTTTCAACTGTTCAGGCGCAACGCTGCTGACCGGATTTCCATGCTCGTCCAGCAGGCGTACGGTCGTAGTTACCCTGCATTCCTCTCCGAAGCCGGTCGCAGCGGTGAGGAAGACGGAAAGAGCAATTGCGAGTGTGCAACACAAGTTTCGCAATCTGATGCTCATACGTTCCACAGTATTAGTAAGTTACGCGGCTAGAGGGCGAGGTTCAAGAGATCACTGTTGCGAACAGGCGATTGCGTAAGCGTGCGCTTTTCTTTCGCCTCGGTGCAAACCAACTTGTGATAAGGCGTCGATAAGGACGAAGGCTGTGTCAAGGGCAAACTTCTCCTGCCCGGTGTTGTGACACCGCGTCGCGGCCAGAGTTTCGGTTGAGGACCAAGGCTCCGGACATCACGCTGTAATCACTTTGCGGGAAGCGAATCGCTTCACCATCCATCGATGCGGCCCAAACGGCGGCCATGATTTTCCATGCGAACATCCAGCCGTCGTAGCGGCGCGGAAGTGGGAAACGCGCAGCGTTTTCCAAGGCCACAGGCCGTCTTCTGCACCGCTCTTCTGGATGCGAGAGCGCTCAATCAATTTTCCGGTCTAGCTTGCGCCGACCACGCCATTATCGCGAGCTGCTCTCGATGCGAGCGATCTCCGGATACGGCGTGTTGCTGCGTAGCATCCAGTAGAGTCGCACGGCTAATCTCCGCGCTGCCGCCACTTTGGCCACTCCTTTGGCCTTGCGGTGACAACGATGCTGATACTGCTTGCGAAATCCTTCATCCAGCCGGTTCACCGCCTGCACGCTCTCGACCAGCAACATGCGCATAAACGGATTGCCTTGCTTGCTGATCGACCCCAGACGGCGGCGCTGACTGGAACTGCGTTCCGACGGAATCAGTCCCAGGTAGCTGGCCACCTGCTTGCCACGCCGGAAGCGGCCCACATCACCCAGCGTCAGCACAAAGGCTAATGCCGTGATCGGTCCGACTCCGGGTTGCGTCATAAGCAGAGCGGCTTGCGAATGCCGCTTCGCCTCCAACGTCACGGCTTCATCCAGGGTCTTGATCTGTTCATCCAGACTGCTCAGCAGCTGCAACAGATCCTGGCGACGCTGCGCCGCCCAGCCCTCCAGCGGCAACTCGCGCAACACCCGCTGGCCGGCCTGGCTCCATAGTTTGCGCTTCAACTGAATGCCGCGATTCAGCATCAGGTGATGCAAGCCGTTCTTTACCCGTACCCGAATCACCACCAGCTTGTAGCGATGGATCAGCAGCTGCCGTAGATCGCGTTGCTGTACATCGGGACGCCACAAACGCGGAAACCGGTTCTCCAACAGCAGCTTCAGTATGTGCGCCGCATCGCGACGGTCCGTCTTCTGCTTGCGCACATAGCTGGCGCGGATCTGCGCCGCATCCCCGATCCACACCGCATGTCCCAGAGTCTGCAACAGATCTTCAAACCACTGACTGTTGCCGCTGGCTTCCAATCCAACCAAAGCAGGCGCCGATAGCCGCCTATAGAAACGCTCAGCTTCGCCACTGCTGTTCTCTAGTTTGTATTCTTGAATCTCGCCCGTCTCAGTGTCGAGAACGGCGACTTGTTGCCAACCAGGGTGGAAATCACATCCTACAATGTGCATGAAGGCTTCTCCTGACCCGGCTTTCTTGGTCCTCAACCAAAGAAAATACCGCGTCCGCTGAAGCCTTCGTACTTATCCAATCAATATTACGTAAGTTATTGCACGCTTGCAGTTCCTGTGGAGCGGCAAATTCTAGCGAATATTGAAGTTAGCTGCTCGCCATTCCGACACTTGCGCTGCGGAATCGGAAGCCTGTACTTCGAGCTTGTACCAGCCCTTCTTCAGCTTTTCTGTGTCGAGCTTCAGTCCGACCGGGATCACCGGGTTTCCCGGTATTACCCAATTCGCAGCACTCAGGGGTTCAGTATCCATGACCACCGAGCCGGTTCTCTGGTTCGTAATTCGCCACCGATAGAAGGCCCCCGACCCCTGTCCTTCGTTGTGAGGCTCATAGATTTCAAAGTAGAGGTAGAGCGGGGTGTGTTTTTTTAGGCGCGTCACTTTCTCTGAATCAGGAAAATATTGCGAGTCCTTGCTTACCAGGGGACTGGGAATTATCGGCGCAGGCGTGATGTACGCTGCCTCGCGCAAAACCCAACCTCCGTATCGAACGACACCACCTATCACAACGTCGCTGAGCATAAGGCGGCTGGGGTCTAGCCGTTCGATATGCATAGGGGCTTCCGCCCCGGCAAAAAGCTGACCGTCACTGACAACAAGGTGCAGGTCGTAATCGCCAGTGGGTAATTCGATCTGTGTGTCAAAGCGAACTGGGATCAGCGGAGACCCCGTCGCGAATGCTCCGAATGGTGAGGTGGAGGAGGTTGGGGTGCGACAGGGAAGCGTGTCGCGAAATTCGCTAAACAGTTCGCCATTCACCTTATAGACCCGCCCGAGCACGCGAAATGCTGCGTTTTTTGGACAAGGATACTCCCACTTGCGCGGCCACCCGAATTCGGGAAACTCGGCGGCTATCTGTACCGTTGCCGGGGCGTTCGAATCGTGGACTTCAACTATGTACGTGTAGCTAGGTGCGGCGGCAGACGTATTTCCCGCCCCAAAGCTCTCTTCCGCCAAGGACAATACGCCCGAGGACCAAAAGGCGAAGGCTCGCATCGAAAGTGGGAATCCGCGTTTCCCTGAATCCGCGAAGCTCCGCATTCGTGCATCAAGAGTCGTAGCATCAGGGACGTCGCTTATATTGCCTTTGCCCGTGCAATAGCGATCACGGTTAGCATAGACGTGGTCGTGGCCTTCGACGACCACCCGGATGCTGTGGCATTCACCAGGGTGGCCGATCGGCGGAACATAGCCGATCAGATAAATCGCCTCGCCGAAGCCGATTCCGTAGCCGATTCCGTTCCCGACTGCAACCCATCCCCAAGTCCCGCGAGCATCGGGCATGAAAGCCCATTGCCCCGTCCAGTCGAAGGCGGGGAAATCCAATGGCTTGAAATAATTGATCTCTTGCTCAATGTTGTTGTCAAAAACACGAAAATCCTTGGATGTCAGACCTAGTGCTGGCTCATATCCTCTATCAGAGTACGGGACCCAAGCCCTCTCGTTCTTCGCGATCCATGATGGATGGGCCATGCTCTTCTTATCGGCGGGCCTCCAGACCTCAACCTCAGTAAGAACCTGCCGGGACTGCGAATAGAATCTCGGGATTCCGGGTGTCTGATCGTCGGCCTGCGCGACCGTGGGTGGACTTGCTTGTGGTGCCTGTGCGAACACGCCAAAAGGCAGCAGCAGGACGAGACAGACAAACGCCTTCATGGAGGATGTCATCGCATCGGGTGTTTCAGGCCAACTGTAACTTAAGGCACGGCCCAAGAGGAACACCGTTGTTGTAATCAAGCCATTACACTCAAAACCCCGGGGCGACCTTTACAACTCCCGCCGTCCCTCCATCGCCTTCTGCATGGTGACTTCGTCGGCATACTCGATGTCGCTGCCGACAGGCACACCAGTGGCGATGCGCGTCACTTTTACGTTTGACGACTTGAAAAGTCGCGAGATGTAGGTCGCGGTGGCTTCGCCTTCGATAGTGGGATTGGTCGCCAGGATCAGCTCATCGGCATTGCCCGCTTCGACGCGCCGCGCCAGGTTGGCGATGCGCAACTGCTCCGGGCCGATGCCGTGCAGCGGCGACAGCGCGCCGTGCAGCACGTGATAGACACCGTTATAGTGGCGCGTCTTCTCGATGGCGGCGATGTTGGTTGGCTCCTCGACGACACAAACCAGGCGCTGGTTGCGCGTCGGGCTGGCGCAGTAGACGCAGGGATCGACGTCGGTAATGTTGTTGCAGATGGAGCAGAGATGCAGGCTGGCCTTGACATCGCGGATGGCGCCGGCCAGCAGCTCGGCGTCTTCGTCGCTGGCGCGCAGGATGTGAAAGGCGAAGCGCTGCGCCGTCTTGCCGCCCACGCCGGGCAGCTTCTTCAGCTCTTCAATGAGTCGAGCCATGGGCTCGGCAAACCTGGACAAATCCTTCTCCTCGGTATTTTGGTTTTCACCACGGAGGCACGGAGGACACGGAGTTCGAAGAATGAAGAAATTGAGGACCGGGTTTACTTCAGAACACGAACTCTACAGCTACGGTTGCAGAAATCTGACCTCAAGAACTCCGTGCTCTCCGTGCCTCCGTGGTGAGTGTGCTGTTAGAGCCCCGGTAACCCCATGCCGCCGAGCATGCCGCCCAGGCTCGATTTCAGCGCCTCGTCCACTTTGCGCGACGCCTCATTCACCGCGGCCACGACCAGGTCCTGCAGCATCTCGATATCGCCCGGGTTCACGACCGCGGGCTCGATGGCGATGCTCAGCAGCTGCTTCTGTCCGCTCATGCGCACGGTGACGCTGCCGCCGCCCGACGACGCCTCAATCGTGATCTGCTGCATCTTTTCCTGCAGCTTCTCGGCCTGCTGGCGCGCTTGCGCCAGCATGTCCTGCAAATTGAATCCGCCCATTTTCGCTGTTCGCCTTTCGCTGTTCGCTTCTCGTCCGATGCCCGCCGCTGGCGAAGAGCGACGTCAGCGTCGTTCCTTCTGATCGACGACCGTCCGCACCTCGGCGCCAAATTTTTCCTGCATGCGCTGCACGATGGGATCGGCCATGGCGCGCGCCCGCGCGCTCGTGCCATTC
>Ga0335072_10014235_pt1 | contig 11306 bp, 11 predicted proteins | sample Lox_Sample_21_FD_206725 | JGI IMG/M metagenome (GOLD analysis project Ga0335072, IMG submission 206725) | Soil microbial communities from Loxahatchee National Wildlife Refuge, Florida, United States - Lox_Sample_2.1 | ecosystem: Environmental > Terrestrial > Soil > Wetlands | place: USA...
GAAGCCTGGGCCGCCGGCGCGGAGAGAGCGGCAACTGCCAGAATCGCACCGACGATCGGCGCGGCGAGCAATACACGAACACGGGACCTCATCATCTACCTCCCATTGCGGCTGGTCGGATGCACTGACACGGGGATATACCCGGCCTGACCCATCAAACAATCCAAAGTTGCGATCATCGACAATTCTTCATCGGCCGGCGCGACCCTTCCGGACCGCACATCATCCTCGACCGATACCCCCGATGACCCTCTAGCACCATCCATCACAAACTCCACCTTACACCGTAGCAGCGTCCGTCCACGTCAGTACCGAACCGGCGAATAGATGCGGCTAACTACGCAAACGCTGGGGCGTCAGGCCGTCGCGCAATCCCAAACTGCTACCATAATGGGATGAGCAGACAGATAGCGGTAAGGCTCCCGGACGACCTGGTCGAGTTCGTCGACGAGATCGTCGAATCCGGTGCCGGACGCAGCCGAGCGGCAGTCGTGACGATGGCGCTGCAACGCGAACACCGGCGCGTCCTCGCCGCGCGCGACGCGGAGATCCTCGCCCGCACCGGCCCCGACCAAGAGCTCGCCGGACTGGCCGAGCACGCGGCCGGCCTGCCCTCCCCGCTGCCCTGATGCGGCCAATCCACGTCGCACATCTCGATAAGGCAAGGCCCGTCCTGATCCTCACCCGCGAACTCGTGCGCCCCCACCTCACGACAGTGACCGTCGCGCCGATCACCACGACCATCCGCGGACTCTCAACCGAGGTGCCCCTCGACACGGCCAACGGCCTCTCCCAGCCTTCGGTCGTCAGCTGCGACAACCTCACAACCATCCCCACGAGCGCGCTGGGAGCACAGATCGGGATGCTGCTCGACCGCCAGGAGCGCGCGCTCAGCCAGGCGATCCAGGCCGCGTTCGATCTGGATTGACGCCGTTCGATCTGGATTGACGCCCGACCGGACCCGACCCACAGCGTCCAAGTCACCGCCCAAATCACCTACTTTCTCGGCTGAGTCCACTACTCAATCGCAGTTAGCACTCCGTTGAGTGACGGGTAACCACAGCGTCGCTCGCCCCCGACGCCGTGAACGCCGCGCGAGGGCCGAAGCTCACGCTCAGCAGCGCCCCGCCACCGGGGGCGTTCTCGGCGCGGGCCCAGCCCCCACAGGATTCGGCGGCCTGGCGCACGATCGCCAACCCCAACCCCGAGCCGGGCTTTGCGCGGGCGCCGTCGGCGCGGTAGAAGCGGTCGAACACGTACGGCAGGTCCTCGGGCGCGAACCCCTGGCCGTGGTCGCGCACGCTGAGCACGCCGTCGCGCAGCCGCACCTCCACGCGCCCCCCTTTCGGGCTCCACTTGCGGGCGTTGTCGAGCAGATTCCCCACGGCCCGCTCGATGCGATCGCCCGCCCCGGTCACGACCGTCGGCTCCAGCTGCGCCTCGATCTCCACGCCACCGCGCCGCCGCCCCTTCTCGATCTGGACCCGCACGACCTCGTCCAGCCGCACCTCCTGTGCGCCCCCATCCTCGGGCGCGGTGCCCCGCGCGAGCTCGACCACGTCGGCAACCAGCGCGGTCAGCTCATCCAGCTCGCCCACGATGTCCGCGCGCAGACTCTCCTGCTCGGCCGCCCCCAACCTTTGCGCTTCGCCCAGCACCTGCACATTCGCGCGCAGACTCGATATCGGGGTTCTCAGCTCGTGCCCCGCGTCGGCTACCAGCTGGCGCTGAGCCGCGATCGAACGCTCGAGCGCATCCAGCGTCCGATTGAAGCTCTCCGCCAGGCGCCCCAACTCGTCGCGGCCCTCGCCCGGCAGGCGCCGCGACAGGTCCAGGCTCTCGCCGCGCAGCGTGCCCCGCTCGGTCAGCGCCTCGGTGCGCGCCGTAAACCTTCTGACCGGCTCCAGCGCGACCCTCGCCACCAGCGCGCCCAGCCCGGCCGCCAGCGCGATCCCGGCCACGCCCACGATCGCCAGCAGCGTCAGCAGCCGGCTCAGCTCGCTTTCGACCTCCGCCAGCGGGCGCGCGACCATCGCCGCGCCAAGCGTGCCTATGCCCTCGGTCAGCACACGCAGCCTCATCCCGTGCACAATCCGGTCGCTCAACACACTCCCCTTCCCCGTCATCGCGATCGCGCGGTCGCTCGCGCTCGTCGGGATCTGCGTGGGGGAGCTGCCCTGTCCCGCCGGCACCTTCACTTCGCCAGACGGCGTCACGAACTGCACGTATCCAGACGCGCCCCCAAACGGCGCCGGCTGCACGCTCTTGGGCAGCTCGCCCGGACCCGGGCCGTAGGGAGCGGGGGCGCCGCCCGTGCCCGGCGCCCCGTCTCCGAACAGTCCCGGCGGATTGCCCGAGCCTTCGGCGCCGCCTTCCGCGCCCGGCGCGCCCCCTGCGGGGGGAGGCTGTGACCGTGTGAGCGCGCTCGCCCGCGCGCGCAGCCCCTTGTCGACTTCCCCGCGCAGGTCCGCGCGCACCGCCACATACAGCCCGGCCGCCGCAGCGATCACCGCCACCGCCACCGACAGCCCCGCGGCCGCCGCTATCCGCGTGCGCAGGGTCATCGCCCGCGCCCCTCTATACCGCGTCCTTCTTTGCGTCCTTCTTCAGTTCCCACCGCCTGCACTTCTTCTCGCGACTCGCGCAACGCGTACCTCCAGGCTCACACACAACTCACGGCTCGCGCAGCACGTACCCCACTCCCCTTACAGTGTGTATCAACTGGCGCGCTCCCGCTCCCTCCAGCTTGCGCCTCAGATACCCGACGTACACGCGCAACGCGTTCGACGCCGGACCGAAATCATACCCCCACACACGGTCGTATATGAGGCTGTGCGCCAGCACCCTGCGCGGGTTGAGCATGAACAGCTCCAGCAACTGGTACTCGGTCCGCGTCAGCTCCACCAACCTCCCCTCCACCTCGGCCCCGTGGCGTTCGGCATCCAGCCTCACCTCCGCGAACGACAGCCCCTTCTCGGGATCCTCGCCCCCGTCGGGCCCCGAGCGGCGCAGCAGCGCGCGAATCCGCGCCTTCAGCTCACCCACGTCGAACGGCTTGACCATGTAGTCGTCGGCGCCGGCGTCCAGCCCGTCGATGCGATCGGACACCTCCTCGCGCGCGGTCAGGATCAGGATCGGCACGCGATTGCCCAGCCGGCGCAGCCTCCCACACACCTCCAGACCGTCCAGCCCGGGCATCCCCACGTCGAGCACTACCGCATCCGGCACCGCCTGCACGACCGCCTCCAGCGCCTGCTCCCCGTCCACGGCCAGCTGCACTTCATACCCAGCCAGCGTCAGCGCGCGGCGCAACGCCTCGCGCACCGCGCGATCGTCATCGACCACCAGAACCCTCACGCCCGGGATTGTGACCTGCTCCGCGTTTTCACCGGCCGCCCCCCTGCGTTTCCAACAGCGCCCGCGCGCGCCCGGCGCAGTCATACAGCGCGCTTTCGCTTCGACTCGTCGTGGCGCCGGCACCGCGCGCGAGCCCACCGGTCACGCTGCCGTTCAACCCCGCCAGCGCTTCGCCCGTACCCCGATCAGTGCCAATGCCATCGGTCCTGCCGGTGCTGAGCGCCACCTTGCGACAGGCCTCGGCGGCTGCTTCGATCGCCTTGCGCGAACCCTGGCGCGTATCGCCCGGCAGGCGCAAACCACCCTGAGCTGAGGAGCCTTCCGAGAGCACCCACCGGATCTGCCCGCGCGCGACCTCGCCCGCCAGCCACTGGACGCTCACGTCGGACTCGCGCCCGGAGAACCCGCCGATGCCCGCCACGTCCGCGTCTTTGGCCACGATCTCGCTCGCCGCGCTCGACTGACTCTCCACGGCGACCGTGCCGCCACCGTGCGCCTTCGCATAGACCACCGCCGCGGCGATCGTGTTCGCGTTGCCCAGCGGCGCCCCGATCGCACCGCCGCCCGTGCCCACGCCCCCGGACCCCGGGCCGGCGGGTTCGCCAGATCCAGCAGACCCGCCACGCGCGCCCCGCCCGCCAAACAGGGGCACGCCGGCCGCCGAAGGTCCAGCGTTTTCGCGGGAACCCGCTGGCGGAGCGCCGGTCGGACCCCCTGGCACTCCCGGCCCTCGCGTCCCCGGCCCAAATCCACGCGCGCCACCCGTGCCACCCGCGCCGCCCGCGCCACCCGCGCTACCCGGACCACCCGCGCCACCCGGACCGCCTACGCCACCCGGACCGCCCGGGCCGCCCACGCCACCCGGACCGCCCGCGCTACCAGCGCCGCCCGCGCCGCCCGCACCGCCCGCGCCACTCGGACCACCCGCGCCACCCGGACTGCCTACGCCACCCGGACCGCCCGCGCCCGGGCCGCCCAACCCCCCGGCGGTCAGCGCGGACTGGGGACCGCCCTCGGGGAACGTGCCGTTGGTCGCGTACCCGAGCGTGTCCACCGCCCACACCGCTGGCGCAATCAGCAGCGCGCTCACGCCGCCGAGCAGCGCCGTGGTGCGGATCGCGCGATCGCGCAACGCGCCGAGCGCGATTGCCGAGCCCGCGCCGACGACGATCAGCACCGGTACGAGCCAACTCAGCTGGCCGGGGTAGTCGTGCAGCACGGCGATCTCGCACGCCACGCCGAGCACGATCGCGATCGGGGCCAGCACGCGCGCCCGCGCCGTATGTCCTCCGCCGCGCAGCTGCGCCACGCCGGCGCCGACGAGCGCCGCGATCAGCGGGGCCAGCAGCGAGACGTAATAGGGATGAAAGATGCCTTTGGCCTCGCTGAACACCAGCGCGACCGTCACGAACGAACCACCCACCGCGATCAGCCAGCCGCTGCGTGGATCGCCGCGGCGCAGGCGCGAGGCCAACAGGATCGCGACACCACTCACGAGCGCGAACCCCAGCAGCCAGCCGGCCTGCCCGCCGAGCGCCTGGTTGATGAGCCGCAGCGGCCCCGTGCCGCCGCCGAACATGTTGCCGGCGCCGCCCGCAGCCCCACCGCCGTGACCTGCGCCCCCGCCCACGCCGGCCGGTCCACCGGTCTGCCCGTCCAGGCGCCCGGCGCCGTTGTATTCGGTGATCAGTTGCCAGATCGTGTTGTTGCTGGTGCCGGATATCCAGGGTCGCGCCGAGGCCGGTGTCAGTTCCACGAGCGCCGGCCACGCCCCGCCGACGAGCACCATCGCCGCGCCCGCGCCGCTCAGCTGCACCAGCGCGCGCCCGCGTCCGTGCGGCGCGACCCACAGCCACGCGGCCACGATCGCCGGCACGACCATCAACGCGACGCCCATCTTCGTCTCAAATCCGAGTCCCACGCACACGCCCGCCGCCACCAGCCAGCCGAACCCACCGCGGGTGGAGATTGCCGCGGTGGAGGCACCGGGGACACGGGGAACATCGCGAATCCCGGCGCTGGCGCCAGGATCATCATGGGCGCCGGGGGTGGCGGCGCCGGCCTCGCCGGTCTTCCCCAAAGCCGCTCCCCGCCCCATCACCGCTTCGAGCGCGCGCACCGTGCACCACAGCGCCGCGACCACGCACAGCACGAGCAGCGCGTCGGGGTTGTTGTGGCGCGAGACCGCCACCGCGATCGGCGTGAGCGCCAGCGCGAGACCGGCCACGAACCCGGCCAGGCGACCAAACGGGCGACGGACGAGGTCGTACACGAGCGCGACGCTCGCCATCCCCATCAGCGCCTGCGGCACAAGAATGCTCAGCGGGTGATACCCGAACACGCGCACCCACAGCGCCTGCACCCACAGCGCCAGCGGCGGCTTGTCGACGGTCATCACCCCCGAGGGATCCATCGCGGCGAACAAAAAGTTGTGCCAGCTCGCGCTCATCGAGCGCACGGCCGCGCTGTAGTACTCGTTAGCCCACCCGTTGCGGCTCAGCGCCCACAGGTTCAACGTGCCCGCGAGCGCCAGCAGCACCGCCAGCTGCACCTTGACCGACCCGGCCACCGCGGCCAGGCGCGCGGAGACCGAGCGGGCGGACGCGCCCAGCTTGCCCGATGTGACTCCCGAGCCCGCCGGCAGGACCGGCGAGACCGGTGGGGCGGGAATGCCTGTGCGGGACTGCTCGTGTGCGCTCATGTCGAGCAGCATCACCGGCGGCCGTAGGAGCAGCGTGTGAACAACCTAACGATTGGCTGAAGCGGTCGACGATCTCGATCCCGACGCCGACCGCTCACGGCTGCGCTTGCGGATTGGCTGAAGCGGTCGACGATCTCGATCCCGACGCCGACCGCTCACGGCTGCGTTGCGGATTGGCTGAAGCGCCCTACCGCCTCACGGCTGCGCTCGCGGCCTCGTGAGCTTTCGCCTTGGACGGGGCGTCAGCGACAGGTCCAGCCCACATCTCCCTATGGGCGCGTGTCGATCCCATCCACGCGAATCTCCGACGGCGGTCCATACGCGCGGGACCCGCGCTCGGGCAGGCTGTGTGGCAGGAAGCCGATCACAGGTCAACCAGCCATGCGCACTCGCACTCCCAGACGAGCCCCGCGGCGGGCGTCCCAGATCGTGGCCCTCGGCGGGGGCGGCTTTTCGATGGAGAAAGACTCTGACACGCTCGACGACTACATCCTCTCGCTGACCGGCTGCGCGCGCCCGCGCGTGTGTTTCTTGCCGACGGCCTCGGGCGACGCCGACCACTACGTCGTGCGCTTCTACCGCCGCTTCTCCGCGAGTTGCGACGCTTCGCACGTATCGTTGTTTCGCCGTGACCAGGGCGTGGACGGAGTCGAGGACGATCTGGCCACGCACCTGCTCAGCCAGGATCTGATCTACGTCGGCGGCGGCAACGTAGTGTCGATGCTCGGCGCCTGGCGCGCGCACGGCCTGGACTCGATCCTGCGCCGGGCGTGGCGGCGAGGAATCGTACTGTGCGGACCCTCGGCCGGCTCGCTGTGCTGGTTCGCCGAATCGCTGTCGGCCTTTCACGGCGCTCCACGGCGCGTGCGCGGCCTGGGACTGCTGCCATACTCGAACTGCGTGCATTACGACGCCGAGCCAGCCCGCCGCACCGAGTACCACCGCTTCGTCGGCGAGGGCATGCGCCCGGGCTTCGCCGCCGAGGACGGTGTCGCGCTGCACTTCCGCGGCACGCTGCTCGAGCGTGCCGTCAGCTCGCGCCCGGACGGCCGCGCCTACCGCGTCGAGCCGTCGGAGGCGGATGGGACTGTCGTCGAGGTTCCATTGGAGGTCGCTCATCTCGGCGCTCATCCCGAACTCACGCTCGTGGCGTGACCGTCGAGATTCCACTTCAGCAACGCCTGATATTCGCGATGGGGGGAGGCGGCTTTACGATGGAGCCGTCCAACCCGCTGCTGGACGACTTCGTGCTCTCGCTGGCCGCGCCTGCGACGGCGGGGGGGACCCCGCGCGAGCCGCGCATCCTGTTTTTGCCGACCGCTTCCGGGGACACAACCGCCCAGATCGAGGCGTTCCATGCCCGCTATGGCGAGCGCTTCTGCCGGCCCGAGCACCTGTCGCTGTTTCGCCTGCACGAGCTGCGCCGACCGCTCGCGGAGGTCGTGTTCGACCAGGACATCGTGTACGTCGGCGGCGGCTCGATGCGCAACCTGCTGGCGATCTGGCACGCCCACGGCCTGGATGAGCTGCTGATCGAGGCGTGGCGGCGTGGAATCGTGCTCGCCGGCATCTCCGCCGGGGCGATGTGCTGGTTTGAGGGTGGGGTCACACGCTCGACCGGATCGCCCGAGCCGATGGCGGGCCTCGGCGTGCTGAGCGGCTCGTTGACAGTCCACGCCGACGGCGAGCCCGAGCGACTGCCGGTATGGCTTGCGGCTGTGCGCGACGGCACCCTGCCCGGGGGATGGGCCGTGGACGACGGCGCCGGGCTGTTGTTCGCCGGCGAGCGACTCACGCGCGTAGTCAGCTCGCGTCCGGGCGCGGCCGCCCAGCGTGTGGATCAGGTCGCGGGCGAGCTCGTCCGAGACCGGCTTACGCCCGAGTTGCTGGGCGCCGAGTCGGGCCGGCCCGGAGGCGGACTGCACGCCGAGGACGATGACATCCGCGAGCTGCGCCGCGTTCGCAAGCTGCAGCGGGAGATGGGCCATCGTTAGCGCTCCCACCGCGCTTCCCGAGCCTCTCGTCCCCCCTGTGCCTCCAGTGTCCCCTGCGCCTTTTGCGCCTTTTGCGCCTCTTCAGACTTTCGTGCGACCCGGGGCGCCCCCTGAGCCTTCCGTACAAGCTGAGGTGCTACCTGAGGCTTTCGTACAAGCGGAGGCTGGGCCCCGTGAGCTTTTCGTGCAACCTGAGCCATTCGCGCCTCCTGCGCCCTTCGCTCGACCAAACCCATTAGCTCGCGTACGCGGCGCTCGATCGCCTGCCAGTCCTGATCGGCCTCGCTGATCGCCTCGACGATGTCCTCGGCCAGATTGGCAATAGGAGCGGTCGTAGGCTCGCCATCAGAGTCGGTGTCCGGTTCCGGTGCCTCGTCCATATACGAATGTGCGTTCGTCATAGGGTCCATGTAAGAGCCTCGAGCTCGAGCCCCAAGCCCAGGACACAGTCCTGTCAGCCAAAGGACACACTTCGGTCACACTTGCGCGAGAGATGTCACACATCGGATGGCCGGCGTCCCAAAGCATGAGCGTGAGAGGGAGCACGGGGACGTGAGAGGGAGCCCGGGGATGTGAGCAGGAACCCGATACATGAGAGGGACCGCCGATCGCCCCCGACCGTCAGGTCTCGCATAGGGCGCGAATGCCTACGTTCGACGAGGAGCTGCTGAGCTGGTTAGTCGACTCAGAGCACTGAGCGCCAAAACGGGAGGGCCTTACCTGAGGATTCGTGAGCGCGCCACGATAGCGGCGGGCGCGTCAGGAAGGCGCTCGATCATCAGAGCTTGTGTCATCCGCCAAGTGTTGACTCAGCTTCTCCAGTTGCGGGCGCAGGACCGGCAGTTCGCGCTCAACCACGTCCCAGACGAGCACAAGGTCCACACCGAAGTATTCATGGATGAGCTTGTCGCGCATCCCGGCGATCTGCCGCCACGGAACCGCTGGCTCCAGAGCGCGCGTGGCGTCCGAGATGCCCTTGACCGCCTGGCCGATGATCTCGATGTTGCGGATGACGGCATCCTGAGTCTTGCCGTCTGAAAAGAACGCTTCGCTGCCATCGGCGGTATAGCTGGAGATCGCGTCGATCGCTTCGATGGCGTGCAGCAGATAGGCGCGCTCGTCCTTCACAGCGAAACGGCCTCGGCGTAGATGCGTTCGCGCAGATGTGGGCTCACACCGCCGTCACTGAGCACATCGACATGGGTGCCGAGCATATCCTCCAAGTCCTGCCACAGCCCCACGAGGTCAATCAGGCTGCGCCCTGGCTCCATCTCGACCAAGAGGTCCACGTCGCTCAACGCACCTGACTCGCCACGCACCACCGAACCGAACACACGCACGTTGCGCGCACCGTGGTCAATAGCGCAGCCCAGGATCTCCTCCCGCCGGGCACGCAGCCGTCGAAGGTCGATTTGAGCAGGTCTGGGACTCATGCTTGCATCACGTTACCGCCACTCGGGGCGTCTCGGACGATGGCCGCTGAGACTCGGGCCTCTGACCCACAGCGCCGCCTAGGCAGCCATTGATCTGCCCCGGGTTTTAGTAGAGACGGGTGGCACCCCTACGCATGTGCTCCGCGAGACGCCAGGGTATATTCGGGACATATTTGACGTCTGCGTCAGTTTGTCATCCGAGCAAAACCACTTGTTTACTGGGATTTCGTACGCGCCCTGAGAGATTCGAACTCCCGACCTTCGGTTCCGTAGACCGACGCTCTATCCAGCTGAGCTAAGGGCGCAGGATCGCCCAGTGTAGACGGCTCGCCGTGACCGTCGCTTGGCCGGGCGTGTAGCGTGGTGCGATCGTGACCTACTCGACCTACCGATTGTGAGCGACACGGCCGACCACGCCGGCGGTGAGGATCCCATCGGCCGGGGCATCGACGGTTTCGAGGCCTGGCAGGTCCAGCTGCACGGGCATCGCGTGATCTACCACACCGCCGGATCCGGGCCGCCGGTGGTGCTGATTCATGGGATGGTCAACTCCTCGCGTCACTGGCGCGAGGTCGCGCTCCAGCTGGCCGACCGCCACACGGTGATCGCGCCCGATCTGATCGGCCACGGCGACTCGGCGACCCCGCGTGGCGACTATTCGCTCGGCGCTCACGCCGCCAGTATTCGCGACCTGCTCGCCGTGCTCGGCGTCGAGCGCGCCACGATCGTCGGGCACTCGCTCGGGGGCGGCGTGGCGATGCAGTTCTTCTACCAGTTCCCCTCCCGCACCGAGCGGCTGATCCTGATCTCCTCCGGGGGTCTCGGCCGCGAGGTCTCGCCGCTGCTGCGCTCGGCCACGCTGCCCGGCGTCTCCGCTGGACTGGCGCTGGCCGCCCATCCGTGGCTGGTGGGGGGGCTGCGGCGCGGTGGAGACCGGTTGCGCGATGCCGGTCAGCGCCAGGGCGTCTACCTGCAGGCAATCGCCCGCGCCCTACGCCCACTCAGCGAGCCCGGCGCGCGCACCGCTTTTCTGCACACGCTGCGCGCGGTCATCGACCTGCGCGGCCAGCGCGTCTCGGCGACCGACCGGCTGTACCTGCTCGAGGGCATGCCCACGCTGATTGTGTGGGGGCAGCGCGACCAGACGATCCCGCTCGCTCACGGCCTGGCCGCCCATCGCGCGGCGGCCGGCAGCCGCTTCGAGACGCTACCCCGCGCCGCCCACTTCCCGCACCTGGAAGACCCCGACGGGCTCGCCGCGATCCTCGGCGAGTTCCTCGCCACCACCGAGCCCGCGCGGATCGAGGACGGCGACTGGGGCGCGATCGTCTCCCCCCGCGCACCGCGCTCGCGGCGGGAGGTCGGCTCAATCGCCTGAGCGGAGAGAGAGCGGCGCACCAGCGGAGAGGGAGGTGTGTGGGTTCAGGACATATGTCTCAGGTGATAGGTCTCTCGTGAGTCGGGACATAGGTCACTGGTGTCGCCGCTGGTCGTGGAGGCGAAGCCCGGAGGGCTGAGCCGGAGCGAGCAGCGGCGGGCGCGCCGCCGGGGCCGGGGGGATCTTGGCGGGCATGTCTAGAGCCCGTGTTGCTGTTCTCCAGGTCGTCTCCGACCAGCTGTCCGTCACTGCTGCTGCTGCCGAGTATGGGTTCTCCCGTCGGCACCTACATCGCCTTCTGGCTCGCTATCGGGCTGGTGGCCTGGATGCTGTGGAGCCGCGTTCGCGACGGCCGAATGGGTCCTCCAGGGCGACCCCTGCAGAGGTCCGTCAGAGAGTGCTTGAGCTGCGTAGAGCGCTGACCGCGGGCGGGCTGGATGCCG
>Ga0335072_10014238_pt1 | contig 11303 bp, 9 predicted proteins | sample Lox_Sample_21_FD_206725 | JGI IMG/M metagenome (GOLD analysis project Ga0335072, IMG submission 206725) | Soil microbial communities from Loxahatchee National Wildlife Refuge, Florida, United States - Lox_Sample_2.1 | ecosystem: Environmental > Terrestrial > Soil > Wetlands | place: USA: Florida...
GGCCATCCGCTCGCCGCTCGCCTTCCAGTGCGTCGCCTCGACGGCGATCTGCTCGGCCTCGGCGACGATCCGCTCCTTGATTTCGCGCGCCTCCTGGCGCTGGTGCTCGCGGGCCGCCTTGACTTCTTCGCGGCGCTGGTCCACCGCGGTCGTCAGCCCCTCGAGGCGCACCCGCAGGCTGTCCAGGTCGCCGATGCAGTTGGCCTCCGCCACGGTGTGCAGCAGCCGCTGCACGGTCGCCTGGGCCTGCGCGGGCGCGATCTCGGTGGCGGCCATCCGCTGCTCGATGAGCGCGACCTCGGTTTCGAGCGACTGGTACTTCCGCCGGAAGAACACGAGCGCCTCTTCCGGGCTCCCCGCTGCCCACGAGCCGATCACCCGCTCGCCATCGGCCGTACGCACGTAGACTGTCCCGTCGTCGTCTACCCGGCCCCACGGATCGTTGGCGGTGGTCACGGCGAACCTCCTGTGGTTCTTGTGTGCGCCCGTCCTTCCGGGCGCCATGTGTTGCTTAGCTCTTCTTGACCGTCACGCTGTTGATGATGACCTTCTCCTTGGGTACGCCCCCGCCGGCAGAAATGGTGCAGGAAGTACCAGCTTTAGCTACTTTCTGGAGAATATCCAGACCTGACGTGATTTTCCCGAACGGCGTGTAGCTAGCCGGCAGGCTTGTGTTCTTGAACACAAGGAAGAACTGGCTGCCGTTAGTGTTCGCGCCACCATTGGCCATGGCGACAGTCCCCGCGGGATATGTCGCGCCCTTCAAGTTTTCGTCGGCGAATTGGTACCCGGGCCCGCCGGTCCCAAGCGTGCTGGACGAGCAGGACAGTTTGGACGTCGCGGTGGCCGTCGGGTCGCCGCACTGGAGCATGTAAATCCCGCCGGTGCCGTTGTCCACCCGCCAGCACTGGGTGTTGTTGAAGAAATTCGTCGCGGCCAGGTGGGTGAACGAGTTGACCGTGCATGTCGCCTGAGAGTTAAGCAGGGTGATACCGATCTTGCCGAGGTTGGTGTTAATCGTCGCGGTATAGCTGGCGTTGTAATCCGGCGAAGCCGTCGGCATGCTCGGCTTACCGCTGCCCGTAGTCGTATAGGTGCAGTGATGCGCGGGCTCGGCGACCGCGGACGCGGAACTGGTAGCCGACGCTGAGGCGGTCGCCTTGGGCTTGCTCTTCGCGGCCGGCGTCGACCCGCCGACGAATACCAGGGACAGGCCCGCGACCAGCCCCAGGACCAGGACGACAACGGCCCCGATGCTCAGCCGCTTGCGGAGCCGCTGCTGCCGCTGACGGTGTTCCTCCCGCTGCCGCTCATGGCGTTCGCGCGCACGCTGTCGCTGACGCTCTTTACTGCCCGCCAAGGCTCCCTGACCTCCTGCTTTCCTGTCCGCCGGTAACGTCCGCGTTGGCGGCGTTAGCGCACGATCGTTCGCGCATCGTACCCGCCGACAGCGCGCAGCGGTACTGTCGTTATCGGTTCGCTGCACTTCCCCGCCCTGTTCGCGGTGCACTTGGCCACACTGTTATCGGTTCGCTGCGCAGCGCGCCGAGTCGGTAGCCTGTCTGCGTGCTAGTCACCGGGTTTCCCGCGGGCGCCTTCGCCGCCAACTGCTACATCGTGGCGCCGGCGCCCGGCGAGGAGTGCGTGATCATCGACCCCGGCCAGGACGCGGAGCGCGGGATCGAGGAACTCCTCGCCCGCTACCGCCTGAAGCCTGTCGCTGTGCTGCTGACGCACGGTCACATCGACCACGTGTGGTCGGTCGGGCCGGTCTGCGGCGCGAAGGGCATCCCGGCCTGGATCCATCCGGCGGACCGCGGCCTGCTCGCTGACCCGGCCCGCGGGCTGGCGCTGAACGTGGGCCAGGAGCTCTTCGGCGGGATCACGTTCACCGAGCCCGACGACGTGCGCGAGCTCACCGACGGCGCGACCCTGGAGCTGGCGGGTGTGGAGCTCACCGTGGGCCATGTCCCCGGCCACACGCCGGGCTCGGTGACCTTCCGCGGCGGCGCGGACGACCTGGACGCGCTGTTCAGCGGGGACCTGCTGTTCGCCGGCTCGATCGGCCGCACCGACCTGCCCGGCGGCGACCACGCCGCGATGCTGAAGTCGCTCGCCCGCACGCTGACCCTGCCCGACGAGACGGTCGTGCTGCCCGGCCACGGCCCGCAGACCACCGTCGGCGCCGAGCGCAGGACCAACCCGTTCCTGACCGGACTCGAGCCAGCCCAAAGGGGGCTGTAACACCATGGCCTTTCAGGCCCCGAAGGGGGTCTCAGAATACGTACCGCCGCGCAGCGCGCTGTTCGAGGAAGCCCGCGAGGCGTTCGCCGCGTCCGCCCGCCGCGCCTGCTACGGCGCTGTGGAAACCGCGGTCTTCGAGGACACCGCGCTGTTCGTCCGCGGTGTCGGCGAATCGAGCGACGTGGTGCGAAAGGAGATGTACTCCTTCCACGACCGCGGCGGCCGCGAGATCACGCTGCGCCCCGAGTTCACCGCCGGCGTGCTGCGCGCGGTGCTCGAAAACAACCTGCACAAGGGCGCACTGCCCGTGAAGGTGTGGACCAGCGGCCCCGCGTTCAGGTACGAGCGCCCCCAGGCCGGCCGGTACCGGCAGTTCTACCAGTTCGACCTGGAGGCGATCGGCACCGAGGACCCCGCGGTCGACGCCGAGACGATCGCCGTCGCGTGGGACGCGTACCAGTCGCTCGGCCTCAGGCAGTACACGCTGCTGCTGAACTCCCTCGGCGACAAGATCTGCCGCCCCGTCTACCGCGAGGCGCTGCAGAAGTTCCTCCGCGCGCTGGACCTGGATGAGGAGACCAGGCAGCGGATCGAGATCAACCCGCTGCGGGTGCTCGACGACAAGCGCCCCGAGGTCCGCGCGCAGCTGGAAAACGCGCCGGTCATGACCGACTACCTGTGCGCCGAGTGCAAGGCACACTACGACACGGTCCGCGGCCTGCTCGACGACCTCGGCATCCCGTTCACCGACGCGCCGCGGCTGGTCCGCGGCCTCGACTACTACACCCGCACGACGTACGAGTTCGACCACGCGCTGCTCGGCGCCCAGTCGGGCATCGGCGGCGGCGGGCGGTACGACGGCCTTTCTGAGGACATCGGCGGGCCGCCGCTGCCCGGCATCGGGTTCGCGGTCGGCCTCGACCGGATCGTGCTGGCCATGGAGGCCGAGCGCGCCGCTGCTGGCGAGCCGGCCGCCGCCAGCGCCTGCCAGGTGTTCGGCGTGCCGCTCGGCGCCGAGGCGCCCGCGGACGTGCTGACGCTGATGACGAGCCTGCGGAGACGAGGCGTCAACGCGGACATGGCCTTCGGCGCCCGCAGCCTGAAGGGCGCGCTGCGCGCGGCGGACCGGTCGGGCGCTGCCTTCGCGGTGCTCATCGGGGCGGCGGAGAGACGCGCCGGGACCGTTTCGATCAAGGATCTCAAGACCGGTGACCAGCAGGACGTGGCGGCGACGCAAGCCACGGACTGGCTGATAGAGAGGCTAGGGACGCAGTGATAAGGACGCACGAGGCCGGGACGCTGCGTGCGGAACACGCGGGGGAGCGGGTAGTTCTCGCCGGCTGGGTGGCGCGGCGGCGCGACCACGGCGGCGTCGTGTTCATCGACCTGCGGGACGCGAGCGGCGTCGTGCAGGTGGTGTGGCGCGGCGAGGAGGCGGTGGCCCACGAGCTGCGGGCCGAATACTGCGTCACGGTGACCGGCGAGGTGCGCCAGCGGCCGCTGGGCAACGAGAACCCCGAGCTGCCCACCGGCGCGATCGAGGTCGTCGCCGAGTCGGTCGAGGTGCTCAGCGAGTCCGACCCGCTGCCGTTCCCCGTCGAGGGCGACGCCGACGTCAGCGAGGACGTCAGGATCAAGTACCGCTATCTCGACATCAGGCGCGCGGAGACGGCCCGTGACCTGCGCGTCAGGTCGCAGGCCGCGTACCTGCTGAACGACGTGATGCGTGACCACAGGTTCGTGAACGTCGAGACGCCGTACCTGACGCGCTCCACGCCGGAAGGCGCGCGCGATTTCCTCGTCCCGGTCCGGCTCCGCCCGGGCAACTGGTACGCGCTGCCGCAGTCCCCGCAGCTGTTCAAGCAGCTGCTGATGGTCGGCGGCCTGGAGCGGTACTACCAGCTTGCCCGCTGCTTCCGCGACGAGGACCTGCGCAGCGACCGGCAGCCCGAGTTCACCCAGATCGACCTGGAGATGTCGTTCGTCACCCGCGAGGACGTGATCGCGGTCGCCGAGGACATCGTGGCCACGCTGTGGGGCACGATCACTGGCTACCAGGTGCCGCGGCCGATCCAGCGGATGACATACGCGGACGCGATGGCGCGGTACGGGTCGGACAAGCCTGACCTGCGGTTCGGGGTCGAGCTGACCGACCTGACGAAGTACTTCGCCGGCACCGAGTTCCGGGTGTTCCAGGCGCCGTATACCGGCGCGGTCGTGATGCCCGGCGGGGCGTCGCAGACCCGGCGCGAGCTCGACGCCTGGCAGGACTGGGCCAAGTCGCGTGGCGCGCGCGGGCTGGCGTACGCGCTGATCGGGCCCGACCGCGAGATCTCCGGTCCGGTGGCGAAAAACCTTTCTGATCCGGAACGTGCGGGGCTCCCGCTGGCAGTTCAGGCTGAGCCGGGAGACTGCGTGTTCTTCGCGGCGGGCGCCGCCCGGGCGTCCCAGGAGCTGCTCGGCGCGGCCCGCCTGGAGATCGGCCGCCGCTGCGGGCTCATCGACGAGTCGGCGTGGTCGTTCCTGTGGGTGGTCGACGCCCCGATGTTCGAGGAGGACGGCGAGGGCGGCTGGACGTCGGTGCACCACCCGTTCACCGCGCCGCTGCCCGAATGGGCCGACCGGTTCGCGGCTTACCCGGCCGAGGCGCTGGCGGACGCCTACGACATCGTGTGCAACGGGTACGAGATCGGCGGCGGGTCGATCCGTATCCACCGGTCCGCCATGCAGCAGGCGGTGTTCGACGTGATCGGGCTGTCCGCCGAGGAGGCGAAGGCCCAGTTCGGCTTCCTGCTCGAGGCGTTCAGGTTCGGGCCGCCGCCGCACGGCGGCATCGCCTTCGGCTGGGACCGGGTGATCATGCTGCTCGCGGGCGCGGAAACGATCCGCGACGTGATCGCCTTCCCGAAGACGGCCTCCGGGTCCGACCCGCTGACCGGCGCGCCCACGCCGATCACCGCGGCGCAGCGCAAGGAGGCGGGCATCGACGCCAAGCCCGCCGCCCGCGCCGCGGCGCCTCCCTCGCCAGAGGCCTGAAACGCCCGGCGCTTACTGGTTGTCACGCGCAGTAGGCTCGATGGCGTGGAGAGTTTGTTCGATGAGGCGGAGGAGCGGGCGGCCGAGAAGGCGGCGCCGCTCGCCGTGCGGATGCGGCCGAGGACGCTGGATGAGGTGGTCGGCCAGCGGCACCTCACCGCGGCCGGCACGCCGTTCCGCAAGCTCATCGACAACGACGCCCCGATGTCGCTGCTGCTGTGGGGGCCGCCGGGCACCGGCAAGACCACCCTGGCGTACGTCGTCAGCCAGGTCACCAGCCGGAGGTTCACCGAGCTCTCCGCGGTGACCGCGGGTGTCAAGGACGTGCGTGCCGCCGTGGACGCCGCGCGCCGTGAGCTGGGCATGTCCGGCCGCCAGACCGTGCTGTTCATCGACGAGGTGCACAGGTTCAGCAAGACCCAGCAGGACGCGCTGCTGCCGGCGGTGGAGAACCGCTGGGTCTCCTTCATCGGCGCGACCACAGAGAACCCGTCGTTTTCTGTGGTCTCGCCGCTGATGTCGCGCTCCCTGCTGCTCACGCTGCAGCCGCTGGACGACGACGACATCCGCATCCTGGTGGAGCGCGCCCTCGCCGATGAGCGCGGGCTCGGCGGCCGCGTGACGCTCGATCCTGACGCGCTGGACCACCTGGTGCGGCTGGCCGGCGGCGACGGGCGGCGCGCGCTCACCTACCTGGAGGCCGCCGCGCTGGGCTTCGAAACGCAGGGCACCGCGCACATCGACACGGCGACGCTCGAGCGCGCGGTGGACCGGGCCGCGGTGCGGTACGACCGCGACGGCGACCAGCACTACGACGTGATCAGCGCGTTCATCAAGTCGATCAGGGGCAGCGACGCGGACGCCGCGCTGCACTACCTCGCGCGGATGATCGAGGCGGGGGAAGACCCGCGGTTCATCGCGCGGCGGCTGATCGTGCACGCGAGCGAGGACGTCGGCATGGCCGACCCGACCGCGCTGCAGACCGCGGTCGCCGCGGCGCACGCGGTCGAGTTCGTCGGGCTGCCCGAGGCGCGGATCAACCTGGCCCAGGCGGTGATCCACCTGGCGCTCGCGCCCAAGTCCAACGCCGTCATCAAGGCGATCGGCGCCGCCCAGGCGGACGTGCAGGCGGGACTTATCGGGGCTGTGCCCGCGCATTTGCGCGACGCGCACTACGCTGGGGCCAAGCGCCTGGGCCACGGCGACGGTTATGTGTACCCGCACGACCGGCCGGAAGGCATCGTGGCGCAGCAGTACGCCCCCGACGTGGTGGCTGCCCGCACGTACTACGAGCCCACGAATCACGGCATGGAAAACCGTTTTTCCGAACGGGCCCGTGTGATACGCGACATCCTGCGCCCCGGGCGCGGGGGCGGTGAGGGCGCCACACCGGGCGGGGACGCTCCTGACGAGGGGGACGGCAGATGAGCCTGACCGGTGTCGCGGCGCTGATCGCGGCGGTGAGCTTCGCCGTGCTCGTGTGCGCCGGGGTGTACCTGACCGTCCGGCTGACCCGGGTGCTCGGCGACGCGGCCACGCTGGTGCGCGAGACGCGCGCGGACCAGCAGGTGCTGCTGATCCGCGCCAACGCGGCGGTGGACCGGGCCAGCGCGCAGCTTGACCGCGCCGAGGTGGTCGCCGCCAGCATGGACGAGCTGGGCGCGGGCATGACCGAGCTGGCCGGCCAGGTGAACGCGCTGGCCGGCTTCGGCCGCACCGTCGCGGGGACGGTGGTCAGCGGCCCCGTAGGCCGGGCCGCCGCGGTCGGCTACGGCGTATGGCACGCTGTCGGGCTGCGCCGCGGCGCGCGGCGCGCGCTCCCAGGCGAGGTGGTGAAATGATCCGCCGGGGCTTCTGGCTGACCGTCGGCGCGGTCGGCGGGATCATGGCCTACCGGCGCGCCGCCCAGGTCGCGAACCGGGACTGGGCCCGCGAGACGATCCGCTTCACCCGTGACGTGCGCGCGGGCATGGATGAGTATTTGGCTCGGCATCAGGGGCGGGTTAGCCCTACCCTCGGAGCAAACCAAGACGATGAAAAGGATGACCACGATGCAGTCGGCTGAGATCGCCCGCCGGTTCCTGGCGTACTTCGAGGCGAAGGGGCACGCCATCGTGCCCTCGGCCAGCCTGGTCGCCGAAGACCCGACGCTGCTGTTCGTGGTCGCGGGAATGCAGCCGTTCAAGCCGTACCTGCTCGGCCAGCAGACGCCGCCCTGGAAGCGAGTCGCGGACGTGCAGAAGTGCGTGCGGACGCTGGACATCGAAGAGGTCGGCAAGACGACGCGGCACGCGACGTTCTTCCAGATGCTCGGCAACTGGTCGTTCGGTGATTACTTCAAGGAAGGCGCGATCCCGTTCGCCTGGGAGCTGCTGACCAAGTCCGAACGGGACGGCGGCTTCGGCTTCCCCGAGGACAAGCTGTGGGCGACCGTGCTGCACGGCGACGACGAGGCGTACGCGATCTGGCGGGACGAGATCGGCCTGCCGGAGAGCCGCATCCAGCGCCGTGGCCTGAAGGACAACTACTGGCACATGGGCGTGCCGGGACCCGGCGGACCGTGCTCGGAGATCTACTACGACCGCGGCCCGGAGTACGGCAAGGACGGCGGTCCTGAGGCCGACGAGGACCGGTTTCTCGAGGTGTGGAACCTGGTCTTCATGCAGGACCAGCTGAGCGCGGTGCGCGCGAAGGACGACTTCGACGTCGAGGGCTCGCTGCCGTTCAAGAACGTCGACACCGGCATGGGCCTGGAGCGGATGGCCGCGCTGCTGCAGGGCGTGGACAACATTTACGAGATCGACACCACGTACAAGATCCTGGACAAGGCGGCGGAGCTCACCGAGCAGGACTACGGCACCGACCACCGCAGCGACGTCGCGCTGCGCGTGGTCGCGGACCACGTGCGCAGCTCGGTGATGCTCATCGAGGACGGCGTGCTGCCGAACAACGAGGGCGGCGGCTACGTGCTGCGGCGGCTGCTGCGCCGCTCGATCCGCAACCTGCGGCTGCTCGCGGGCGGCCAGCGCGGCGGCGGCGCGCCGGCGGGCACCGGCTTCATGCACGAGCTGACCTCGGTCGCGATCGACGCCATGGGCGAGCAGTTCCCCGAGCTGCAGGCGGACGCCGCGCACATCCACGCGGTCGTCGACGCGGAAGAGGCGGCGTTCGCGAGCACGCTGCGCACCGGCACGGCGATCTTCGACGTGGCGGTGGAGGAAACGCGCCGCAAGAAGTCGTCCGTGCTGTCCGGCGAGCAGGCGTTCCAGTTGCACGACACCTACGGCTTCCCGATCGACCTGACCCTGGAGATGGCGGCGGAGCAGGGCCTCTCCGTGGATGAGAACGGGTTCCGCCGGCTGATGGACGAGCAGCGGGCGCGGGCCAAGAAGGACGCGACGGAAAAGAAGACCGGCAACGCCGACATCTCGGTGTACGCGTCGCTGCTCGAGCAGGCGGGCAAGGTCACGTTCACCGGCTACGACCTGACCGCGGGCGAGGCCACCGTGGTCGGGCTGCTGTCCGGCGGGGTGCCGGTGCAGGCGGCGGTGCAGGGCGACGGCGTCTCCGTGGTGCTGGACCGCACCCCGTTCTACGCCGAAGGCGGCGGTCAGCTCGCCGACCAGGGGGTGATCAGGACCGACGGCCCGAACGGCCCGGCCGAGATCGAAGTGACGGACGTGCAGGCGCCGCTGCCTGGCCTGATCGTGCACCGCGGCGTGGTCCGCTTCGGTGAGGTGACCGTGGGCTCGCCGGCGCACGCGGAGATCGAGATCGAACGGCGCCGGGCGACCTCCCGCTCGCACACCGCCACCCACCTGGTGCACCGCGCGCTGCGCGGCGCGCTCGGCGAGTCGGCGGCCCAGGCCGGGTCGGAGAACGCGCCTGGCCGGCTGCGGTTCGACTTCACCGCGACGGGCGCGGTGCCGGTCTCGGTGCTGCGCGAGGTGGAGGACGAGGTCAACAGAGTCCTCATCAACGACCTGACCGTGCGGGCGTTCCACACCTCGCTCGACGAGGCGCGCTCGATGGGCGCGCTGGCCCTGTTCGGCGAGAAGTACGGCAGTGAGGTCCGCATCGTCGAGGTCGGCGAGTACTCCCGCGAGCTGTGCGGCGGCACCCACGTGGCTCGCTCCGGTCAGCTGGGCCTGGTGAAGCTGCTCGGCGAGTCGTCCATCGGGTCCGGCGTGCGCCGGATCGAGGCGCTGGTCGGCATCGACGCGTTCCGCTTCCTCGCCCGCGAGAGCGTGCTGGTCAGCCAGCTCAGCGAGCAGCTGAAGGCGCGCCCGGAGGAGCTGCCGGAGCGCATCTCCGGGGTGGTCGGCAGGCTCCGCGAGGCGGAGCGCGAGCTGAACAAGCTCCGCTCGGCGGCACTGCTGGAGTCCGCGGGCGAGATCGCCGCGGCGGCGGAGGACATCGGCGGCGTCGCGTTCGTGGCGCACCAGGTGCCGGACGGCACCGACGCCGACGCGGTGCGCAGGCTCGCGCTGGACGTGCGGGGCCGGATCGCGGCCCAGCGGCCTGGGGTGGTGATGATCACCGGCGTGCCCGCGGACCGGCCGGTCGTGGTGATCGCGGTCAACGAGGCGGGCCGGTCGGCGGGGCTCGCGGCAGGCGCGCTGGTCGGCGGCGCGGCGAGGGCGCTCGGCGGCGGTGGCGGCGGCAAGCCGGACATCGCGCAGGGCGGCGGCGCGCCGAGCACAGGAGAGGCCGCGGCCGCTTCGATAAGCGCTGCGTTCGAGGCCGTTCGTGTCGCATTGCGGGACAGCGGGATAACCGCCAGGTAACGTGATGCCATGCTCTCGCGGCCGGCAGATCCAGTGAGGTCAGGGGTGCGCCTGGCCGTTGATCCTGGTTCCGTCCGCATTGGCGTGGCCCGCAGCGATCCCGGCGGCGTGCTCGCTACCCCGTTGACCGTCGTGCGGCAAGGCAAGCGCGCCCTGGACGCGCTCGCCGAGCTGGCGACGGCCGAAGAAGCAATGGAGATCTTGGTGGGTCTTCCCAGGTCACTGTCCGGCCGTGACGGGCCTGCCGCGGCCGGCGCGAAACAGTTCGCGGCCGACCTCGCGGCCCGCGTCGCGCCGCTGCCGGTGCGTCTCGTCGACGAGCGGTTCACCACCGCCACGGCGCACGGCGCGCTGCGCGCGGGCGGCCACGACTCACGCGCGCGGCGGCAGACCGTTGACGCCGCCGCGGCCGCGGTGCTGCTCGATGCGGCGCTGGAGTCCGAACGGCGCACGGGCCGGGCGCCCGGCGAACTGGTGTCCCCCGCGCCCGGCCGGGCCGGGACCGCGCAGTGAGCGGCTACGGCGGCCGCGGCGCCGACGACGGGCCGGGCTACGGCGGCCAGGGCTACGACGAACAGGGCTACGACGAGCAGGGCTACGACAAGCAGGGTTACGACGAGCAGGGCTACGACGCGCGCGGCCGGCGCCGGCCCGGCCAGCCTGGTGGCTATGCGGGCCAGGCCGGCGGCTCCGGCCGCGCCCAGGGCCAGGGCCCAGGTCCCGGCCAGCAGCAACCGCGCGACCAGGGGTACGGATCGCAGGGCTACGGCCAGGACTACGACCCGCGGGGCTACGGCCAGCCGCCAGCACGCGGTCAGGGATACGGGTCACCGCAAGGGCGTGACCAGGGCTATGGCCAGCAGGCCTGGCCGGGCGGCAGTCAGCAGCAGGCGTACGGCGCCGGGCAGCGCAGGGCGCGGCCCGGCGCGGACCCGGCGTGGCAGCAGCAGGGCGGGTACGACCCCCGCGACCCCCGCGACCCCCGCGGCGTGGCGCCAGCCCGTGCGTCCGACGGCTATCCGGGCGAGGGCTACCCAGGCGACGCGTACCCGGGCGGCGGCTACCAGGGCCGCGGCGACACCGGGTACGGTCAGGGCGCCCCTGGCGGCCAGCAGGGCTGGGGCGGCGGCGACCCCGGCAGCGACTCGGGCTTCCTGCCCGGCTTCGGCCAGGGCCAGGCCGGCGGCTACCCCGGGTACGAGGACGCTGACGACCGTCCTCGTCGCGGCCGGCGCG
>Ga0335072_10014239_pt1 | contig 11302 bp, 12 predicted proteins | sample Lox_Sample_21_FD_206725 | JGI IMG/M metagenome (GOLD analysis project Ga0335072, IMG submission 206725) | Soil microbial communities from Loxahatchee National Wildlife Refuge, Florida, United States - Lox_Sample_2.1 | ecosystem: Environmental > Terrestrial > Soil > Wetlands | place: USA...
ACGCAGGCGCGGTGCGCCCGGGTAGCCGGGCACGCCGCGCCTGATCGCTCTCGCAGTGCTTGCTTAGCCGTGCCCGCGTGGCCGTTACTCGCCGGTCTGCAGGACGGCCTCGATCTCGAGGTGCAGGGTGACCTTTTCGCTCACGGCCACGCCGCCGGGAACGCCGGGGATCGGGCTGTTGAAGCTGACCCCGAAGTCGTGGCGGTTGATCACGGTAGTAGCCGAGAAGCCGGCGCGGGTGCCACCGGAAGAGTCCGGGCCGAACCCGCTGACCTCCAGGCTGAAGGTGACCGGCTTGGTGGTGCCCCTGATCGTCAGGTCCCCCGTGAGCTCGAACTCGCCCCCGTTGTCCTTGATGCCGGTGGAGGTGAAGGTCAGGGTGGGGTGCTTCTCAACCTCGAAGAAGTCAGCGCTGCGGATGTGCGCGTCACGCTGCTCCTGATTGGTGTTGATCGAGGAGGCGTCGACCGTGACGCTGACGGTGGAGGCCAGCGGGTCCTCAGCGGTCACGAACGTGCCCTCGAACTTGTCGAAGCGGCCCCTGACCTTGCTGACCGCCATGTGACGGACGGTAAAGCTGACCTCCGAGTGAACCGGGTCGATGGCCCACGTGCCGGCGACGTAGCCGGGGATCTCCGTCATGATGCCTCCAGGGAGTTAGTATGCGTCAGTGCGTTACTTCTGAATAGTAACCATGGATTGTTGAAGTGTCAACCACTACCTTCGTGGTCGCCAGCCACGTAACCTGGGGCACATGACGGCGACGGGCACCGAAACAGGCGAACCGGCCCCCGAGGCCACGCCAGCCTGTGAGGTCCGCACGATCCTTGAGCGGATCGGCGACAAGTGGGCGATCTACGTCGTTGACCGCCTGGGCGAGGGGTCGCGCCGGTTCACCGAGCTGCACCGCGGCATCGATGGCATAACCGGAAGGATGCTTACCGTCACGCTGCGTGGCCTTGAACGGGACGGCATCGTCACCAGGACCGTGCACGCGGCCGTGCCGCCCCGGGTGGACTACGAGCTGACCCCCCTCGGCCACACGCTGCATGACACGATCGGGCAACTGGTCGGCTGGGCGGTCGAGCACCAGGGCGAGGTCGAGGGGGCCCGCGCCGACTACGACGCGCGGTCCTGCCCGCCCCCCTGCTCGGAAGACGCTCCGTAACGGTAGCCAGAGGTCAGGCCCGGCCCGCCGTAACGTGGACGTCTAGGTCGGGGTCGGACATTCGACGTCGGCCCAGCTCAGCGGGTTCAGTCTCAGTGGAATGTCAGTGGTGACCGCCACAATGACGGCATGCCAAAGGTCAGACATGAAGCTGTCGTTGAAGTCTTGCGAACCGAACCCGGCCTGCTCGCCTGGCTCGTCGAGGACCTCGGAGTTGCACTGCCGCCTGGCGCGATCCTACAGACGGCGGACTCCAACCTGTCCAGCCGAGATCCGGACCTGCTCAAGACCTTGATCGCCGACAACGTGTTCTTGTTCAAGGGAGCGAAGAAGACGATCGCAGTCGTGTTTGAAGTGCAGAGTGCAGAGCCGAGACGGGACCGCCAGTTCGCCTGGCCCGCCTACCTGGCGACTGCGCGCGCGGTCCACAAGTGCGACGCGGTGATGTGCGTGATCGGTCTCTCGCGCGACGCGGTGCTGGGTAGCCGACGACTGATCCGCACCGGTCATCCGGGATTCGACCTGGCACCGAAGGTGACTGGACACGGGCTGTTGCCCGCGCCGGGAGGTGGGGCGTTCGGACCCGCGCTGACGGTCGTCAAGGTGATGACCGGCGAACTGGACCTGACTACTCATGAAGGCCGGATGTTCGCACTCATCTCTATTGCATCGGCACCCGACCATGCACGGGAACGCTATACTCGTTTTATTAGGGCGGCCGCGCCCGGGCCGGTCCGAAAGGAGTTGACCAAGCTCATGGCTATCGTCATCAAAGACAAGTTCATGGACGGGCTGCTAGCCCAAGGCGAGGCGAAGGGCAAGGCCATCGAGGCGGCCAACCTGCTGCTCCAGCTTCTCAGCAGCAGGTTTGACGTCCCAGTAGAGCGTCGGGACCAGGTCGAGGCTTGCACCGACACGGGTCGCATCGAGAAGTGGTTCGACCGTGCCCTGTCGGCAACGACGCTGGACCAGGTCTTCTCGGCCTGAGCGGCTGAGGCGCGCAGGCTCGGTACTGCGGCTTCGGCGCTCACTGAAGTTCTGCCGACCGAGCCTCATGCCTGTGGCCGTCGCGGCCGACGGCATCGTCTGGGGTGAAGATCCTGAGCATATGCTCATCGAGGCTCTCGCTCGTGGTGGAGACCGCGCCGCAGGAGCACCTCAGGCGGCTGGTTTCCTCGTGCATCTCGCCGTCATTCCCGATGGCGTCGTCAGGCTCGAATACTTCGAGAAGATGGTCGATGAGCCGCTCGTCGGGCAGTTCCTCGAAGCCACACAAGCATTTAGTCGCGATCATCGCATGTCCTTTCCTTGCCTTGTGCCCACATCTCACGGGAGAACCGCCAGTCCACTTCGCCCTGTTCGGTGAGTGTGCCGGCCCAGCCAGACCCGAGCGTGTCGCTGTGCCCATATTGGCTATCGACCTTGACGACGCGCGCCGTGACGCCGGCCTGAAGATGCGATCAGGCGTGCTCGAGCGCACGTTCCTCACTATCGGTGATGCCCTGCCAGTTCCCGGCTTTCCAGTCCCACATATCCATGCTGGCGTCTCTCATAGTCGCAGCCGTATTGGTAGCGCTACCGGCCCCCGGACCTAGATGGCCCACCAGATCCCGATCGCTCGCGGGAACCCGTGGCCTGTAGCCAGATTGCCGTAAAGCACTTACTATGGGATAGGGGAATACCCATCACACCCGAGAGGGCATACTCACACGCCTTCGAGTAATAACCGTGGGGTACAGAGTAATAATCGTGGGACGCCAGTAATAAGCACCCGGGCACGCGTGGCGCTAGTTGACCGGATTGCAACGAGAGGAACGGAAGTGATCGGCAATGCCAGAGCCAACCAACGCCAAGCTGTTCGGCGACCTGCTCCGCGCCTTCCGCGAGGAAGGCGGACTTTCGCAGACAGACCTGGCAAAAGCCGCTTATTGCTCACAGTCATTGATCAGCGGCCTAGAGAACGGCACGAAGGGCACGCGCATCGAGACGATCCGGGCCATCGACGCTGGGGTCGGCGCCAAGGGCAAGCTGGTGGCCACTTGGCCGGTGACAGCGTCCGAGCAACAGACCCTCAACAACATGATCGCCTTGGAGGCCGAGGCGATCAGGCTTGAGGACTGGGAAAGCCGCATCGTGCCTGGGTTGCTTCAGACATCAGAGTACGCGCATGCCCTGATGCGGAACGGATTGCCACAGGCTAGTGAAGCCGAGCGCGACGAATTGGTGAGAATTCGCATGGAGAGGCAGGAAGGCGTTTGGCAACGAGAGAAGCCACCGCTGTGCTGGTTTATCATCGACGAAGCTGTCCTATATCGGCCACATGGCGGCAGCAGCGTGATGCGCGAACAACTCTTGCGCCTGGAAGACGCTGCCGAACAGCCAGGAATCTTTATCCAAGTCATGGAGTTCTCGATAGTACGCCACCCCGGTTTTGAGGGACCGCTGCGCATCATGCAATTCCTTGACAAGCCGCCCATCTGGTACACTGAGGGCTGGTCAAGAGCAGGCAGGCTCTCCGACGCGAAAGAGGAAGTCTCGGCGCAGATGATGAAGTTCGACTTGATCCGCGCGGCAGCTCTACCACCCGAGAAATCGGTTGAGTTCATCGCCTCGGTGAGGGGTTCGCACTATGAATGATCTCAAGTGGATAAAATCATCATACTCGGGAGCCGAATCCAATAACTGTGTAGAAATAGCGGCCCTGCCAGACGGAGATCGCGCCATCCGTGATAGCGAGAACCCAACCGGCACAGTCCTAGTTCTGAATTTTGCCCAGTGGATGGAATTGATTAAGAGCCTGTAACAGAAGGTACGCGCACACGGCCCTCAGGCAGATCATCCATAAGCTCCCGCTTGAGGGTCTGGACCTTCTCGGCACGCCCGCAACAGCGGTGGTTACATCGCTGTCGTCTCGGATTGTCAGCGGTGGCGCATTGCTGCTCTCCCTGCGACAGCGGTGGGCCATTGCGCACAAAGGCCGACAGCACCGATGGGATCATTGCTGCTGTTACGGCCCCGCACTGCTGTTACGGCCCCGCACTGCTGTTACGAGGCCGCGCTGCCGCTGTCCACTGCCCGCTACGGCGCGACGTCCTCGCCGGCGAGCCAGGCGGCGCCCCGCGCGTACAGGGCCTCCACCTCGGGGCCGCGCAGGCCTGGCATGTCGGGCTTCACCGGGTACCCGGCCTGGACCTGCAGGTAGGCGAGGTAGCGGTAGCCCTCGGGGTAGCGGGACAGCAGCCCGGGGTCCAGCTCGACACTGGCACCGGGCGAGACCGGGTCGAGCCGGTCCTTCTCGTAGATCGGCTGGCGCAGCACGATGGCCCACTTGCCGTCGCGCTGGGCGAAGAAGTCATAGAACCGGCCCGTGCAGGCCACGTCGCACAGCACCCCGTGCACCAGGCCCCGCTGCATGATCGTCATGCGCGTCTGGGAGATCGCCCGGCTGCCGTTCACGGTCGCCTGGCTGGCCCCCGTGAAGTGCAGGATGTTGACGCCCTTGGCGAATCCCTCCTGGCTCACCCGGATGAAGTCGTCTCTCGGCCCCTGGAACCAGGTGGCCATCATGTACCCGTCCTCGTGCCACTGATCGCGGAACCTGTCCCAGTCGGCGGAGTCCCGCGCGATCACCCACGACTCGACGACATCCCTGATGGCAAGTCGGTCCGCCAGCGTCTCATCACCCATACGCCTGTTTTACACCGCGCCGTCCCTCCCTGGCCCGGCCCGGCCCCGCCCGGTGCCCAGCGCTGCACTAGGGTCACCGTGTGGAGTCGGTGAGCTTTAACCGGGCAGCTGAGTACTACGACGCGACACGGGCACTGCCCGACGCCGCGATGGCGGACTTGCTTGATGTCCTCGTGCCCGAGCTCGCGGGCCGCCAGCCCTGCCTGGAGGTTGGGGTGGGAACCGGCCGGATCGCGCTGCCGCTGCGGGGCCGCGGGATCGTGATGGCCGGCCTGGACATCGCGGAGGCGATGCTGCGCCGGCTGATTGGCAACGCCGACGGCGCGGCGTGCTTCCCGCTGGTGCTCGCGGACGGGACGCGGCTGCCGCTGGCGGACCGCTGCTTCGGCTCCGTGCTCGCGGTGCACGTCTTGCACCTGATTCCCGCCTGGCGCGATGCCGTCGAGGAGGCGGTACGGGTGCTGGCACCGGCAGGCGCGCTGATCGCCTCGTTCCCCGGTGGGCGGGCTGTCCCCCGCCGCCGGGGGCCGACCGGGGCCACGCCGTGGGCCGCGGTCTTGCAGCAGGCGGCCCTGCGGCACGGCATCACCAGGATCGACCGGGGTGCCCGCAACCCCGCCGACGTCGCGGACTACCTCGCGGGACGGGCGACCCCGCGGCAGCTGCCCGCGGTCCGGGTGACCGAGCTGCGTACCCTGGGCCAGACCCTGCACCACCTTGAGGGCCAGGTGTACTCGTGGACGTGGCCCTACCCGCGCGAGCAGGTCCTCGGACTTGGCACGGAGATCCGCACGTGGGCGGCGCAAGAGGGCCTCTCCCTCACCGAGCAGTACCCGGTCGAGAGCACCCTGGACTGGTGGGCGTTCGAGCTGGCCTAGGCCCGCTGGGCCAGGAGTTGCTCGGCCCGGTCCAGGGTCACGGTGATGTTGTTGGCGCCGACGAGCTCGCGTGCCTCGGCCACCGTCAGCCAGCGCAACGGCGCGTCGGGACTCTCCGGGCGAATCGAGTCAGGCCGGCCGGTGGCCAGCAGGTACCTGAGGTCGGCGTGATGATGGGCGGGCTCGCCCTTGCCCGGGGCGACATCGCAGATCACGATCTGGCACAGTCGCGCGTCCGGCCACGGGATGAGGTCGGCAAGCCCGGTCTCCTCCGCCGCCTCGCGCAGCGCGATGGCCAGCGGGTCGCTCTCCCCCGCCTCACCGTGCCCGCCGACCTGCAGCCACTTGCCCTGCCGCTGGTGCCACCGCAGGAGTACCTTGCCGCTGGCCGGGTCCACCACAAGCGCGGACGCGGTCAGGTGCAACGGCGTGTCACGTGACCAGGCGTCCGCGCCCGCCGCCACCAGCCGGCGGACCCGCATCACGTCGGCGGCCTCGGTCTCGTCGGCGGGCTGGTACTCGTCGAGCCATTCGGTTGTCACGCCGTTATCCTGCCACCAGCGGGACTCTACTTAACGAGGAGGGCGACAACGCCGTGGCGGGACAGTTCATCGGGAAGCTACTCAAGAACAAGCGCGCGGACGAGTCACTGATGGCGTGGAACCGGCCGAACCTGGCAGGACCGGAAACGCTGACCGTAACCAGTGACGCGTTCGAGGACGGGAACCGGCTGCCGCTACCGCACGCCGGGCGCAGGATCGGCGGCGCGGACCTGTCGCCCGACCTGGCGTGGCCGCAGGCGCCCGCGGAGACGGCGGAGATCTTGCTGGTCACCGAGGACATTGACAGCCCCTTCCGGCAGCCGATCGTGCACGCCGTGGCGCTGATCGACCCTGCGGTCACGGCGCTTGATCCGGGCGCGTTGTCGGGGAGCACGCCCGGCGTGGGCGTGCGAGCGCTCCGCTCCTTTGTCGGGCGGGGCTACCGCGGGCCTGGCCCGATCCCCGGGCACGGACCACACCGCTACGTGTTCCAGCTGTTCGCGCTGGGCGCCAGCGTACACGCGGCCGACGGGGCACCCCTGGAGACGCTCAAGCCGGGGGCGCTACTTGAGGCCGTGGGAGGGCCCGTTCTGGCGCGAGGAAAGATCGTGGGGACGTACGAGCGATGACGGAAGGCACGATCGCCACCCTGTGGCGCTACCCGGTCAAGTCCATGCAGGGCGAGGAGCTGAACGCGGCTGAGGTGACGCTGGCAGGCCTGCTCGGTGACCGGCGCTTCGCGGTCATCGACACCGTCACCGGCAAGGTCGCCGGGGCCAAGAACCCGCGCAAGTGGCCCGGGTTCTTCTACTTCCGTGCGGCCTACACGACGCCGCCCGCGGGCGGGCTGGCGCTGCCCGCCGCCCGGATCACAACGCCCGACGGCACATCGGCGACTACGGACGACCCTGACCTGGCGGCCGTGCTGTCGAAGGCACTGGGCCGCGAGGTGTCGCTGTCGGCGGGCCTGACCCAGGCCATCGCCGAGGACCTCGAGGACGCGGCGGACGAAGTCGTGTCGTGGGAGCTGCCACAGCAGAATTTCGTGGACAGCTCCCCCGTGCACCTGCTGACCACCGCGACGCTTGACCGGCTCCGCTCGGTCTACCCGGCGGGGCGGTTCGAGCCGCGCCGGTTCCGGCCCAACATCATCGTCGCCAGCCCGCCGCAGGCGCAGGGCTTCGTGGAGAACGACTGGGTGGGCCATCAGGTCAGAATCGGCGCGCAGGTCCGGCTGCTCGTGACGGAGCCGACCGGGCGGTGTGTCATGACCACGCTGCCGCAGGGTGACCTGCCCCACGACCGGGGCATCCTGAAGACGGCGGTCGAGCACAACGGGGCGGCGGCGGGGGTGTACGCGCAGGTCCTTTCCGGTGGCGTGATCCGGCACGGCGACGCGGTCACCCTGCTGTAACCCCGGCACCGCCGGAAAGCCACTTGATAACGATCGCATGTTCGAATTGACAGCATGCTCGTACGCCTGTTCTAATACAGGCATGGGTGCGAAAGGTGAGTCGGCTCCCTGTCCGAGAAGGGAACCCCCCGGTTCGGACAGAGCGCCCCGTCGAGGGGGTAGCCCTCCTCCGGGGATCTGACCCTGTAGTCGCTAGACCCGGCCCCTCTCGGCGAGGCCGGCCGCACGACCAGCACGACATGCGTAAGGCGATCGCCGCAGGCGACCGCTGAAGGCCGGCCCGCCCTCCCGCGGACGGCCTTGCCACCGGTCAGGGCGGCCGGCGACTTTCTCGGCACAGGCCACCTGTGAGGAGGGGCGCAACATGAGCAACGAATTCGAATATGTGACCTATACAGACGATGGATGGCCTGCCGCTGGGGAAAATGATGACGCTAACTGGAGCGGCGATCAGGCGCAGAACGCTGACAGCGGGTGGGAGGCCGACGCCGACTGGGACGACGACGCCGACTGGGCCAGCGCGGCGGACCGGACCGAGGCGCTCGTCAGCCACGGGCGCACGTCCGCGCCCAGCGGGAAGCTCAAGGGGCGACTAGCCGGGTCGCGGGTGCTGACCGGACCGCTGCCCGTCATCGGCGGGCACGGCAAGCCCGTGATCGCGGCCTCCCCGCCCGGCCGGGGCAGCGAGGCCGACAGGGACGGGCGCGGAGCCGCCAGGGTCATCCGGCCCGCCGACGCGGCCGACCGCGGCGGTCCTCTCCCCGGCCAAGGCGGGCACGCCCCGGCTGGCGCCCCCGCCCAGCCGAGGCGGACGCCCCGCAAGCTCAGCCGTAACCTGCTCATCACCGGTGGCGCGGCGCTCGCGGTGGGCGTCGGGCTCGCCCTGGCGCTGCAGGGACCAGGCCCTGGGTGGCCCTCCAGCGTCACAACCGTGAAGCAGGAGATCCAGGTGGCCTGCCAGAACCCGGATGTCGCCTCTGACCCCGGTGAGGTGAACTTCGCCTGCGGCAAGGACACCAGTCAGGTCCTGTGGGTTTTCGCGCTGCTGACCAGTGGCGACAACCCGAACTACTCCGATAAGTCCACCGGCCGTCAGGGCCTGGAGCCGATCACGCCGGCGCAGGGCGGTGAGGTCGCGTGGTCGCTGAACCTGCACCACCCGTACAACCCCGCGAGCCCGCTCGACAGCCTGGCGGTCGCGGCCCGCGCGATCAACAACATTGTCGGCGGCGCGACCGTCACCAGCCAGAGCGGCTCGCAGGAGGTCCAGCCGGGCCTGGAGAGCAGCCCAGCCAACTGCCAGCGCTACACCGGCTCCTCCGCGCTGATCACCCGGCAGGGCTTCCCCTCCCTCTGCGCGGAACCGGTCACCAGCCCGCAGGGTGAGGCGGCCCTCATCGGCGACATCTACCGGCAGTGGATGGTGGGCGCCTCGTCGCAAGACGCGTCGAACGCCGCCCTGCTGTTCACCAACGCCGCCAACCCGTCCAACCAGCAGGTCCAGACGGTGCTGCGCAGCCTCGGCCTGGCTGGCCACTAACCAGGCCGACCGGCGACTAGACCAGGGAAGGGGGGCAGGCGGTGTCCGTGAGCTCCGTTCGCAAGCCGCGGCCATGGTGGCAGCAGGCGACCGCGCTGGTGACCGTGAGCGCCGGCGGGGTGATTACCGGCCTTAGCTTTGCCCCCGGAACGCCCGCGTCGCTGACCTCGCCGAACGGGGTGCCGCTGCACCTGCTGGCGATGGACCTGGCCGCCAACGGTGAGCTTGGCCCGAGCGCAGGCAGCGGCACTGCCAGCGGCGACGCCCAGCTGCGACCGGCGATCGTCAACATCGCACAGCACTACCTCCAGGTCGCCAAGTCCAAGACGTCCGCTGAGATGGAGGTGATGATCTGGGGGTCGGTGAGCACGGACGGCGCCGACCACGGGCCCTCTGGCGCGGCGTTCGCCTGCCTGACCCTGGAGCTGGCCGCGCAGGCGACCGGCCACCAGAGCTGGGTGACCGGTGGCGACACCTACCCGTGGCCCGAGCGCTCCTGGGCCGATCCCCGGGTGGACCCGAATCCGGAGTCGCCGGCCATCACCTCCCTGCTGTCAGACGCCAAGGCCCATGGACGCTGGCACGCGCTCGGCGACGGGTACACGCCGCTGCCGGGCGACTGGGTGCTGCTCAACCAGCGAGTCGAGGTCGTCACCTCGTACTCCGGCGGGGTGCTGCACACGATCGCCGCCAGCTCGAAGCCCGGCTACACGGTCAACGCCCACACCTTCACCGGCTCGCTGAGCGCCGAGGGCGTGCAGGGCTTCGTCGATAACGGCCAGCTGGCCGCGCCGGCGACACCGCCGGGCACGTCCGCATCCCCCCAGGAAAAGGACTCCACCCCCAAGCAGAACGGGCCTGCCCCCCAGTCCGACGCCACCGCCACCGGCGGGGCGGACATTCCTGGCCTCGTGCCGCCCACGACCGTGCCCGCCGAGGGCCAGCCGGCGGCGGGCACACAACCGCCAGCCAAGGCGCAGGCCCCCCGCCAGAAGGCCACCCAGCCCAAGGCCAGCCACCCACGGGTGAACCACACCGCGGTCCGTCGCCCGCTTCCCCGGACGACGGGCAGTCAGGCGGATATCCCCGGCATCATGGCGCCAGGGAACCCCGCCAAGCCGACCGCTCCTGCGGCCCCGGCCAGGCCTGCCGGGGCCGGTCAAGCCCCGGCAGCCGGGCCGGCCGGGAGCGCGCCCGCCAGCGGCACGCCGTCCACCAGCAAGCCCGCCAGCGGCACGCCGTCCCCCAGCGGCACGCCGTCGGCGGCGAAGCCCGGGACCAGCACCCCGTCAGCGGCGAAGCCGGGTACCGGCAAGCCCGCGGCGGGCAAGCCGTCAGCCACCAGGCCAGCAAAGCCCTATGGGCGGAACTCGGCCCAGACGCCTTCCACGACTCCGGGGACCAGCTACCAGGCAGGCTTCATCAACGCGATCGCCCCGGGGGCACAGGCCGCGCAGCGCCGCTGGGGAGTGCCCGCCGCGGTGACGATCGCCCAGGCGATCGAGGAGTCGGGCTGGGGGCAGAGCAGCCTGGCCGCGACGTACCACAACCTGTTCGGCATCAAGGGAACTGGCCCGGCTGGCTCGGTGCTGTTGCCGACGCAGGAGTTCGAGGGCGGCCAGTGGATCACGATCGACGCGTCCTTTCGGGCCTACCACAACGACGCCGAGTCGATCGCCGACCACGCCGAGCTCCTAGCCACCAGCGGCTACTACACCAGGGCCATGGCCGACCGCGACTTCCCTGACGCTTTCGCCAACGACCTGACCGGCGTGTACGCCACCGACCCGAACTACGGCGCCAGCCTCATCTCGCTGATGAAGCTGTACAACCTGTACCAGTACGACGTCCCGGCCGCGCCCGCCGCCGTCCACACGCCCGCGCCGGCCCACACGTCAACTCCGGCTCACACGTCCGCGCCGGCCCACCCGTCGACGCCGGCCCACACCAGCAGTCCGGCCCCCACGCCCTCAGCGTCGCGGCCGCTGATCCCCGGTGCGATGCCCGCCCCCGGCACCGCCACCGGCGGCAGCGGTCCCACTGGAAGTGGCCCCGCAGGCAGTAGTTCCACTG
>Ga0335072_10014241_pt1 | contig 11301 bp, 6 predicted proteins | sample Lox_Sample_21_FD_206725 | JGI IMG/M metagenome (GOLD analysis project Ga0335072, IMG submission 206725) | Soil microbial communities from Loxahatchee National Wildlife Refuge, Florida, United States - Lox_Sample_2.1 | ecosystem: Environmental > Terrestrial > Soil > Wetlands | place: USA: Florida...
CCCTGCGGCGCCCACCACCCTGGTCCAGCCCGTCACGCGGCCTTCGGCCGTGGCGCCAAGCAGTTCGCTGCCCTCGGCCACGCTTGGGAATCTCAGCGAAGCCGCCAAGCCGACTTTCCAGGCGCTGCAGGCGGCCGCAACGCTGCCGCCGGTCGCGAACCCCGCCTTCGTGTTGCCGGCCAACGGCAATTTTTTGCGTCTCTTCGCGGCACTCCAAGCGGCCGCGGCCGAGCGGATCTACCCGGCGCCGGTCTTCTCCTTTACCGCGTAGGCCGCGGCGAGGGTTTCGGAGGCTTGCCCGAAGGCCGCGGCGTCGGGCGATGCCCGCTCGTGCACGGGTTCTTTCCGCCGTGCGGCTTCTTGCTGCTGCCCTTGGACGGCGCGCAGTTGGCATTGTAGTAGACATCGGGATTGATCGGTTGGGCCGTCGGCGTGGGTGGACCGGTCGCACCGGCGTGTGCGGTATAAAAGGTTTGCTGCTGCGCGCCGGCGCCCGCGGTGAGCGCCGCGACCAGGGCCGCGAGTGCGAGAATCGATGCGGAGCGTTTCACCTTCGCGAACTTCGGAAAAGGGTGACCGCCCTCCCGGCCGTAACTGTGAGGCGTTTTGAGCAAGAGACGCGTCGTCGTCACGGGCATGGGCGCCGTGACCCCCCTAGGAAACTCCCACCCGGAATTCTGGCGCCGGCTGGTTGCGGGCGAATCGGGCGTCGGGCCGATCTCGGTCTTTGACGCGAGCGCCTTCAGCACGCGGATCGCCGCGGAGGTCAAGGACTTCAACGCCGACGAGCTGGTCGGTCGCAAGCTCTCGCGCCGGATGGACCGCTTCGCGCAGTACGCGTTCGTTGCGACCAAAGAAGCGATCGCCGACGCGGCCTTCCCGGAGGATCAGGAGTTCAAAAACCAGGTCGGCGCCATTATCGGCAGCGGCATCGGCGGCATCCAAACCTTCTGGTACGAGTCGCTCAAGGCCGCGCAGGTCGGCAATTGGACCAAGACCTCGCCATTTTTCATCCCGATGCTGATGGCGAACGCGGCGCCGGCGCACATCTCGATGGCTTACGGATTCCGCGGGCCCGTTTTTTCGGTGGCGAGCGCGTGCGCATCCGCCAACGACGCGATTTGCACCGCGTACAACGCGGTTGCGCACGGCGACGCGCTGGCGATGATCACCGGCGGCAGCGAAGCCTGCATCTCGCCGCTTGCGGTCGGCGGCTTCTGCTCGATGAAGGCGATGTCGACGCGCAACGACGAGCCCACCAAAGCATCGCGCCCGTTCGATAAAGAACGCGATGGCTTCGTGCTGGGTGAAGGCGCCGGCATTTTGATTTTCGAGGACTACGAGCACGCCAAGAAGCGCGGCGTGAAGATGTACGCCGAAGTGCTCGGCTACGGACAGTCGGCCGACGCATACGATCTCGTGGCGGTCGATCCCAGCGGCGACGGCGTCGCGCTCGCGTTCGATCGCGCGTTCAAATCCGCGGGCATTTCGCCGGATGAGGTCGATCACATCAACGCTCACGGCACCTCGACGCCGATCGGCGATCCGGCCGAATCCAAGGCGATCGAGAAAGCCTTCGGTGCGCATGCCCCCAAGATCGGCGTGAGCTCGACCAAATCGATGCACGGGCACGCGCTCGGCGGAGCCGGCGGTCTGGAAGGCGTTGCAACGGTGTTGGCGGTCCACAACGACATCATGCCGCCCACCATCAACTACGAATTTCCCGATCCCGAATGCACGCTCGACTACGTGCCCAACGTTGCTCGCAAAGCGCCGGTGAACGTCGCGCTCTCGAATTCGTTCGGTTTCGGCGGACACAATAGCGTCATCGTCTTCTCCAAGGTGCGCTAGCGCAGCCTCAGCATGGCCGGTGAAAATCGCAGGCGGCGTTTGCGGGCGTTGCTCGCCCATGCCGGCGTGCGCGTTCCCGGCGACGTGACGCTGATCGAGCAGGCGTTCGTCCACGAGAGCCATGCGAAGGAAGGCGGCGGCCCCTCGAACGAGCGGATGGAATTTCTCGGCGACTCGGTGCTCGGCTTCGTCACCGCGGGATGGCTCTACGAGCATTTTCCCGACGAGCCCGAAGGGAGGCTGACCGTGCGCAAAGCCGCGATCGTCAATGACGCGCAGCTCGCGCAGTCGGCTCGCCGCCTGGGATTCGCCGACCTGGTCGAGCTAGGCGTGGGGATGCGCAACGCGGGCGGGGCCGACAATACGTCGATCCTCGCCGACGCGTTCGAGGCCTTCGTGGCCGCGCTCGCGCTGCGCTACGGGGTGGAGAAGGCGCGCACGTTCGTCGTCGCGGAGCACATCGAGCGGCTGGATCACGCGCCGGACGCGCTGCTCGACCCCAAAACGCGCCTGCAACACTATGCGCAGGAGCACCTTTCGGCAACGCCGGTCTACCGTGACCGCAGTGCCGGGACGCCGCAGGCGCCGCGCTTCCACTCGAGCGTGCAGGTCAAGGGCAAGACGTTGGGAACCGGGAGCGGGCCATCGAAGAAAGCCGCACAGCAGGCTGCGGCAGAGTCAGCACTGCTTTCGCTGCGCGGACCGGACTAGTAGGGACGAATGCACTTAAAGAAGATCAAAGCCTTCGGCTTCAAGACGTTTGCCGAAGCGACGGCGCTCGATTTTGCCGGCGGGATCACCGCCATCGTCGGGCCCAACGGCTCGGGCAAGTCGAACATGGTCGACGCATTCCGCTGGGTGCTGGGCGAGACGTCGAGCCGCAGCTTGCGTTCGGGCAAGCTCGAAGACGTGATTTTTGCCGGAAACGACAAGCGCAAACCGCTGGGCATGGCCGAGGTCTCACTCACCTTTGACAACACGTCGGGCCGGCTGCCGATCGAATTCAGCGAGGTCGAGATCACGCGCCGCGCCTATCGCGCGGGCGAGAGCGAATACTTCATCAACCGCAATCAGGTGCGTTTGCGCGATATCGTGGAGCTGCTCATGGGCACGGGCCTAGGGCCCGGATCGTATTCGATCGTCTCGCAAGGGCAGATCGATTCGATTCTCACGAGCAAGCCGACCGAACGGCGAGCGCTGTTCGAAGAGACGGCGGGTATCAACAAGTTTCTCGCGCGCAAGCATGAGTCGATGCGCCGCCTCGAGCAGACCGAGAACAATGCGATCCGCATCAACGATCTGATCAGCGAGCTGGAGCGGCGTATCCCCGAGCTCGACACGCAGGTTCGCCGCGCCAAGCGCTACCGGAAGGTGAACGCGCGCGTTCGCGACCTCGAGATACTCTCGTACATGCGCGCCAGCGCTTCGCGCCGTTCCGAGCGCGAAACCTTACGCGCCGAGCTCGAAAAGCAAGATGACGTTCGCGGCGCGGCGGCCGCCAAGGTTGCGCAGCTCGGCGCGAACCTGGCCGAATTGCGCACGCGCGCCTATCAACAAGAGCTGCAACTCGAAGAGATTCGCGGGCAGGCGCAGAGCAAGCGCGCAGAGCTCGCGCGGATCGAAGCCGACTACGCTGCGGCGCTGGCGCGTCGCGAGACGCTGGAGTCGCAATCGACGCAAACCCACGAAGACGCCGCGCGCGTACAGGCCGAGCGCGAATCGCTCGCCGTTACCATCGAACGGCTCGAAGCGCGGCTGCGGCCGCTGGCGAGCGAACTCGAGACCGCGCGCGAAGCGGAACTGCAGGCGCAGAGCGCTCTCGCGCAGGCGCGCGCGCAGCTCGATGCGATTTTCACGCGTCTGCGTGAAGTGGAAACCCACGTGGCCCAAGGCGCGGCCAAACGCGCCGAGCGTCGCGTGCAGGGCGAGAACCTGCGCGCCGAGGCCGAGCGCCTGGAGGGAGAGGCGCATGCCGCGCGGGAGCGCGTCGCGCAGTTAGAACTCACCGCCGGCGGCGCTGCACAGAAGTATGCCGAGCGCGAAGCGCAGCTCGGGTCGCTCGAGGCGCACTTCGGGGTGGGACGCGAGCGCAGCGATGCTGCGGAGGCAGCCCTTGCGCGCGCGCAAAGCGAACTGAACGACGCGCTCGCGGCGCATCGCGAGCAGACCGGTGAAGTCAAAGGAGCTGAATCCCGGCTGCACACGATCGAGGAGCTGGAAAATTCGCTCGAAGGACACGTGCCCGGAACCCGAGCCGTGGTCGAGGCCTGGCAGCGCGGCGACCTGCGCGGCATCGAGGGCATCGTTTCGAATGTCATCACCACCGAAGAGCGTTACGCGCGCGCGATGGACGTCGCGTTCGGGGCGCGTCTCTCGAACATCATCACGACGACGTCGGAGGATGCCGAGCGCGCGATCGAGTTCTTGAATCGTAGCGAGCAGGGGCGCGCGACGTTCTTACCGCTCGACACGCTGGGAAATCGCGATGCCAAGACGATGCCGGCGGACCTCGAACGTCAGCCCGGCGTCATCGGCTACGCGCACACCCTCTTGCGCACGCAGCCGCAGTTCGAGGGCGTCGTCCGGTTCTTGGTCGGCAACGTGCTGGTGGTCGATACGCTGGAAACCGGGATCCACTTGGTGCGCGAACGCGGCCTGCGCGACACGATCGTGACGCTCTCGGGCGAGCAGATCGCCGGCGGCGGCGCGATCACCGGGGGACGCTTTCATCGCGAGCGCTCGATTCTCTCGCGACGCGTGCAGGCACAGACGCTGCGCGAAGCACTCACGGGCATGCGCGCGAAACTCGAGGCGCTCGAACATGCGGCCGCAAGCGCGGGCGTTCGCGTCGAGAACGCCGTGGCCGAACGCGATGCCGCGCGCGAAGCGCTCGCGCGTGTCGAGCTGCAGAGCGCCGAGCTGCGCACCGAGATGGCGGCGCTCGGCGGCGATTTGGAACGCATGCATGCCGAAGTTGCGCGTGCGCACGCGAGCGTCGAGGACGTGCTGGTTCGTGCCCGCGACGCGCGCGAACGCGAACACGCGCTCGAAGGCCCCGAAGCCGATGCGGTCCACAGCGACGAAGAACGCCTGGCGCTCGAGGCCGAGCTTGCCCGCGCGCGCGAAGAGATCGCCCGCGCGGAGGAGGCGCAACTCGCCGCGAGCCGCCGCGCCGGCGACTTGCGCGAGCGTTCGGCGGCGCTTACCGCCGAGCGGGATGCCGCACGCGGACGTCTCGGCATGCTCGATCAGGATAGCGAGCGCGCGCGAGTCGCGCGCGAGCAGATGCTTGCCGAGATCGGCGCCCTTGCGGAACAAACGCGAAATGCCCACGCTCACGTTGAAGGTTTGCGTCATGGCGTGAGCGATCTCGACGCGAAGCTCGACGTGGCTCGGCGCGAGCGGGAAGCGATGGCCAACGGTTTGCTGCAACTCGAAGCCGATCTGCGCACGGCCGAGAACGAGGAACGTGAGGCGGTTGCCGGCGGCGAACGCCATCGCACGCGTTTAGCCGAAATCGAAGCCGAGCTCGGGATGCTGGTTTCGCAGTTTGCGCAGAATCCCGCGACCGACGAGGAGTGTCACGAGGTCGAGGCGCGCTACGTGGACGAGCCCGATACCGTGATCGACGACCTCCCGCGTCTGCGCGAAGAGCTTGCGCGACTCTCCGCCAACGTCAATCTCAACGCCGAAGCGGAGCGCGAAGAAGTGGGCGAGCGCGAGACGTTCTTGCGCACGCAGATGGAAGACCTCGCAAAAGCGCGCGAGACGCTGCTCGAGTCGATCAAGGAGATCGAAGCGCAATCGCAAGCGCTGTTCAACGAGACCTTCGAAAAAGTCTCGAGCGCGTTCACCGAGATGTACGGGAAGCTCTTTCCGGGCGGCGACGCCAAGATGTGGCAGACCAATCCCGAGAATCTGTCCGAAACCGGTATCGAGATTTCGGTGCAGCCGCCGGGCAAGAAGCTGATGGCGCTCACCGCGCTCTCGGGCGGCGAACGCGCGATGACGGCGGCGGCGCTGATCTTTGCGCTGATCGCGGTAAAGCCCTCACCGTTCTACCTGCTCGACGAAGTCGATGCGGCACTCGATGATGCGAACGTCGAACGCTTCTCCGACATGGTGCGTGAGCTTGCGGGCGACTCGCAGATGATCATCGTCACCCACAACAAGAAGACGATGGAGTTAGCGGACCGGATGTACGGCGTGACGATGAGGGAGCCGGGCGTCAGCACGATCATCACCGCGGCGCTCTCGCAGGAGCGCCATCCGGAGCTCGCGCTTGCCTGACCGAAGTAAACCGGCGGCGCTCTTTTCGCTGTCGGACAAGAGCGGGTCGGTTGAACTCGCGCGCGCGCTGTACGATCGCGGCACCGTGATTTACGCCACGGGCGGCACCAAGCAATACCTGCAAGACCACGGCATTCCGGCCCAAGACGTCGGCGAAATGACCGGCTTCCCGCCGCTTTTCGACGGCCGAGTGAAGACGCTGCATCCCAAGGTCTTCGGCGCGATCCTCTACGATCGCGGGAACGCCGAGCATCAAGCGCAGGCGGAAAAGTATGCGATCGCGGCGATCACGACCGTCGTCGTGAACTTGTATCCGTTCGAGGCGACGGTCGCGAAGAGCGGAACGACGCATGCCGAAGCGATCGAGCAGATCGACATCGGCGGCGTTGCGCTGCTTCGCGCGGCGGCCAAAAACTTCGAGCACGTGACCGTGCTCACGCATCCTTCGCAGTATGAAAAGTACGTCGCCGCGCTCGAGGCCGGCGAGGTGCCCACGCAGTTGCGCCGCGAGTGTGCCATCGCGGCTTTCGAGCGCACGGCCGAGTACGACGCGGCGATCGCCCACTATCTTGCAACCGAAGGCTCGGTGCTGCCGAGCGACCTGCCCGGCGCGCTGACGGTGACGCTGCCGCTCGCCCAGCGCTTGCGCTACGGCACCAATCCACAAAATCGCGCGGCGTTTTACCTCGATCGTCCGGACCGTTTGCCCGAGCAACTGCACGGCAAAGCGCTCTCGTACAATAATTTGCTCGATTTGGACGCAACGTTGCGTCTGCTCTCGCGCGCACCGCTCGGCGCGACGTTCGGCAGCGAGCACGAACGCTTCGTGCGCGCCGCGGTGGTCAAGCATACGGTGCCCTGCGGCGTGGCGCAGCGCTCGAGCGTCGGCAAGGCCGTTGCCGACGCGCTTGAAGCCGACGCGGTTTCGGCCTACGGCGGCATCGTTGCCACCGACACGACGATCGATCTCGAAGCAGCGAACGCGCTTTCGAGATTCTTTCTCGAGATCGTCGCGGCACCGCATTTCGACGACGACGCGATGCGCGTGCTCACCAGCACGAAAAAGCTCAAGGACCTGCGCATCATGCGCTTCGCTCCCTCACTCCCCGACGAACTCGCGCGTGAACTGCGCGTGCGCAGCGCCCTTGGAGGCGTGCTCGCGGAGGACGACAATCCGGCCGCTCCGCCCGAGGCGTGGCGCGTGGTGTCCAAGCGTCAACCGAGCGCGCAGGAGTGGCACGACCTGGCCCTCGCTTGGGACGTCGTGCGTCACGTGAAATCGAACGGCATCGTGATTGCCCAGGGCGGCACGACGCGCGGCATCTGCGCGGGCCAAACCAATCGCGTGAGCGCGGTCGTGATTGCGGCGCATCGAGCGGGCGAAGGAGCGAAGGGCGCAGCCTGCGCGAGCGACGGGTTCTTTCCATTCGCCGATGGGCTCGAAGCGGCGGTCGCCGGCGGCTGTACGGCGATCATCGCACCCGGCGGCTCCATACGCGACGAGCAAGTCATCTCCGCCGCCGACGAGCACGGAGTGACGCTCGTCTTCTCCTCGTACCGCTACTTCTTGCACTGAGTGCTAGGGTTTCTTTGGAAACAGGACCACGTCTCCGAGTGGATAGTCAAAGTCCACGCGATCGAATCGGCGCAGAAAATCCATGCCGGCGAGCAGCCAGCGACCGCCCCCGCCATAAGCGACGCACGCATCCGGCGAATCGTAGTTGAGGGCTCCGATCGACAAGGTGTCGAGTTTCCCGCACGGCCCCGCGTCTGATTGGTAGAAGTGAAGACCATAGCCGGAAATAATTCGCGCCGGAATCACCACGCCGCCCGGATTTCCGGTGTCGACGACCGCATCGAAGACGAGCGACTTGTTCAAGAGCATGGGGATCGAGGGCTGGCCTTCAGCGAAGCTTGCGGGAAGTACTATACCGCCCGTGGACGACGGATCCACGTCTGCGGCATCCCGTAAGGTCATCGTGGCATCCTTCAAATCGAGCGAGACGTACGCGCCGGCGAGCGCGCCATAGCCGAGCAGACCGTCCGGCCCCCACACATCGAAGGGCGCCATGCCATAGTAGACGAGCGCGTTGGTCAGCGTACTGTCGCCGATCTTCAACGCCTCGACGCGGCCGACGTCGATCTTCTCCGATCCATACAGTGAATCCGCGAAGCCGTGGCCCGTTGCTTTGGCGATGTGCGCGCGCCTGGCAAAATCTCCGGTGAAGAAGATGCCGGCCGCTCCAGTGTCCAGAAGAAACGTTCCGGTTACGCCGTTCACCGCAGCGTGAACGACGATGCGATCGTGCGTTAGCGTAAGTGGAATGGCGCCGGTACCGAATTGCCACTGCGCGGTTCGCGGCGGTGGTTGCAGATCGGACTCGGAGACCACCGGGTTGACAGCGATGTGGTTGACGGTTATGAGATCGCCGTCGTTACCAAACTGAATCGCCGAAATGACCCGCACACCGGGCCGCGCTTCTGTGTACACGATGTTCTGTAGCGACATCTCGTACGCGCCGCCCGGATCGAGGACTGCCCGCCGGTATGCGCCGGTCGCTCGGTCGACGTATAGCTCGATCGGAAATCCGTTATTCAACGTCACGCGAACCATCGCCAAGTCGGCGCCGGAATCTTTGACGGTGCCCTGGTACGTCCATGGTAAGACGGCAATAGCATCGGTCTCGATCAAGTCTTCGGCGTAGGTAGGAGGGACATCGTTCCCCCGGAGCCCCGTGGCGAAGCCGTTCGAGTCGGCGTACCAGAAGAGCGACCCAGTGAAACCATCGCTCGATTCGATATTCTCGTCGGACCAGTGCACGTTTTCCCGATATGCTAGCCCCACGCGTACGGCGTGGCCGTTCGACATCGCCTTCTTTTCGTAGGTGTCTGTGAAGTCGTAGGCGAGCGTGTGGATCGTCCCGTCGCCGAAAGTGAAGCCCGTGTACGCGCGGTGGGCGTACTTCAGCCACGTCGCGTCATCGGTCGCGCGGCTAGCAACGGGGAACGCTAAAACGAGGAAGAAAGCTAAAGTCGCAGCGCACTTCACTTCCAAGCTCCTTTTGTCTTAAGTGAGTGTGCCCCTGGTTGCTAGGCCGAAAGTCCCGGTGGAAAGGACACATGACATGCCGCGCTTTCTTCACACCTCGATCTTCGTCAACAACATGGACGAGTCGATCGACTTCTACACCAAGAAGCTCGGACTGAAATTGCTCGACGGTCCGTTCCATTATCCCGGCAACGCGGATATGGCGTTCGTCGGCTCGGATTGGAGCGCATACATCGAGCTCGTCTACGATTTGGAAGAGCATCCGCCGTACGCGATCGGCAATCGCTACGAGCATTTGGCGATCGAAGCCGACGGCGAGCTCAAGCCGTACATCGCCGGACTGCGCGAGCGCGGCGTGAAGATTCTCAAAGACGTCTACAAGTCGCCGAGCGGCACCCGCGCGATCGCGTTCATCGAAGATCCCAACGGCATCCCCGTCGAGGTGCTCGAACCGCGAAAGGCGGCCGTTCTCTCATAGCGAGAGCATTGCCGGAAAGGCGATGTCGTCGAACGTGAAACGCCAAATGCCGTGGTGCGTCGCGATGCCGAATGCGCGCATCGTCCCGTCGATCAGGCCACCGGTTTCGATCCAGTAGCCGTTGACGTCCGCGTAGTCTTCCTCGACGATGCCGTGGAAGCCGAGCGCTTCGCTGATGCCGAAGCGCATCATGCAGAAGCGGTGCGACGCATCGTCGACGATAACGCCGTCGAGCTGATGATGCCAATCGTGATCGCGCGAATCGAGTTTGAGCGCGCGACCGGGCGCGCCGTTCGGACACGCGGCCGGCCCCCGGTCGGTGACGCTATAAACGTTCGTTCCCATGACCGAGGTGATGGCGATCGTTTTCAACGCGAGATCGGGCGATGCTGCAGGTGCCGGCGACGCGACGCGCGGTGGCGCGGGGTCTTGCGAGTTGAGCATGCCTTCGTGGAGCGCACGATACGCGCCGTACCAGGTGGGGTCGAAGAATGAGCGATGCGTCAGATACGTCTTTCCGTCGGCGGCGTTGACGACGGAGCTGGTGTAGTCGAAGGTCCGGTGCTCGATCTGCCACCGTGACCTCTCGGAACCGCCGTGCATGTTGAGCCAAAGGTTGCCGTCTCGCACGACCAGGCCGATGCTCAGCCCATCACCGGTTCCCTCGAACCGGTAGGTGAGAAACGGCGGCTGTCGCAGCCCGCTCATCGCTTTGATCGCTTGCAGATACAGCGCATCCGCGGTCGTGCCTGACGCGGAGTACGTGGGGAAGAGATCGTCGTAGATGCTGGCCGCGATGAGGTCGCTGTTACCGTGCTCGGAATTCGTCAGCACCACGATGCGCACGTGGCGATCGGGAAAGAGCTGATCGCTCGCATCGAACCCGAACGTGTTGCCGTTGTGCCAGATGCGCGGCTGGCCCGCGAACGTGTCGACGTCCATGCCGAATCCGTATTCGGTATCGGTTCCGCCCGGGAGTTGCGCGGGCGTGATCATGAGTTGGTAGTCGGCGGCCGAAATGATTCGCCCCGAGGCCAGCGCGCTGCCCCATTTTGCCAAATCGCCGACCGTTGAAACGATGCCGCCGGCGGGGCCGGCCCACGATTCCGCAAGTGGTGCCGAGGCGACGGGCTTGCCGTTGTCGCCGGCGTAGCCGCGCGCCATGTCGGGCAGCTGCGGTTCTTGCGCGATCGTGGCCGTTTCGGTGAGGCCTGCAGCGGCGAAAAGATGCGCGCGCACGTAGCTCTCCCAGCTCTCTGCGGAGACAACTTCCACGACGCGTCCCAAGAGCAAGTAATTCGTACTCGAATAGGCCCAGCCGGTACCCGGTTTGAATTGCAGCGGCTTATCGGACACCCGCGCGATCAACTGATCGTAGGTCGCGGGTGAGCTGGCCAGCGCTTCGACGTCGGGTCCGTCGATGTAGTCCGGCAATCCGCTCGTGTGCGTGAGGAGTTCGCGAATCGTGATCGACCTCGCGTGGGGCGCGTTCGGAAGATACCGTGCGAGCGGCGCGTCCAGATCGATCTTGCCGGCTTCCTTCAATTGGAGAATTGCCGCGGCCGTGAATTGCTTGGTGATCGAGCCGATCTCGTAGTGCGTTGCGACATCGGCGGGCAACGGCCCGGTGACG
>Ga0335072_10014243_pt1 | contig 11300 bp, 10 predicted proteins | sample Lox_Sample_21_FD_206725 | JGI IMG/M metagenome (GOLD analysis project Ga0335072, IMG submission 206725) | Soil microbial communities from Loxahatchee National Wildlife Refuge, Florida, United States - Lox_Sample_2.1 | ecosystem: Environmental > Terrestrial > Soil > Wetlands | place: USA...
CTGTGACAGCGCAACCGTAGACAACGCTCAACGCAGTTGGCGGTTTCAAGGGCAGTTGGCGGTTTCAAGGGCAGTTGGCGGTTTCAAGGGCAGTTTGATACAGTAGTCGTTGCGTATATGAGACGAACCGTCACAACTACTTAATTAATGCCTATCCAATGTCTGTCGGTATACATGCTTTAATCAACGTGCACGAGTATCACTGTATTGTAATACGTATGCGGTGTTGATTGGTGGATGATTCGTTCTATTCTCTAATGCAGTGTTGATAGTATATATACGCGTCTCTGTCAGAACTATACGCGATTAGATAAGTCACATACATATAGTATTAGCAGCGGATGGCTTATCTTCAGGCGGTTATGCCTGACACTTGATTGATTGTGTATTGATTGACATTACATCCAAATATGCTCCGGATGCTCCCCTATATGTAGAGGTATCCCAACCACCTTAATTATTAGTTAATTACTCCATACTATCACCAGATTACGTAAGCACATCCTGACAGTCTCGCATAGGTCACGTGTTACACGTGACTACCAACAATGTCTAATAATTGCAAAAATGGGTACATTTGTCCCTTTCGTTGTTTATGCATCAAACGACAGTGTAATAGATGAACAATCCCACTCAAGCTGATCTCATAATGCTATAATTCTAGCAGTATATCCATCTATTACACGATCGTGAACAATATCCGCATTACGAATTGAACACTTAGCACTGTAGGCCTCAAACATTCGCTAAAAAGATGGCCGTTTAACACTAGAGAACGGCATAAAGCTATCTACAATTCAGTCAATTATAGAGCGTTCAGGCGATAGCAATTGAACAGACGACTTTGTAGAGCTAAATACTCCTAAATTGTTAATTCTACTGGTATTTCTTCCCCTCATCCACTCGACCCTCCAAAGTCCGAAAATCACTATTTCTATCCTTTAGTACAATTCCTAGAGTTCCTTTATCTATTCTTATATGCGTTGTCAGCTTCCATATTGCTGCCCGTTTAACCCCTGCTGACATTCCACGCAGCTTCCAACTAGGTCTTGAATTTAATGCCAACACTAAAAACTCCTCTACGCTCTCCCAAGTCTTGCAAGTCCATCTGCCACTTACAATGATAATGATATGAGCCAGAGCAAGAGCAGCATGAAGCAGTAAAATTATTATTGAAAACCAAACAGATGGGCTTCTTTTGCCCCACGAATATCCATTCCTGAAAAGCGTGTATCGAGACTCTGTCCAACCGTTCCAGCCGCCGTTGATTGCCTCAACTGACCACGAGCTGTTGCCTGTTCCGAAATTGAGCTGCTCGAGATTCTCGACGCCGTTGCCGTTAATCTCACTGGCAAACTCAGGTGTGTATAATGCAGAGAGCGCGGCGGAGTTGACTCGTGCTAGAGCGTCAGTGAGGTATAGTCCAAGATGCATAGATAAGACGAAAGCGTAGCCATTCACCAGGACCGGGGGACCAAAGATCCAACAATTATCTTGTGGATTCGGCGGGCAGGGTCCATCGTAACCAAGACCTTCAACGAGGTTAACTACAGACCGACCGTTGCTGAAAGAACCTTGGGGGTCTAAGGATGAGACCCACTCAGGGCTAATAGTAATAGGATTCGGAGCCGGGTTATTTGACTGCGCGATGTCCTGGGGAAGCTCGCCAGGGTCTGGAGTGTCTTGATTAACAGCATCCCCGCTTAGTGGATCAAACCAAATGCTGACGTTTACCCATCTGGCGTCGACAGTACAAGGCATGACCACTTTTTCAAAGGAAGCAGTCCAGGTCCAGAAAGTGAAGAATCCAGTAAGAGATGGGCCACCATTCAGAATGGGTACATCAACCCACGTAAAAAAACGTGGATTGGTTTCGTTGGTCCAGTTCAGGGCATCTATAACAAGGGAAGTAGGAACGTCCCATTCTTGCTCAGTGAACTTATTCATCGGAGGTGTCGTCAAGCTTTGATGCGGGAATTGCCAGCTAGTAGCATTAGCGAGCAACATAGCGCATTCGACTTGAACTAGGGGCTTCTTATATGACTTGCTCTCTGTCAGTTTGGGGGCAGCCATTGCCCATGTAGCGTCCGCCCCATAAACGTGATTAATGCCAAGTGATTTTACGAAAGCTGACATCTCGATAGCTTGCTTCTCCATGACTGAGGAGCTTACGGTGTATCCAGTAGTGCCGTCGTTAACAACTGCGGTTAAGTACCTGGTCGCAGTGGACCTTGGGTCACCGTCAGTGATCGTGAAATTAGGCTGGACTCCCTGGTTCATGTATTTTGTCGACCACTCGTGAATGGTCTCAAAGCCAGCTGAAGGGCATTCGAGAGATGTTTGAAGATCTTGTGTATCTATGGATATGCAACCTTCAGGGACGTTGTTTTTCGACAGTGTCTGTGGCCACATAGCATCATAGCTGATGTTCGTATAGACACTCATGTATTGACCAAATGGAGTTTTGATCTCCCACCAGTCTTGGGTAGGTATGATGAGGATGGCCGATGATGGACCAACTACAAGCGACAAGCCCCACCCACCGACCACCAAAATGCTCAGGGGCAGCCATCTCCAAAAGTTTCGGTTGAGAGATTGCAGACAGAGTTGACTACGGAGGTAGGAATTCGATGCAAGATTGTAGCCCGCCAAAGAAAGTCCGAGTGGAACACCATCATTGCCAAGTAAGTCGTAACGTATCCGATGTATGACAATCGCCGAGAGGGACGCGCACATGAGAATTTCATGAGCTTTCGCAGCGAATTGCAAACTGTTAAGGAACAGGCCGATGTTTGGGGCTCCAATGTTGGCATAATAGACTTCCTGGAAATTGAGTGATAGGATGTAGGCCGATATAGCAACTGAAACGAAATGTACTATTGTTTTTATTACCACAGAGTTCCAGCTCCTGGTAATGATAACCGCTCCGTCTCGTGGAGAATTGTCCGGACTAGCTGACTCGTAAAATGGGGATGGATCCGTACTTGTTGTGGTTGTTATTTTTAGATCTGGGCTGGGCAGTCGGGAGAACGCACCGGACTCGAGAGCTGGTGCTGGTGTCTGTTGTTCTTCGATCGTGGAATCCGTGGTGGTAATTTTCGAGGCTTGCTTTGAATTAGGACTTTCCCATTCCTGTTCGTTTACTAACAGCGCCCGCCCCTCTGTATCAATTTCGCTGTCAGCTCCCATAGCAGTCGGCGACCTCAACCTAGTATTAGTGGTGACTCTTTTGAGGTACGCTAAAAATGAGCCAGTTTAGTAGTTGGTGCCTTTTGTCAAGCGGTAGAATATGAGGACTAATTGATCCTAGCTATAAAAGGGAGAAGCGCTTAATACTAGAAAAAATGAGAAGGATCATGATCCCCAGTGGATTCAGGATTTGGGGGGCCATTATGCAAGAATTAGTGTGGTTTCAGCCCCAATAATTGTCCCTAAAGGGTCAGGCCTTGGCAGTGCCGCTATTTGTAAATATCGTAGAACTGAAGCTATTTAATGATCTCACAGTCTAGAACCCCCTGTTAAAATCCAAGCTTACCAATACAATTGAATTTTCGCTCATGGACTCGCTACAATAGCTTGGGCTGTAACCACAGTATGCCTCGTCTTAGGCTAAATGTTCGTAAGGGATACGTAGACGGCTCGGTTAGATTTGAATTGCCATTGGCTTGGGCATCTCAGGGTCCTGTTAAGGATCAACATCCGTCGAGACGTGGTCGCTGTTGATTAGGTAGAATTCGATATGTTCCGAACTGTTGGAATCACGAGGTTATAAGAAGTGATGATTGGATCTTAATGATCCTATAGGACGTGAGCCGTATTTTATACACAATAGCAGTAGCAAAGCAATTGTATCATTGTCGCCACCAAGCTAGTTACCACTGACATGATAGCTGAAAGCTCAGCTTAGGATATCCTAATTGCCACTCTGTACAGCTGGTCATAGGGTTTGTGGTCCACTGTGGCTGTAATTCCAACAGGAACCGTTGGTAATCGGTACTATTCGTGGGTCACCCTCACTCCGTCGCGGTGGGCAAAAAGCAACATTTACCAGAGATTCACCAGTTTTTCGTCTACCTTAAGGCTACTAAGAATCTAGTTTTGCGAGACCTTGAGAACGTCGAAATGAGAACATTGAAAGAACAGCGCCAACACCACAATATTGAGTATTCTAAATCTGACATATATCAGTCCTTAGATGTCACAGAACATGAATCGCAAATAGTAAAATAAAAATTTCAAGAGGTTTATTTTTAGGAACGAACTGATAAGTCTCACTTGTCTGGTAAATGTTGCTTTTGCCCTCCACGACAAAGGAGTGAGGGTGTAGAGGGATGGATATGGCGTCTCACCTATATCATCCATCCACGCATTTGATGCATTAATTAGTGGTATTTTACTAGTAATCTTGATACACTGTGGCACGTTTCAACCAGTTTTATCTAAGATTTGGGCTCCGTTTTTATCGTGAAATCTAACACTCTATCTTCTTTGCCATGACTAATGAAATGAAGGACTTTATGCGCGCATATTTTGGTGATTTTCTTCAGTTTATTCAAGAATCCAGTGATCCAGATTCTCTTTGTAAATGCTCAGAATGGGAACATTGTGAATTCTAAAAGTTCGTCTCCAGTAAGGAAAGCCTACATAAAAGAGCTTGCTTCGCTCTTGTCTTCTGTATAATAAATCAGTCCTTTCCTTATACAAAAACGGTACTTATTATATATCTTCTGCTTAATCTTCTAAGCACTCAAATGGATGAATCATTCGTTCTTTCAATTCCTATTAGCTGGAACTATCCTTTTGCCCGGAATTTTGGCGTTCTCTAAACCCTATTCGGGTTTACGGTGTATCGCGAGACCGGGCGAGCTGTATGTATGTCGGGGTAGTTTCAGAGGACCCACCAGGTAAGTTCCGACCACCAAAAGTTACCCAGCACGTTTTTTCAGCTACACTGTAGCGAGAAGCATCACCCACATTCTTGTCATATACAATATCATCAATATCATCATCTACAGAGTAGAGTCTCCTGTGAACCATTCCGCTGTATCATAGTGCTGCACTGCAGCAGACACTAACCCTCGTGAAATATGTCCCCCATTGACCCTTTGCAAGCACGCCAGCTTTGTAAGCTGTTGCCAAAAACACCTCGCTCCTAATCCCGCATATCCATGTGATCTAATTGCGTATTGGAGACCTATCGATCGCTATTTGTTACCCCTACGACGACGCCGCCCTTTGCTTGGTCCTTCAGGCCTCTTTGCTAGGACTTCCCTAAGCTGCGGATCATCCTTGTCTTTGTCTTCATGGTAAGCTCTGACATGTCTAGCCAGGTCTTAGTACGTTAATAACCATACATATATAACAAGATACTGACCTTTGCAGATTATCTGGCCTAGGATATTTATGCTCTCGATCCGTACAGTATGGACAAATATAACTAGGTGACCTATAAACCAGGCCATGCCTGATCATTTCATTCTTTCTCTTGAAACCTTTATGACCTTGGCTTCTAGGACAATCTTTCATAGGACAATAATAAGGCCGTTCTGACGAGTGTACGTTTGCATAAGAATTCAAAAGATATTTTGTTTGAAAAGGCTGTGCACTGCAGCTGGGATAAGTACATAGGAAATCTCCAATTTGGGGGATGGTGACACCGTCGATACTCACTTGATCGATACCAACAGGCATACCTGCCGGGATCGAGGCGGATTGATCAGCGTCCGGCCTTCCCGTAGCTGCAGGGAAAGGTGGTCCGTCTGATTTGAGGGAAGGGCTTGGGGCAGTTACATAACCCTGCCCTGAAGATGGAAATTCTTGATGGAAGTCGTCATCCGGTAAGAATGATGAAATTGACGGCAACCTGAAATTATTGGCCTTTTTAGACTTGGCCGACGGTTCTCGGGTTGGAGCAAGCTCATCGCCACCTTTGTTGGTATTGTGATCATGCTCATTCAGCCTGCATGCGATGCTTGTCTCGGTGAGAGGTTGTCCTGCTGAGCTATTTGGTGCAGTTATAGCAGGCGCCGCATGAAAGTTTAAAGCGATTAAATTCATGTCTCTGAAACCAGCAACACAGAGTTGGCTACAAGATAAGGTATTTGATTTGGCCTGGATGCATGGCCCTTGTTGTCCCTCTATATAATTGTGTCCTGGGGTTGGGGCAAAGGAAGCTGCATGACTATACAAGTACAGAATACAGCTAAGGAGGATAACCGATTTTGCGGCTCTAAAAGAGGTTAGTCAGTCTGCATTAGACCTTGAATATTCTGCAGACACATCATCGCTGGTGTAGAGGGTCATGTTCTGAATGAATTTGCTTGCTCTGCTTGAACAAGCCCCCATTTGGTGGGAATCCTTGATCGCGGTCCCTCTCAATAGTGATGGCCCTCCCTCTCAATGTTGCTGGCCTATGCTTTATCGTATGCTAGAAGTCATTTGCAGCGGACGAGGGGATAGTATTTGTATACTACTTAAATTCATTAGACTTTAATCTTATATACATGAATATCCTCATATCTGCTCTGAATAAGTGTAAAACCCATACACAGACCGTATAAAGCTGGCTGAGGTGAATTAAGTGAGCAAACTTCGGCGTTGATTATCGGCAGGAGCTATCACGTGGGGGGGTGGTTGGATGGGCCGCCCCAAATCTCTGGTGGTTTTGGTCGGGGTTGGATTATGTCGGGGCACGTAAAGCCTTTCTAGTACGGCAAGGCTTTCCACTTGGCCTAATGCAGCCTAGCGAGTTCAGGCTCAGCCTTACCCACTATTCAGTGATCTCATGACTGCTCCTTTGCCAAAATATACATCCATCTCTCTTAGCTTTGACGATTTCTCCGTGGTCCACATTACTGCTCGTCTCCATAGTATCTATGGCTGAAGCATTTGGAGTTGCGGTAAGCGATGCTAGCCTGGTTTCTCTAGGCTTGACGGTATATCAAGGACTGCCCGCCTGCTATGGTTCCTGGAAGGATGCTCCGGCCGGCGTTGAGCGGAGGCGCGAGTCGATCAAGGCGCTGAGCGACACTTTCAAGGTCTTCGACACATTGACCAAGAGATTGTAAGAGAAGATTGAGTTGTGTCTGCCAATAATCGGCGTATCTCCGGGCGGAAACATCTAGGCGTAACATTTGTTACTGTCCATATTTATCGCTGGTAGTTCGCCATATTATGGTATATAGTGCCTCACCATTCCCCCTATACCCGTGCCAGCCCGTTCCCACCTGTATGTGATGCTTTTGCGACACTGAACTTCATAGTTTTATGTATATATTCACGCTGGAGTTGATTCAGGCGTGAAGTCGTGAATGTAGGCACCTGTCACCGCTCTTTCGGCAGGCATCGCTGCTACAGTCTCACGGCTGGCTCTTAGTATATCGACAGCGCCAGTAGTGTAGTCACCGCTGCTTCGAATGCGCCGGCAGTCGGAAGGAGGAAATGTGGTTCTCCTGCTGCAAGCAGGTACAGAAGCTCTTGACGCTTATAGGAATTCACCAATACAGTAAGCTTCGAAACCGGCTTCTCCCCAAATACTCTTTCATTAAGAGTCGGCCCCATTTTTGGAATCAATCCTTGCATGTGGCTTTGCCGCTTACAGCATAGCGCAATGCATGGGTAATATTCCGTTGTTCCTCCTCCCTCTATGTCACGTGGCAGAATGGCCATAACATTTTTGGGATTTCCATGAGGGCTCGAGCGCTAGAGGTAAATAAATCAACTTATTTGGCGATCACACGAGGATTTCTCGAAAATGTCTGAGGGCATGGCTAACTCGCCTAGAGAACCGCTGCAGACATGTAACGGATCAAGGGTCACGGTGCACGTAAACAGTGATGCGAAGTATCTCCGGAGGGATCTTAGGCAGGGATTCCAAGTATGTAAGGGTTGTGATACGTTGCTCGTTACAAGTCTGACTTCAAAGAATAACTTATATTGAGTTGAGCACGAAGCTCCTATCTAAGAAAACACGCTGCGCTTATATAGACCTTCGTGCTTACTAGATCCATAGATCCCTATTGTGAGACCAGGGGTCCCTGGGTCCATCACGTGACTCTATCTGCTAAAGGTTCTCTGTGGTTGGTCGCTCCACAACAAACCCGAGCCTCAGGCCTTAAGCTGAGTCTGGTCGTAACAAGACAAGACAACAATTTATTGAACGCTGCTTGAGCATACAACGGAATTTCCCACTCGCCAACGCCACTCTCCCCTGGAGTCTCGAGCCTAAATTCCCCCACATAATAGAAGTTGAGCCCAATTATGGGACTGGCATGATGAAAGCGGGAGCACATGCCAACACACAGTCGGCATACAGGACCCCACAAAGAGCCCATACCCCCGGCATAAAGACTCCACCACTAACACAAGTGGCAAAGCCAACGGCGCATGCGGCCTCGCATGCAGCGAGCAGCGCGGGGCCTGCAGCAGCGACGGGAATGAGCAGCAAGATGGGCCGCATTGTGCTGGCTTCCCAAGAGGTTGGCTCAGTAAAGCTTGCGGCTAAACGGTCCAGGGGGAAGGGAGTGGACGAACCTGGAACCGACTGTCCGTGCAATCAGAACTTGATCAAAGAAGCTTCTGAGATGTTGGGATGCTGGGATGTGGAGATCTCTGTGTTTGACAGTTCCATTACCTTCCCTCCCACATTGAGCAGCGCTGACAGCGACCTTTATATAGACCTCTAGAGCTTCCTGTCGAGCGTTCATCGAGAGACCCAACGCGGAACATATCATGCTGGATTATGGGCTGTGCGATGCGTTTGCTGCATTCGAGTTTTGCTTCGGTCCAAGAACGACCTTGTTTGGGCGGCTGGTCGTCGAGATACAGGCCCGACCCCACGATAAGTCCTGCTTATCGCGAAGAGGCGAGCATCACATCTGCATTCGAGTTTTTCCATCCATCCCGTTGTGTATGGATGCGCCTCTCGCGGCGCCACAGCCTCGTTGGCTCCAGGTTTCAGCCAATGATCCCGAGACACACCTCCATGCATTCGAGTTTTGCTGGCCAGTAATGTGGAGGAGTCCAGTCTTCCCGGCTTGTTTGCTTGGTTGAGATCACCGATTATTGGACTTTCTGCCCTGTCGGCGGCGTTCCAGATCCGGAGGCTGGACTAGAATGCATTGATACTTGGCCGTCGGCTGGTAGTCTGTGGTTAATCCAGCACTCGTTCACCACTTCGACTGATTCGAGGTCTCTTTTTGGTCCTAAATGCGAATAAGGGTTGTTCCAAGTGACCACGAACAGCCATTTTGCAGTCGGGCTTGGTGGACAGACCAGCCAGAGATTATCACCTCCCTTGCTGCATTCGGATTTGCGAGGAAGGAATTCCTTATGGCCTGCGACAACGCTCTGTAACTCGTGAGGCTTCGTAGACTCACCTGCGAGCAAAATAATTTGCTGCTGCTTTGCGACCCTTGGACCGCCAAATAGGAATATCTGCCACGGCTCCCTCTTGTCTGTCGCGATGAGTCATTTGTCAGTGAGTGGATATCAAAACAGCCGTGATTCTGCAGCTAAGGAAGTCAGTAGTCGGCTCTGCCCTTCCCAAAGTCTCCATTCTCATTTCCGATCCTTCTCCCAGACCCTCAACGAACTTGACGTCGAGCCTCAAGTCACGACTCCACTGTTCTCTCTCCTTGAGCGTCAAGGAATACAATTCATCTCTATTGATCTCATCGGGAATACCTCCCCACTATGGAACAGCTAACCTATACCTTCGTCCCAAGAAGAAATGTTCGAAAATATGGACAGTCGGAATGGAATGACAAGCTCCAACTCATTTGTCGACTCTACGTTGACGAGGATAGACCTGTCGATGAGATTGTCAGAATTCTAGCCGAGCAGCATAACTTCCATGTTGAGTAAGCTATCCTCTAACCGGCCAAGCCACCCCGGCCCTTTCGCGGGTGCTGACACTAGAGTAGCAATGCGATGTTGACTTACCGACTGGGACGATGGCAGATTCGAAAGTACTGCACCAAAACCGCGGTTGAAGAACATTTCCAGTCCAGTGCGCGAACAGGCACCATACGCATCCGGAACAATAACGACATGAACAGACTCCTGAACGCGGCCAAACGCCATGGGATCCAGGAACTTAGTGCCTACGCGGAGCCTCTCGGTACAATTGATCGATATATATCGTCGCCTGACGTCGACCACCAGAGAGAGGCTATGCTCACTTCCGTATCACACTACGTTGGCGGGGCGTTCGATAGTGAGATTTGGGACGCCGAAAAAGCACCGGGGGAAATCATCAGGGAATATTTGAACTGGGCGTACGGTTCGACGCCGAGCTCGTTCAAGTTGCTGAGCAACCTAGCATCAGCACGAATGTGCTACCAGCAAGACAGGGATAGGTGGGCAGCCACCCTGCTCCGACTTGGTTTTGTCGAGCTCGACACTTGCCTCCGCGATCAGACTTACCAAACCCTCCCGATCATTCTATTCCTACTCAGCTTTTTCAGAGAGCAGCCACCGAAAGCAAGGAAGATACTTCTGAATCAATGCCTCGAACTTACTGATCCAAGATATGCCAGATATCACCCTATCAGACAAATATTCGACCAGGTGTCAAAGATGGAGCAAGGAGACTACGACAACAAGTTTTGCGACTCCATGTTTACCCAAGCCACCTCTTGCTTCGTTGACAAGCTGAGTGTCCGGCTGAGAGAGGGTGGGGACTTTGTCTGCGCTATATTGCGCAACACCAACCAGCTCTTAGCGCTATCCGGGTCAGAGGAGATTGAACCTGTTCAACATTGGGTCGACCCCATTTTGCGTTATAACGAGGATCCCAAGTATTTCGATTCCAGCCAGAACGTCGAAAAATGCATTGTTCAGGCGGTGGAGGTTCACGGTTACCCAGAGCTCCTTCAGGTGAAGGCGGCACTAGAGCAGCGGCGAAATGCTGCCCCCAGCGATCAAGTCCACCAAATGCTCACATGGCACCTACACGCTCTAGAGGTGCCTATAAATCGAATAGGCTATCGAGACTGTGCCATGAGTGAGGATAAAGTCGGATTTATCGTGCACTGGCGGCGATTGACTGAGAACCGGAACTTGCCACAGGATGCGTTGGACCCAGAATATCTCCAGGACATGTTGCTTGGGTGGAGGGTATTCACTAAGTGGGAGAATAAAGAAGTCGAGAGGGTTGAGGCCCGCTTGTGGGAGGTTTTCGATATACTTGACTATCAGCTAAAAGCTATGCACGGACAAAAATGAGGGAGTCTAGAGGATTGAGAACCATCTGTGGGACGTTTTCGCTATAATTAATAAGCAGCTAAGGTAGGATTTCT
>Ga0335072_10014244_pt1 | contig 11299 bp, 11 predicted proteins | sample Lox_Sample_21_FD_206725 | JGI IMG/M metagenome (GOLD analysis project Ga0335072, IMG submission 206725) | Soil microbial communities from Loxahatchee National Wildlife Refuge, Florida, United States - Lox_Sample_2.1 | ecosystem: Environmental > Terrestrial > Soil > Wetlands | place: USA...
TTGTCCAACGTGGTGCCGGTGAGTAGGCCGCGTGCCAACATGCTGCACTGACGGCGATGTATCAGCAATTGCCACTGGCGGCCGCCGATCTGTCTCCATAGCACCGCCGAACGCACTGCCGCCAGCAAGCTCGCTCGTACGCGTTCCACCATGACGGGCTGCTGCAGCCACTGCGGGTTGCCCGTCACCATCACACGCGGTCGCAGCGTGGACAGCGTGCCGGCGTACAGTTCGGCCAGACGGCTGGAAACCTGCGGCGAATTGAGGCCGAAATGCTCCACTTGCCGCTTGGCGGAGACGATACCCTGCTGCAGTTGATCCAGCAGATCTTTGCGACGGCCCAGGCTGCGCTCCAACCGCATGACGGTCACCACCATGCGTGTGATCGCCATATCGCGGCCGCTTTCGTCCAGCTGCGCGATAAGCGTGCGTAGGCCCATGCGAATGCCCGACACGCTGCCGTACACGCCGACGACCGACGGCGAGTCGATGCGGAACACGCTGGCTAGGCTGGCGTCGAGCGCGAGATCGTCGCAGCGCCCTTCGTTGGCCAGCTGATGGGCCAAGGCGGAAGCCTGAAACACTCTCTGCGGTGGGATGGGGAAGACCGCCGTAAGCGGCGTCGGTCGCGGCGATGACAGCGCCACCCAGGCATTCCTGGCCTGCGTAGAACACCACCGATTGTCCAGGCGTCACGGCGCGCTGCGGCTCGTCGAACCGCACTTGCACCTGATCGCCGTGCAGGGACACCACGCAGGCCTGATCCTGCTGGCGGTAACGGGTCTTGGCGGTGCAGCGAAATTCCCTGGCGGGCGGCTCGCCGGCCACCCAAGTCGGCGTTTCGGCGGTAAGTCGCTGGGAGAGCAGCCATTCGTTTTCGCCGCCTTGGGCCACGTAGAGCACATTCCGGGCGACATCCTTGCCGACCACGTACCAGGGCTCGCCGCCGGCATTTTGACGGCCGCCGATCCCCAGTCCGTTGCGTTGACCCAGGGTGTAATACATCACACCCTGATGTTCGCCGATCAGATGGCCTTCCGGGCTGCGCATTTCGCCAGGCCGGGCAGGGATGTACTGGGTCAAAAACTGACGGAAATCGCGTTCGCCGATAAAGCAGATCCCGGTCGAATCTTTCTTCGCATGGGTTGGCAGTGCGGCGTCGCGCGCCATCTCTCGCACCTTTGATTTTTCGATTTCGCCGACCGGAAACAGCGTGAAGGCGAGTTGTCGCTGCCCCAAGGCGTGCAGGAAGTAGGTTTGATCCTTGCTAGCGTCCACGGCGCGCAGCAAGCGATAACGGCCGTCCAGGCTGTCTACGCGTGCGTAATGGCCGGTGGCGATCTTTTGCGCACCTAGTGCTCGCGCTTCGTCGAGGAAGGTTTTGAATTTGATTTCACGGTTGCAAAGCACGTCTGGGTTAGGCGTGCGTCCTGCGCGATATTCGGAAAGGAAATGCTCGAATACGCCGTCCCAGTACTCAGCCGCGAAATTGCGGGCGTGAAAAGGGATGCCTAGCCGGCCGCAGACGGCGACGGCGTCCTTGCGGTCCACATCTGCCGTGCAAGGACCGTTGCGATCGTCTTCTTCCCAATTCTGCATGAACAGGCCTTCCACCTCGTAACCGGCCTGTTGCAGCAACAATGCGGCAACCGAAGAATCGACGCCGCCCGATATGCCCAGCATGACTTTCATGACACGCCTGCGCCGGGCATGAGACTGGTCACGACCGACAACGGCAAACGTTGTCCCCCCAGCCATTCGTCGATGCTCAGCAGAACCATGGGACTGCGCAGGCGCTCACCCAAGCTGGCGATATCCTCGCGGGTCAGCCATAGCGCGCGACGGATGCCTCTATCGAGCGGTTGATGAGGATCGTGGCTCAAGGGCCTGGCGGCAAAGCTGAAGCGGACGACGACGTCGCCGTGTTCTTTGCTGCGCCACTGGTGTACGCCGATCAGGTGGGTCAATTCCACCGTCCAACCCGTCTCTTCGCGCGTCTCGCGGATGGCCGCCTCTTGCAAGCTTTCGAAGTCATCCAAATGACCCGCAGGCTGGTTATAAGCGAGGCAACCGTTTACCTCCTCTTCAACCATAAGGTAACGGTCGCGATCTGCCACAACACAGGCGACCGTTACATGAGGACGCCAAACGTCGTTGTTGGAGTTTTCGGGTTCTGTCATCGGAGGAGAAGTCAACGCGCCCCGGGGAGGGCACTGGAAATGGCGTTATTGTGCCATTACATCAAGCGCCACCGCTCAGTAGCACACTAGACCCAGGCGTATACTGGAGCCAAAACAAGTACTAACCGGGAAAGCATGGCGAACGAATCAGAGCAAGAGCAAGGCGGTGGACATGGGCTTACCGTCGAAGTATCCAAGCCAGAGGTGGCGCGACCGCCGCTGTTTCAGGTTCTGTTGTTGAACGACGATTTCACGCCGATGGACTTTGTGGTCGAGGTATTGCGTATGTTCTTCGGTATGGATCAGGAGAAAGCTGTACAGATCATGTTGCATGTACACACTCGCGGTAAGGGCGTGTGCGGGGTGTTCACCCGAGAAGTGGCAGAAACCAAAGTCACCCAGGTGAACGAATATTCACGTGCCAACCAGCACCCTTTGCTATGCACGATGGAAAAGGTGTGAGGACAATTCGGCGTTTCGGCGTTATCGTGACGGCGAAGTCATTGATTCACCCCTTGTTGGCCCCCATCTTGCATCAATCGCATTAAAGCCGCCCAACATTGCAGTGGAGAAGGTCCGGATGTTCAGCAAGGATCTCGAAGTCACCATCGGCCAGTGCTACAAGCAGGCCCGCGAGCAGCGACACGAGTTTATGACCGTGGAGCATCTCCTGCTCGCGCTTACCGAAAATCAGTCGGCGCTCGGCGCCCTACGTGCATGCGGCGCGGATTTGCCGCGTCTCACTCACGAGCTGGAAAAAATCATCGCCGAGACCGTGCCGGTATTGCCGCACGGCGACGAGCGCGATACGCAACCCACGCTGGGATTCCAGCGGGTGCTGCAGCGCGCGGTGTACCACGTGCAGTCGTCCGGCCGAAAAGAAGTCACCGGCGCCAACGTGCTGGTCGCCATCTTTGGCGAAAAAGACTCCCACGCCGTGTATTTCCTGCACCAGCAGGAAATTACGCGGTTGGACGTGGTCAACTACATTTCACACGGCATCGCCAAGATCGGCGACGAGTCGCCCAACAGCATTTCGGGCAGCGAGCGCGACGCCGAGGAAGGCGGCGAAGGCAAGGGCAATCCGCTCAGCGAATACGCCACCAACCTCAACGAGCTGGCGCTGGAAGGCAAGATCGATCCGCTGATCGGTCGCCAAGACGAAATCGAACGCACCATTCAGGTGCTATGCCGCCGCCGCAAGAACAATCCGCTCTATGTCGGCGAGGCCGGCGTGGGCAAGACCGCCTTGGCCGAAGGTTTGGCCAAGCGCATCGTCGATGGCGAAGTGCCCGAAGTATTGGAAAGTTCCACGATCTGGGCACTCGACCTGGGGGCGCTGGTGGCGGGTACCAAGTATCGCGGCGATTTCGAGAAGCGTCTGAAAGCGGTCATCGGACAGCTTAAGAAGCAGCCGGGTGCCATCCTGTTTATCGATGAAATCCACACCATCATTGGCGCAGGTTCCGCCTCGGGCGGCACGATGGATGCCAGCAATCTGATCAAGCCCATGCTTGCATCGGGCGAGTTGCGCTGCATCGGTTCCACGACGTTTCAGGAATTCCGCGGCATCTTCGAAAAAGACCGCGCGCTTGCGCGTCGCTTCCAGAAGATTGATGTGGTTGAGCCCAGCGTTGCCGACAGCCTGGAAATTCTGAAGGGGCTGAGGTCACGGTTCGAAGAGCATCACAACGTGTCCTATACCCTGGAAGCGTTGAAGGCCGCTGTCGATCTATCGGTGAAGCACATTCCGGATCGTTTGCTGCCGGACAAGGCGATCGATGTCATCGACGAAGCCGGCGCGCGTCAGCGTTTGTTGCCGGTCGACCAGCGCACCGGCAAGGTCGATGTGCCGGAGGTGGAATACATCGTGGCCAAAATGGCGCGTATTCCCGCCAAACAAGTATCGGCTTCCGATCGCGATGTGCTGAAAAATCTGGAGCGCAACCTCAAGATGGTCGTGTTCGGTCAGGACCCCGCCATCGAAGCGCTGGCCGCGTCGATCAAGATGGCGCGCTCAGGCCTGGCCGATCCATCCAAGCCGATTGGCTGTTTCCTGCTCGCCGGCCCCACTGGCGTTGGCAAAACGGAAGTGACCAAGCAGTTGGCGATGCAGCTCGGTATCGAGATGATTCGCTTCGACATGTCCGAATACATGGAAGCGCACTCGGTTTCGCGTCTGGTGGGTGCGCCTCCGGGTTACGTCGGTTTCGATCAGGGCGGTCTGCTTACGGAAGCGGTTACCAAACATCCGCATGCGGTGTTGCTGTTGGATGAAATCGAGAAAGCGCATCCGGATGTCTTCAACATTCTGTTGCAGGTCATGGATCGTGGCGTGCTGACCGATACCAACGGTCGCGAAGCGAACTTCAAGAACGTGATCGTGGTCATGACCACCAATGCCGGTGCGCAGCAAGCGTCGCGTCGCAGCATCGGTTTTGTAAAGCAGAACCACTCGATGGATTCGATGGAAGTGATCCGCCGTAGCTTCACGCCAGAGTTCCGCAATCGTCTGGATGCCATCATCCAGTTCAATCCGTTGGACTTCGAGCACATCCTGCGCGTGGTCGACAAGTTCCTGATCGAGCTGGAGTCGCAACTGGGCGAGAAACACGTGGCACTGGACGTCGACGCCGATGCGCGTCGCTGGCTGGCCGAACATGGATTCGACCCGCAAATGGGCGCCCGTCCCATGGCGCGCGTCATCCAGGAAAAGATCAAGCGCGTACTCGCCGACGAGTTGCTGTTTGGCAAGTTGGCCGAAGGCGGCAAGGTCGTGCTGAGCGTGCGCGAGGGCGAGTTGCAAGTGAACACGGAAGCCGCCGAACCGGTGCCTGCGACCATTTCCTGATCGCGTGTTACGACAACGAAAAAGCCGCGCATCTGCGCGGCTTTTTTTACCGGATGCGCCGAGCGCCGCCGGAACCGATGCTTATTTCATGCGGTAGGTGATGCGGCCCTTGGTCAAGTCATAAGGTGTCATTTCCACCTTGACCTTGTCGCCGGTAAGAATGCGGATGTAATGCTTGCGCATGCGGCCCGAGATGTGAGCAATCACGGTATGGCCGTTTTCCAGCCTTACTCGAAACATGGTATTGGGCAGGGTTTCTACAACCGTGCCGTCCATTTCAATGACGTCGTCTTTGGCCATGCGTTCCGGAAGATTCGCGCGGGCCACCATGGCCGCGTAAGCCTTTAATTATGCCACGTTTCCGGGTCCGGTCAAAGAAGTCAGGCAAAATGCTCGTCCAACTTGCGCCGGATTTCCTGCTCGATCATGGCTTTGAGCGGCGAAAGCAGCATGCCGAGCTGGGCGGTCACGTGGATTTCATCAGCTTCTACGGCGATTTTGCCGTTGATGCCGGATCGCTCGAAGGTCAACGTATCGCTCTGCCATTGCGTCCGGACGTCAAATTTTTCCCGCATGCGGGCGGCGACGCTGTCGATGACGGCGTGGGCCTCGGCGGGAGACAGGCGATGCGGGCGGCGGATGTCAATGCTCGGCATGATGAAACTCGACGGCTAAACCGCACATCATAAACGGACTTTGACGATATTTTTTGCAGTTCTGGTAGAGTCGCGCCGTCACGTCGTTGGTCATTTCATGCGCATCGAGTTTCCTCACTCAGATCGGGCGGTTTTCCGCTGGAACCAAGCGCTGTTGCGCATCGGCAGCGCCCCTGATAACGACCTGATTCTCGCGGCGAGCCAAGCTGCGCCCAAGCATCTGTTGATCAGTCTGGACCGTCGCGGCTGGGTGCTCGATGTCCTGCCCGACGCCAATCGCATCTACGTCAACGCCCGTCCGGTGCGCGAGCGCGCGATCGTGCGCCCTGGCGACACATTGAGCATCGGCGATTGCCGCATGCTGCTTTGTGCAGACGAAGCTCCGACAGGCCGTATATCGCCCGATATGCCCGAGCAGGAACGTTGTACCGTCGCATTGCGCGCCGTAGCGGGGCCGCTTTCGGGGCAGGTGCTGGCCGTGGCAGAACGGTTGGAGCTTGGAACACAGGGGGCGGTGCCGCTCGATTTGCCTCAGGGCGAAAACGCCTCCATCACCATTTTCTGGCGCGACGGTCAGCTGTCCATGGAAAGCAGCCAGACCGTCGACTCGCGTTACCCGGTAAGGGTGAACGGTACCGCCGTCCAACAGACGGCGCTTTTGCCGGGGGATCACATTGGCCTGGGCATGCATCGTTTCCTGATCGATGCGCCAGGATTGGAGCCCGAGCCGGAGATCGTCGCACCACCACCTCCCGCCGATCGCTTGCCTGAGGATGCCGCAGGCCCGCGCGGCGAAGTCTGGTGGCTGATCGCTACCGCCGCCGCGATCGCCCTGGGCATCGCTTTGCTTTTGCTGCTGCATCCCTGACAAGCCTTCGCTTATGGCCATGCGCCATTGACGCCGTGTTGCTGCGTCGCGGCATAATGCGGCGATCATCCACGACAGGAACCGCTGTGTGAGCAGGGTATGGAATTTCAGCGCAGGACCGGCGGCGTTGCCCTTGCCGGTGCTCGAACGCGCGCAGCGCGAACTGCTGGACTGGAATGGCAGCGGCGCATCGGTGATGGAACAGTCGCACCGCGGCAAGCGCTTTATCGCCATGACCGAACAGGTCGAAGCGGATCTGCGCGGGCTGATGGACATTCCCTCCGAATACGCCGTGTTGTTCGAGCAAGGCGGGGCCACGCAGCATTTCGCCCAGATTCCCATGAATCTCGCGCGGGAAGGCGACAGCGCCGACTACATCATCACCGGCCATTGGAGCGAAAAGGCCGCCAACGAAGCGGCGCCCTATGTCCGGGTGCGTGTCGCCGCGACCAGCAAAGCCGATGGCTATCTGCATATGGCGCCACGCGATACCTGGCAGCTCGATCCGGCAGCGTCCTACATCCACATCGCCACCAACGAAACCATCCATGGCGTGCAGTTCCAGCAAATGCCGGACGTGGGGCAGGTGCCGCTCGTCGCGGATATGTCTTCCGATATTTTGTCGGGTCCCGTCGACGTCGGCCGATTCGGATTGATCTATGCAGGCGCGCAGAAGAACATCGGACCGTCCGGTCTGGTGCTCATGATCGTTCGCCGCGATCTACTTGAACGCCCAACGCGCCCGATGGCGAAAATTTTCCGCTATGCCGAGCACGCCGCCAGCGACTCGATGCTCAATACGCCCAATACCTGGGGCTGGTATCTGGCCGGTCTGACCTTTCAGTGGTTGAAAGAGAACGGTGGCCTCGCATCAATGGCCGAACGCAATTGCCAAAAGGCTCAATTGTTGTACGGAACTATCGATGGCTCTGGTGGTTTCTACCGCAACCCGATCGACCCGGCCGTGCGTTCCCGCATGAATGTTCCTTTTACCCTACACGATAGCGCGCTCGACGCCGCATTTTTGCAGGAGTCGGAAGCGGCGGGCCTGCTGGCCCTCAAGGGGCATAAGGCACTCGGCGGCATGCGCGCATCGCTTTACAACGCGGTCCCGCTTGAAGCTGTAAGGGTGTTGGTGGACTTTATGCACGATTTTTCGCGCAGGCATGGGTAACGCCGAGGATGTCCGATACGGACAATTTGGCGCATTTCGGGCACTATGTGCCTAGATAGACTTCTTTACGTTTGGACATCCATCGCATGAACGACCCTAAGCTATCGCTGACGCAGGCGCGGGAGCGCATCGACAGCATCGATCGGCAGATCCAGGAGCTGATCTCCGAGCGCGCCAACTGGGCCCGCGAAGTGGCCAAAGTCAAAGGCGAGGGGCTTTCCGCGATCGACTATTACCGGCCCGAACGCGAAGCGCATGTATTGCGCATGGTGGTGGACCGCAATCATGGCCCGCTCTCGGATGTGGAGATGGTGCGATTGTTTCGCGAGATCATGTCCTCGTGTCTTGCGCAGGAAGACCCGCTCAAAGTGGGTTATCTCGGCCCGGAAGGTACGTTCAGCGAGCAGGCGGTGCGCAAGCATTTCGGGCATGCCGCGTACGGATTGCCATTGGGTAGCATCGAGGAAGTCTTCCAGGAAGTTGCTGCCGGGCACGCGGATTTCGGCGTGGTGCCGGTGGAGAACTCCGGGCAGGGCATGATCCAGGTCACCTTGGACATGTTTCTCACCTCCGAAGCGCGTATCTGTGGCGAGGTGGAGTTGCGCGTACACCAGTGCCTGCTTTCGCAAAGAGAGTCCTTGCAAGGGATCAAGCGCGTCTATGGTCATGTGCAGTCGTTGCAACAGTGCAAGACGTGGTTGCGCGTGAATTTGCCCGACGCGGAATGCATTCCGGCGCACAGCAACGCAGAAGGCGCGCGCTTGGCGCGTCACGCCGACGACGCGGCGGCTATAGCAGGCTCCACCGCCGCGAAAGTTTACGGATTGAAAGTGATCGCGCAGGCCATCGAGGACCGCGCCGACAATACCACCCGTTTCTTGGTGATCGGGCGCTCGCTCTTTCCACCCTCGGGCAACGACCGCACGTCGCTGCTCATTACGGTCAACGATAAACCGGGCGCGCTCTACGACGTATTGAGTCCGTTCGCCAAACACGACGTCAGCATGAATCGCATCGAATCCAGGCCGGCGCATACCGGCAAATGGCAATACGCTTTCTTTATCGACGTGTCCGGCCATATCGACGATGCCGCGCTGCAAGCGGCGTTGAAGGACATGGGGCCGATGGCCACTCAAGTGCGCGTGCTCGGTTCCTACCCGGTGGCTTTGCCATGAGCGGCGTGCAGCGTTTGAACTGGGTCAGTCGACCCGCTACAGGATTGCGCGGCACCGTCATCGTGCCGGGCGACAAGTCCGTCTCGCATCGCTCCATGATGCTGTCTGCCATTGCCGAAGGCACCTCGCACATTCGAGGCTTTCTCGAGGGCGAGGATACGCGCGCGACGGCGGCGGTATTGGCGCAACTGGGTGTTTCCATCGAAGCACCGTCAGCAGGCGAACGTATCGTGCGCGGTGTGGGCCTGCACGGATTGCGCGGATCGAGCCAGCCGCTCGACTGCGGCAATGCCGGCACGGGCATGCGCCTGCTCACGGGGTTGCTTGCGGGGCAATCTTTCGACAGTAGGCTGGTGGGCGACGAATCGCTTTCCAAGCGCCCGATGCGGCGCGTCACCGATCCGCTCACGAAAATGGGCGCGCGGATCGACAGTCAGGAAGGTTTGCCGCCGCTTCATGTGCATGGGGGCAGCGTGTTGCACGGCATTCGTTATGAATTGCCCGTTGCGAGCGCGCAAGTGAAATCCGCCTTGCTGCTGGCTGGCTTGTACGCGCAAGGCAGCACGGAGGTGATCGAACCGCATCCGACGCGCGACTACACCGAGCGCATGCTGGCTGCATTTGGTTGGCCGATCGTGTTTTCGCCGGGCCACGCCAAACTTGAAGGCGGACATCGTTTGCGCGCGACGGATGTGGCAGTGCCTGCGGATTTTTCTTCCGCCGCGTTCTTCCTGGTTGCGGCGAGTATTGTGCCGGGCTCCGAACTGCGTCTGCCTGCGGTCGGTTTGAATCCGCGGCGCACCGGCCTGCTTGAGGCCTTGCGTTTGATGGGTGCCGATATTCGCGTTGAGAACCAAGGCGAAAGCGGTGGCGAATCGGTGGGCGATCTGGTTGTCCGTTACGCGCCGTTGCATGGCATCGAGCTGCCCGAAATTTGGGTCCCCGACATGATCGACGAGTTTCCTGCGTTGTTTGTCGCAGCGGCTCTCGCCAAAGGCCGTACCGTTGTCCGCGGAGCGGCGGAACTGCGCGTCAAAGAGTCGGATCGTATTGCGACCATGGCGGCCGGGTTGCGCACGCTCGGTGTTCGTATCGAAGAAACACCGGACGGGGCGGTGATCGAGGGCGGCGCCATCGGCTCTGGCGACGTGAACAGTCGCGGCGATCACCGTATCGCGATGAGTTTTGCCGTGGCAGGGCTGGTCGCGCAAAGCGCAGTGACCATCGGCGATTGCGCCAATGTGGCGACGTCGTTTCCGGGTTTTTTGGAGTTGGCCAATAGCTGCGGATTCGACTTGCGTTAATCTTGTCGGGTATGAATAGCCGCTTGTCGCCCCATAAACGGCAAGCGACGAGACTTTGCCGCTTTCAGCTCACCAACATGCTATGTCCGTCCACATGCCCGCTTTCATCGTCGCGATTCCCGCCCGTTACGGTTCGACGCGCCTTCCAGGCAAGCCTCTGCGCCCGATTGCAGGGGTGCCGATGATCGTCCGCGTCGCCCAGCGTGCGCTACAGGCAGGCGCTACGCAGGTCGTCGTGGCGACCGACGATGAACGCATCACCGATGCGTTGGCGGAGCATGATGTGGACGTCTGCATGACCCGCGGCGATCACGCCTCGGGCAGCGACCGTTTGGCCGAGTGTGCCGCGTATTACGGTTGGCCTTCGGACACCATCGTCGTGAATCTTCAAGGCGACGAACCCTTCGCACCGGTCGCGGGCATTCGCGAGGTGGCGCTGGCGCTTTCCGAAGACAGTGCGCCCATGGCAACACTCGCCACGCCGATCGCCGACGCACACGAATTGTTCGACCCGAATGTGGTGAAGCTGGTCAGCTCCTCGCAAGGGCGGGCAATGTATTTCAGTCGCGCGCCGTTGCCTTGGGCGCGCGATGCGTTTGCCGCAGATAGACAAGTGTTGCCGGAAGGGTTTCCATTCCTGCGGCACATCGGTATCTACGCGTATCGCGCGGGCTTCTTGCAGCAATACACGAGCCTGGCCCGTACGCCGCTTGAGCAAGCCGAATCCCTGGAACAGTTGCGCGTTCTGGAGCACGGCTATCCCATCGCCGTGCGGTTGACGCCAGAGCCGTTCCCGCCCGGCATCGATACCGAGGCCGACCTGCGGCGTGCCGAAACCTGGGCAAGCCGTCGGTGACAATCCGCCGCGTTTTGTTCGTTTGTCTCGGCAATATTTGCCGTTCGCCGCTGGTCGAGGGCGTCGCGCGTAAGCGTTTGATCGAGGCCGATCTCGATATCGAGGTCGCTTCGCGCGGAACCGGCCATTGGCATGTGGGTGAGCAAGCCGATTCCCGCATGCGCGCGGCGGCGGTCGAGGCGGGTTATGAATTGGAGATCCATCGCGCCCGACAGTTGGCTTTTGCCGATTTTGA
>Ga0335072_10014245_pt1 | contig 11299 bp, 17 predicted proteins | sample Lox_Sample_21_FD_206725 | JGI IMG/M metagenome (GOLD analysis project Ga0335072, IMG submission 206725) | Soil microbial communities from Loxahatchee National Wildlife Refuge, Florida, United States - Lox_Sample_2.1 | ecosystem: Environmental > Terrestrial > Soil > Wetlands | place: USA...
TTACCCCTTCCTGGACGAAATCTTCTGATGCGGTGGCCGGTACGTCTCCTTCTTGCGAAGAATCCAATAGCTGGCTTCGGCAAGATGACGGGCGACGGCCACGATGGCGCGCCCATGCCCACGCCTTGCCAGCAGTCTTTGATAGAGAGAGCCGATGTGGGAATGCCGATGAGATTTGAGTCGCACGGCGCAGTTCGCGGCCTCGACGAAGGCCCATTTCAAATATTGGTTGACGAAACGCGAGATGCCACCCAGACGGGTGTGACCGCCGCTGGAAAATACTCGCGGCACGAGCCCTGCGTAACTGGCCAAATTTTCTGCGCGCGGGAAGCGCAGCACATCGCCAATCTCCAGCCAGATGACGGGAGCGAGAATCTCGCCTACGCCGGGCACGCTCCTCAGAAGCTGCACCTCGGGGCCGGGCGTGATTTCCACACGGATTCGCCGCTCGATGGCCTCGACGTGAAGGGCCAGCTCATCCAGAGCATCGAGCTGGATTTGCACCATGCGCGCCGTTTCCGGCGGAAACTCAGCCAAACGAGAGGCCAGATGCTCACGCCCCTTGTTTCCGAAAAGATCGGCGATGGAATCCGTATGTAAGCCATAGCGATCCACAGCGGCGTGAATGCGACGCTTGAGTCCGGAGCGCAGATCACGCAGGGCCATGCGCGTGCGGAGCAGTTCTCGCCGGTCTCGCAAAGGGCCCGGTGGAATCCAAGATTCCGGCAGGGTTCCGTTCCGCAGAAGGATCGCTAGGCCCTTTGCATCGAGCGCGTCGGTCTTTTGCGTCCCGCCCATGCGTTTTTTGGCTTCCATCGGGTTCGCCAGATGAACGTGATGGCCGGCGCGTTCCATCTCGTCCACGAGCCAATACCAGTGACCTGTCGATTCGACGGCGATTTCGCTTTGGGCTGGAAGCTGTTTTAGGAAATCAGCAAAGTGTCGCTGACTGTGTTCAACCCGAACTGGCTTGGCGGCCCGACCCCGCTCATCCACAGCCACAAATACCGAAAACCTCTTGTGTGCGTCGCATCCGATGAACTGCTGCATTCTTGCACCTCCTGTGGCGCGACAACAACGTATCGCGACCACGAAGCGCTAGCAGCGCTTTCATCAGATCACCCCGGAACGGGCGCTGCGGAGCGCCGGTGGGCGCTGTGGGTTAACGTGCTGGAGCGGCGCGGGTTGCCGCAGGACGGTTCCTCTGCGGGAACTTCTGGGTGCTCGCGGCTCACTCAAGAGTTATCAGGCCGGTTTCGTGGATTTAGGTGAGATCGATGAATAACGGGCACGAGAGTCAGCTATGCCTCGGAATCGATGAAACACGGTGTGATTTTTGTTGCGCAACTATTCCGTTTGAGAATTTTCTTTGTCGCCGTTGCCAACAAGGATTCGCATCGGCCCTTGACCGCGGGGTATTCCGTTTTGACTTGCATCCGAATGGAATCACCGAAGCAGACAGAAACTTACTCCGTGGGATGGGAATTGACCCCGGTGAAGGACACACCTGGATCAAATGCTATGAAGAATGACGCCGAATATTGGGACGAACTTGAAAAACTGACAATCGAATGCGCGAATGTTGCACTATCTGAGCTTCTTGGCACCACTACGTCCATCTCCTCTGCTTTGGTTGGCCTTGATGCTGAGATAGGCGAAGGTGTTGAAGTTGTCTTGCACGAACGGTTGACTGACTGCCAGGAGTGTGACTCTTGGGTGGGCCGTGAAAGCGACAACGTGCTTTGCCGCGGTTGCAGGATCAAGGCAGTGGCTCCGAACACGGTGATCATCGTGCCGAATGAATTGCCACTTACACAACATGACCAGGAGTTCCTACGCCAAATCGATGTTGACGGAGGTGTAGGAGTCAGGACGTGGATGGCAAACCGGTTGACCTAAGAAGACTAGGGGATTCGTCATGTCCACCAATCTGAATTTTGAATTTCGCGAAGGTATAGTTACGATCAGAACCAAGACTCGGACCATCGTGATTCGTTGTGACGATGTAGGACCAGATCACCTCAACATCGAACCGCGGGTGAATTTGGCCGAAGCGTTGCACTCGCCGTCGTCACTCACTAGGTCTGCCGCCAGGATGCAGATTGAAATGGACGATGCAAGAAAAAATTCGCAAGGTACCATTCGTAAGGAAAAAACGTGACGTTCAAACAGGCGATGGGGAAATTGAAGGCGTGCATAGAGAAGCTAACGCATGAGCAGAAGGCAGCGATTCGTGAAGAACTGATCGCTCGTTGCAGGAAGTCCACCCATGACTAATCCGCCGCTCGGCCCTCCGGACACCTCGACCACGGTTTTTATTACGTGTGACGATCTGTTGTTTCTGCAAAGGTGCCTGATTGTGATTGATGATGATTTCCAACCCCGCCTGATCCTCTTCCGGCCTGATCAAAGATCCTGAGCTCCAAGCGCGAATGATGTCCGTAATGGGGAAGGTTTACTTCAATCTCGAGCTCTATTCACGTGCGGAATCATTTGATCAAGGTGCCTTGGAGATTCGGCGTCGTCGCCTCGGCCCGGAACACCCGCAGACCCTGCTCTCAATGATGGACCTGGGCGCCATTCTGGAAACGGAAGGTGCTCGTGTGCCGGTCTGCTTGTCCTGACGAAGATCGAATCGGAAACCAAGGAACGACTTACTTTAGGCTGTTCCGCAGCAAAGATATTGCATAGTGGCCTTAGCACGTGTCGCAAACAGGACTCTCGGGCTACCAAGAACCGACGAGCTTGTATTTGATCCGGTACTTTTTGCCCGGACCAGTGAGAGTGGTTTCGTACGCATATACCCAAATTGTTTTTCCGTTGCTTTCTATGTCGCCCTCGTACTTGCCAGGAGCTAGGTCCGCACACTTCCGATATTGGACAAGACACCACAAGGTCAGATGCGAGCCATCCTCAGTGATGATGTGAACGTAGTTTTCGCGGAGTGAGTAGTCATAGGTCGTTGGCGGCGTTGCCGGCGTGTACGTCGTATTGCATGTTGTAGTCGTGTCCACCGTCCCAGTTGTCGTGTTGCCGTAGGTCGTGGCGTCAACATCGCCATTTCCGTTGCAATTCGTGACGGAAGAACCGGCGTGTCCAGGCGTCGTGAAACTGCGCTGCTGCGTACCGGCTTGGGTATTTACAACTTCAAAACCGATGTGCGTTTCTTTTTTCTTGGCGAACAGGACTGGACTCCAAAGAAGCGAGACGACTGAAAAAGCGACCAATTTTTTCATGGCCTTCCTCCGATCATGGATTCTGCCAAAGGAAGCTCGGTCATTTAGGAGCAGAAAGAAAGTTAGCAGCGTCCAAATTTGCATCACCGTTCGTAAAAAACCTCGATTTTGATTCCCTTAGTTTCGATCATGCAGATATTTTCGATGAGCTTACGTATTGGCAGATAGCTGTTCCCGAGTACAGGTGTGATGAAGAAGGAAACTCTTTTCCGGCAAACATTGCAGATTACGGATTTCCCCGAAAGCGACGTAATTACCTGGGTCGAAGACTAGGCAGCAGATTTCCTTTCCAACGCCTCAAGGGACGAACGATGTCTGGACCAATGGATGATCAGGCCACGTCATCTGACATCTTCCGAAGCGAATCTCAAGAGCTATTGCACTTCTGCGGGAAGGGCGTTCAGGCGTTATCGAACCGTGGCGATCGTCGGTGCAGCAGAAACCCGTAAAGCGACATAAATACACTTATCCCCACGGGTGTCACGACCACTCCCAAATAGCTTGAATTCCAGCCCTGCCGAACGGTTAACACTATTTCCAATACCGCAGAGAAGAGAAAAATGAAAGCCACAGTCAGAGCCTCCCGCTTGGCTTTTGATCTGGCTCGCATTCGCGGATTATACAATGCCGACTGCTAGAATTGAATCCACGGCCAGCCAATGCGCAAGGCGTCGTTGCCGAATCTTCGGTGTTGCGCTGTCATCCGCGCAATGTTCCCTTCACTTCGGCCCGCTAATGCGAATCCTCAACCTGGAAGATGCCCAATGGCGAAGGTCGGAAACCTCAGCGCCACGCGTCATCTTACGATTACAAGAGATGAGCTCACTTCGTCGGATTACTGAAAATTGAGAGGCTTCATCGCCTAGGACGTTTAATTAATCGAACTCGGCACGAAACGCTCATCCGCGCTCATCACGGTTACCTTCGTCAACAGCGGATTCAATCACGCATCTTCTTTACTCCAGTCTCCGAAGTAATCCAGCGCCCGCTGTATCATTCGTTTCGTGCACCTCCGAGACAAGCGTGTGTCGCAGCCGGCGGGTTTTCCAGAATGTGTTTGAAATAACTTGGCTCTGTTGACATTCTCACGTAGCTTGGAAAAAGGTGGCGATGCCTCAGGCGATACAGATTGAAACTCAGACCGAGCAACAGGGCTTGGCGTATCTGCATGTGCAAACTGCGCCCTGGCGCACGAGCCGAGAGCTTGCGTTTGACCGCGGAGGAGATGCTCTCGATCAGAGATCGGTGCCGGTAGAGACGAGACGGAAACGCTCGCCGCATTTCGGCACGCACACCGCGTACGCGCCAAGTTTTCTTTCCTCGTTTGGCGGGGATCACGCTTTGCGCCCCAAGTTTCTTCCGAATGTAGGTGTGGTTTCTCTCGCTGTCGAACTCGGCGTCGGCCAGCACCAGGCCGATGCGTGTTTGCTGGGAAGCTGTTTCGATAACTGCAGGCAAATTTGCGCAGTCGTTCCAAGGACCACGCCTCGCGATCTGCGACAACAAGAATTTCTGATCCAAATCCGCCACGACCACCCACTTCAGCCAGTGTCGCCAAGGCAGCGGTTTTTGCCCGTGATGATGCATCCGGCGCACAAAGAACGTGCTCACCGCCCCTTGCGCCAGACCGGTAGCGTCCACCGCGACGCGCACGCGCTTCCGTCCCCGGCGCAGCGAACCGCGCAACCGGCGTACCGTTTCCCCAACGGCACGGTCGATGATCTGATCGTCGAGGCGCTGCAAGAAGCGATACAGCGTCGTAAAATCGGGCACGCTGGTAAGCCCAAGGCTCTGACGCAATTCGCGGTGTTCGCCGAGCCGCACCTCGGCCTCGCGAAAGGTCCAGTCTTCCTAGCGCATCAGACACAGAATGGCCAGCAACTGCGGTTGCGTGAACTGGTGTTTGCTGAAGCGGCTGCGGTAACGCGGAAGCACCGCCCGGGAGACTTGCAGAGCGATGCGGGCAAAAGGCAGGAGTCCAACTTCGGCCATCACACCTCCTGCCTCCATAGCAGACACCGATTCCGGTCATCTTGCGATTGCGAATTCTCATGGTTGTAGCGAGGATGTCAACAGAGCCACGCGATTTCATTGGCGAGTTCGTTCGGCGTCTTCTCTCCCAGTGCCCTGTTAGGACGTCTCTCATTATATTCCTTCCGCCATGCCTCGATGCTCTCCTTGGCCTCCGCCATCGTGCCGAACCAATGCGTGTCTAGGCATTCCGCTCGTAGCGTCCCGTTGAATGTTTCGATGCCCCCTTGCGACATGTCATTTTGCTCGCGTAAAGGTTTCAATCTATTTGCAATGCCGATAGTGAAATCCGACAGCTCTGAGACTGATCCAGTACGGCTCTATATTTAGCCTCATAAGGTGCGCCTCCTCCATCTCGGATAAGCGATGGCACAAGGCCGCTTGATAGGCATTGGTTTGGCCGGCACAGGATGAACGATCGTAGTCTGTGGGTCCCAAGAGAGATCGAGCTTGGACTTCAACTTCACTGTCTTGGCGTGCTTACTGTAGTCGAAAAGGGACGTACCTACGTTTTTCAATCCGCGGGAGACGCGTCTGCGGGGGGTTAACTTGACCGTTCTCAGCTTTCCCAGCCGGCCCAGATCAATAGAACGCCCTTCTTTAAGACCTTGTTTCATGACCTTCAGAATATCTTCCAAAGCTTCCCTAGCCTTCTTTTTAGTCAGACCTGTTCTGGCGACTATAGTTGCGGTGATATCGGCTTTATTCATCGAATTAGCTCGTAAGTGTCTATGGACATGTTGTTGCTGGTAGGTTTTTCTCTCTCCACTGCCTGTGCAGGCGTGAGGAAAGGAGCGCGATGGTCGGACCACCTAAGGCACTCCCCAGTGACGTGGCTCTACACGCCTCACGTTAGCTGTTTTGCAGAGCTTCGAGGAACTGATAGATTTGAAGAGCTACGTCTTTCTCATTCCCCTTCTCGGCAGCACTCGCTAGAACTCGGGAAAGCTTGCCTCCAAGTGCTCCGCGAGTGAGTTCGTTAGACATGGCCTGGATTTGAGCTGGCGAGATCTTGTCTTGCTTCGACTGTTTGAAATGCTCCAACTGCTTGGACAGTTCAGCGATGGCGGCCACGACGACTTCGTCTTTCAATTGCATCGCCGTATAGACGTCTGGATGATCCTTCCCTGTTTGATCCAATTCGTTGATTACTTTCATTGCTCCCTTCATGTGATTTCTCCTTTAAAGCGCTCCTCTTAGATTCTGCGCAGGCGCTTCATTTTGTCTTAGTAGTTGATACTCGAAGCCGGGAAGTTGATCCTCTTGTAGAAGACCGTTTCTCAACTCCGTTTCGTTCGTGAATCGTTGCAACACGTTCGCTAGAGTCCTGCTCACTGGAGAGTTGAGCATCGCTGTTAACGCAACTCACCAACCAGGATCGAGTCGGTCCTGCGCTCAGCCTGCGAACATGGATGGTGAATCTGGGCCGAGTCACGAATGATGGATTGCAAACCAGCTCACAGCGTTTGATCGCTGCTACGATCGCCGAACCTAGAAGCAGCTTATTTGTGTTGTGACGGCTCCTCTTCTTTCCTTTCATGGAATTTCCTGCGGGGGACTTCGCGGCCTGCATCCTAGCCGCTCTGGAGAAACCCAACTGCAAGTTAGCTGGACCGCTTTTGAGGGGAGATCCGATCCAACTAAGCAGTGAAACATCGTATACCTATGACTAGTATAGGTTGGGCGGTGCGGGACTGGGGCTGCCAACTTATTAAAAAACAAGCCTTCCAACAAATATGACATCGTTTTTCATCAATGTTTATGGACCTTCCAGCGCCTAGATCGAAAACAACCAATGAAACATTGGCTATTTCGCATTTCTCACGATCAGGAATTAGACGTGTTTGGGAGCGCTCGTCCTTTTAGATCTCCAGGTCTGATTTGGCCGCGTACAAGTTGGTAACTCGGTCTTGAAGATTTTGTACTTCAGGGACAGCGGCATGGATTGCAGTCTTCAGGCTACCGAATAGCGCCCGATATGCCGCCTTGGATTCCTCCGAAAGGTCGGCAGTTCCCCCCCAGTTTAGGCGTCCGCCTATAGCCAGTAGGGTTCGGTTCGCTTGGAGTGGAGTTATGTTTTCCTGCAGACCGTGTTTAATCCATTCTTGAAGAGCGCCGAGCTGCTGAATGGCCGCGTCCTTTTCCAAGTCACTCATCGCGCCATTACCGATAATTTCAAGCACCGAGTGTTCGAGTGGTTTATCTATAGCCTCTCCCACGTTAATTGTTGCTTTGGATTCCGAAAGAACAGCTTCTAGTTTGAGTGTGTAATCGGTGATTTTGCGATGGACCACAGCCAACTGCCCGCCTGCGGCTTGTGCCGCCTCGGTAGCGGACTTCCCTTGCTGTAACGCGGTCCTGTAAAACTGGTAGTTTCCGGTTGCCATATTCCAAATAGCTTCGTCCACCATCGCCTTCGCCGGATTTCCATATGTAAGGTCGCGGACAGGGGATCTGACGGACGGATCTGTCGTAGCCCGCCCAAGCATCGTATCCGCAAAACTACACGCGGCCTCCGATGAAGCGGAGCCCTTCGTTTCTGCGCCAGCGACGTCCGTAACTTGGATTTGATCCTCGCTCTTTATCGGATTTTCGCTATGGTCCGACTGAGCCGATACGATGCGGACGTCCCGGCAATGTTCGCGAGGGTGTCCCAGCTCTTTTGCGTGACTTTCACACACGTAAATCGGCTCACTCCCGCCCTCCTGCCAGCCAGCCATGACGGGAGTTCCGTAGTCGCAGTCGAGCCGGTAATGGGCAGAAAGAGGCTCCGCGGACCTTCCCGGTTGAAGCCGCCACTCAGCGCGGCTTGTGCAATTGCGCTTCGGCACGAGTTAATTGTAGCGAACCCAGAACTTTAGGTGCCGTGAGCCGTGAGTTTTCGTGACGGAACATGTAACCCCGTTACAAAGAGAACTGCCCCAATTCTGGTAGGCCTGGATTTTGGGTCGAAGCGCGGAGGTCCCGAGGAGAAGCGCATTCATCGCACATGGATTCCACTTGTCCGAACGCGACTTACCAGGAAAGTGAAATTCAATCAGTAAACGCAATCGCGTTTGTCGTTACCTATCTGGTGAGACTTCCCACATCCGGACCTCTGGCCCGGAAGGACTTTCCGTCATCTTTCCGTCCAGGCACCTGCTGACGTGCTAAAATCGCGCAACCCTCCTCGAAGGAGGATACGCGTGAAACGTCCATCACTCGGGGCGATTCTCCTCGGCCTCATCCCTTTCGCCGCGACCTGTTTTTCGGTTGCCCTCTGGGATCGCATCTATCCCATGGTCCTCGGGCTTCCTTTCAATTTCTTTTGGCTGGCGCTGTGGCTGTTCCTCACGCCTCTGTGTATGTGGGGAGCGTACCGGTTTGAGCGTACAACTGACGATCCCAATGATGAAGGCGGTGCGCATTGACGCCCAGCATCATCGCGCTAACCGTCATCTGCATCATCGTGGTGATCGGTTCGCTTCTCGGCTTCCTTGCGCGATTTCATCACGAGATGGACCTGGAACAGTGGACAGTGGGTGGCCGCGGCTTTGGCTTGGTGCTGGTCTGGCTCTTGATGGCTGGCGAAATCTACACAACCTTCACCTTCCTCGGGGCCAGCGGCTGGGCGTATTTGAAGGGCGGCCCGGTTTTGTACGTTTTGGGTTATGCGCCGTTAATGTACGTGGTCTCCTTCTACCTCCTTCCGCCCATTTGGGAAGTGGGCAGAAAGCATGGCCTGCAAACACAGGCTGACTTCTTCGAACTGCGCTACGGCAGTAAGTATTTGGCTGCATTCGTAGCTTTGGTGGGAGTTGTTTTCTTGATCCCTTATTTGCAGATACAACTCACCGGGCTGGGACTCATCGTGGAGGTCGCGAGCTTTGGAGGGATTCATCGCACGCCGGCCATGATCATCGGCTTCTCTCTTGTGGCTGGTTTTGTCTTTGTGGGCGGTATACGTGGCGTCGCTTGGGTCAGCATAGTCAAGGACGTATTAATGGTGATATCTGTCCTGCTCATCGGACTCGCAGTCCCTCACATCTACTTCGGTGGAATTGGCAATATGTTCGCCGCGCTGGCCTCAGCGAAACCGGCTCATCTGATAATGCCCGGATCGACCAGGAACCTCGGGCATGCCTGGTACATCACGAGCGTGTTCATAACGGCTCTCGGTTTCTACATGTGGCCTCAATATTTTGCCTGCGCCTTCACTGCCAAGAGCGGCAACATCCTCAGGCGCAATGCCGCCATCATGCCGCTTTACGGGATCATGATGACATTGGTGCTTATTGTCGGCTTCAGCGCCGTGCTGGTGATGCCCGGCATCCGCGATAGCAACCTGGTTCTGCTGGCGATTGTGCGAAAGACATTCCCATCGTGGTTGCTGGGCGTAATTGGCGGAGCCGCAGCGCTTACCGCGATGGTACCCGCAGCAATTCAACTCCTTAGCGGTGCGACCCTATACGCCAAGAACCTTTTTCGGCCAATCTTCGCGCCAAACATGACCGACCAGCAGGTCGCGAAGGTTGCCAAAATCATGGTCGTTGTCCTCACCCTGGGCGCCCTAGTCTTTGCAATCTACACCTCGCCAACCTTGGTGGACCTGCTCTTGCTGGGATACGCCGGCGTGACCCAACTCTTTCCTGGAGTAGCCCTCGGACTTTTCTCTAAGCGGGTCACGACCGCGGGCGTCTTCGCCGGAGTAGTGACCGGCATCTCCGTCGCTGCCGTGCTCATGCTGACGGGCCACGATCCCTATGACGGCCTGAATGCCGGTTTCATCGCGCTAGCCTTCAATTTTGTCGTAACCGGAGTGGTTAGCCTGCTCACGCCGGCGCGGGTCGCCGGATTTGACGAAACACTTCCAGCCCTAGCTTCCTCTCCGCCGGGAACACCGTGAGCTTCGCATAGCCAGTTTGTCGCAAAGGGTCAGCAATCCGGAAGTTGGCCGGAAACGGCGTTGTGGGAAATGATGATCAAGGTTCCGGGCAGATTGTCGGCCGCTCCGAAGTGATCTTACGCTCGCTTACCGCGATTAGTAATGGGAAGTCGGCTAGTGTTTACAGATGACTTTTAGGAAAAGAGTTTCCCGCGTATCGGACCCAAGCCGAGTGAACGCGGAATGAGTCTTGCGCGCCCACGAATTCTGAGACAGAAAAAGACCCAAGAATGGTCCCAAGCGTTGAATCAACGATGATTCTAGGACTCTTAACGCTTACACGACTATAGGGGGAGCTCTGCGGGGTTGCACCCCTTGTACCCAGTGCCCACATAGTTGCTTGAAGAACTGCAACCAAGACACTCGCAGAGAGTGATAGTATTTTCGTCTCGGCTCTTGGCTCACGCTACTTACCTCACTTAGTTTGGTCTCCTTCGCTTGTTGTCCCGTCGTAAAGCTTCGTCGGCTGAGATTATTTCTTCCGGTTCCAGGTACTGGCGAAGAGGCATGTTTCCTCGTCTACCGGCCAGAGTGTTCTTCAGGTCGGAGAAGTTATTCTTCCAACTCCGATGGTCGCTTGCAGTCTTCGGAGTAGTCCATGTAAGTCCCGTTGCTGTACTTCTCCAAACATCATGTGTGTTTGAACGAACCAACCGGAACTGATTCTCCTGCAATAAATCATAAACCGCCTGCTGTGCGCGAGAACCACACGCACAGATATCTTCCTGTTCCCGAAACGAAAAGAAATGTTCTTCCAAGAACTCCTCCAATTTCTCGATTTCTTTAAATTCAAGTGGTGGTTCTTTCCCTTTCTTACGTCCAAAAGGTGTCTGGAACGGCCCACGGAAAAAGCTACGAGACAATATCTCCCACCAGTAATCGCTCACGCTACTTACCTCCTCCTTTTCTATTCACGATCTCCAGCCAGACTCTCGCGTGACAAAACCCTGGAACATCCTGCCGACACCAACACAACAGGTGTGTAGTGCTCCCCTCTAAAACTGGACAGCCTACCTTAGGTAGAATCAGGGCCTCCCAAACAGGAGGCAGCATGGGCAGAAGACCACGTATCGATCGAACCCCGGAAGAAAAATGGCAGATCGTGCAG
>Ga0335072_10014246_pt1 | contig 11299 bp, 13 predicted proteins | sample Lox_Sample_21_FD_206725 | JGI IMG/M metagenome (GOLD analysis project Ga0335072, IMG submission 206725) | Soil microbial communities from Loxahatchee National Wildlife Refuge, Florida, United States - Lox_Sample_2.1 | ecosystem: Environmental > Terrestrial > Soil > Wetlands | place: USA...
AAGCGGTAGAATTTAGGTTCGAGGAGGTTCCGAATGCCACTTGAAACTGCTGCCTCGCGGACGATCTTCCGGAAGACCAACGCCAGCTTGGGCCGTCACGTCGCCGTTACGCCGGCCAACAGCACCAACCGCCACCTTTCCTACGGCCGAATCATCCTCAACGATCGGCTGCCCCATGTCAGCTTTCACAATGGAGATCATGAGACCGGATTCATTCTGCTCTCGGGAGCCGCGAAAGTGGCGGTGGACGGCCGCGAGTTCGAGCTCTCCCAGTACGATGGCATTTACGTCCCCCGCGACTCTTCCATCAGCGTGAGCACCGCGGCCAGTGTCGATATTGCCGAGTTCTTCTCCGACGTGGCCAATCGTTATCCCCTGCAAGTGGTGCGCTACGCCGAAATCTCGCAGGACCCGGCATTGAAATTTACCGCCGGCATACCCACCCAGCAGCGCCATCTGAACATCGTGCTCGGCAAGAACGTGGAAGCCGGCCGCCTGGTAGCGGGCTTCACCGTCTCCGAGCCTGGAAACTGGTCGAGCTGGCCCCCGCATGAGCACACTGCCATGCTGGAAGAGATGTACGTCTACTTCGACATGCCTGATCCCGCGTTCGCCATCCAGATGGTCTACGAAAACACCGAATATCCGGAGACTGTAACCGTAGTGCGCGACGGCGATGCCGTCCTCATGCCCGCCGGTTATCACCCCAACGTTTCGGTCCCCGGACATCGCATGTCGTTTCTGTGGGCCATGGCGGCGCATCGCGAAAAGGTCGACCGCCAGTTCGGCGTGGTGAACGTGCAGCCGGGGTTTGGCGCCGGCGGCTCTGGTCTGGAAGCCAGCCGGAAATAGATGCCCGGCATTCCGGATTGTTTCAGCCTCAAAGGCAAGAATGCGCTGGTGACCGGTTCGCGGACGGGGCTTGGCGCAGCGATGGCCGTGGGACTGGCGCGGGCGGGCGCCAATGTGGCGGTCAACAGCTCCACCACTGACGGCATCGACGAAGTGTGCCGTGCGGTCACGGATTGCGGCGCGAAGGCCGTTCGCGCGGTGGCCGACGTGGCCGACGCACGCGCTTGCGAGGAAGTGATCGAGCTGACCGTTCGCGAACTCGGGTCGATCGACATCCTGATCAATAACGCCGGCATTATCCGAAGGAGTCCGGCGGCGGAATATTCGGCCGAGGATTGGGCCAGGGTTCTCGAGATCGATCTCAACGCGGTGTTCCGGCTGTGCCAGCTTGCCGGCCGGCGGATGCTGGCGCAGGGCAGCGGCAAAATTGTCAACATCGCTTCGCTGCTCTCGTTTCAGGGTGGAATCCTGGTGCCGGCTTATGCGGCGGCGAAGGGAGCGGTGGCGCAACTGACCAAGGCGCTGGCCAACGAGTGGGCTTCGAAAGGCATCAACGTCAACGCCATCGCCCCCGGGTATATGGAGACCAACAATACCCGCGCTCTGCGCGCCGACCCGGTGCGCAACCGCCAAATCCTGGAGCGCATTCCTGCCGGCCGTTGGGGCAAGCCCGAAGATCTTGCGGCCGCCGCCGTCTTTCTTGCATCGGCGGCGAGCGATTACATGCACGGCCACGTTCTGGTGGTCGATGGCGGCTGGATGGCCAGATAAGGTACCGAAGACATCATGTCCCTTACGATCAAACCGAAAGAAGACTGTCGTTATGACCTGGTAGCGCTGGGCGAAATCATGTTGCGGTTCGACCCGCGGGACCGCCGCGTCCATACCGCCCGCTCGTTCGATGTCTACGAAGGCGGGGGTGAATACAACGTGGCGCGAGGCTTGAAGCGGTGCTTTGGCCTGGACACGGCCGTGGTGACAGCCTTTGCCGACAATCCGGTCGGACGACTGCTCCAGGATCTGATTTACCAGGGTGGTGTGGACCAGAGATTCGTGCGCTGGATGGCATACGACGGCGTTGGCCGTTTGGTGCGCAACGGGTTGAATTTTACCGAGCGGGGATTCGGTGTTCGCGGGGCGGTGGGATGCTCGGACCGCGGCCACACCGCGGCTTCGCAGCTCAAGCCCGGCGATATCGATTGGGAAGAGGTGTTCGGGCGAAATGGAGTGCGGTGGTTCCACACGGGAGGAATCTTCTGCGCGCTTTCCGAGACTACTCCGGAAGTGGCGTTGGAAGCCATGCAATCGGCGCGGCGACACGGAACGGTGATTTCGTACGATCTCAATTACCGGGCATCCCTATGGAAGGCGGTCGGCGGCAAGCAGCAGGCGCAGGCGGTGAATCGCCGGTTGGCGTCGCTGGTCGACGTCATGATCGGGAATGAAGAAGACTTCTCAGCCGCGCTAGGCTTCGACGTCGCGGGTCTTGATGAGAACATCATCCGGATCGAGGCGGCTGGCTTTGAGCGGATGATCGAGACCGTGGTCAAGGAGTTTCCCTTTGCGGTGGTAGCGACTTCTTTGCGCAAGGCCACTACCGCCTCGCGCAACGATTGGGGCGCAATGTGCTACGCCGATGGCGCATTTTATCATGCTCCCAACCGGCCGGACCTGGAGATCCATGACCGCGTCGGCGGAGGCGACGGCTTCGCCTCGGGCCTGATCTACGGTTTTCTCACCGGGCAGGGCCCGCAGTGGGCGGTGGAATGCGGAGCGGCACATGGCGCCTTGGCCATGACCACCCCGGGAGACACCACCATGGCAACCCTTTCCGAGGTATTACAACTCATGAAGGGGAAATCGGCGCGCATCGAGCGGTAACGCGGGCAAGCGACGCGCTTGCCCTTCCACCCGCCCTATTCGGGCTTGGCGTTGCGGCGCCGCAGGAAAATCAGGACACCGAAAACTACTACAAGGGCAGCGGAAACTAAACGAATCGTAGTGGAATCCACAACCGTACTCCTTTCCTGGTTAACTTATCGACCGTTTACATCTTTTCGATCATAGGAAACAGATCCCGCACCAGACGCGTGATCACAGGACCCACCGTCACCACGAACAATGACGGCAGCACGCAGAAAAAAATCGGGAACACCAGCTTCACCGCCAGCTTCGCGGCCCGCTCTTCGGCCCTCTGCCGGGCCATCACACGCAAATAATCGGCATGACTGCGCAGACTCTGGGCGATGCTCGTGCCGAAACGATCCGTCTGCACCAATACCGCCACCAGCCGGCGCACATCCTCCACACCCGTCCGGTCCGCCAGGTTGTGGAGGGCGTCCGCGCGCCGTTTGCCCGCGCGCATCTCCAGATTCATCACCGCGAATTCGCTGCACAGTTCGGGGTGCGGCCCGCGCAACTCCTGCGCCACCTGGAGAATGGTCTGATCCAGCCCCAGTCCCGATTCCACGCATACCACCATCAGGTCCAGGACGTTGGGGAGCGCCTTCTCGATGGCGTGCTTGCGGCGCGCGATCTTCCACAGCAGATGCTGCATCGGCGCCACAAAACCGGTCGCCAGGCCCGCCACTATAAACTCCATTAGGTGTTCCGTAGTGGCATACGTGCGTAAACCGAGGGCGAGACCGCCGGCCCCTAGAATTGCCGTGGAACAGGCGCGGGCGCCGTAGAATAAACGCACTGCCTGCGGATTGCGGTAACCGGCGCGCATGAGCCTGCGCTTCAGCAGGGGGAGGCTCTTGGGCGTGGCGGGTACGAGCGAGCCGACCCAATTCACGAGTTCTTTCCAGATGAGGGCCGGTGAGGGGAGAAACGACGACACGACCCGCCCCGAATGCTGCAAACGGTCGATAGGACGGATCCGGCCGCCGCCAAAGCGCAGGAGCAGAAAAGCCGTCCCTCCAGCTACCGCCACGCCAACCCAGATTGCCGCCAGCACCAGCACGTTACACCTCGAAGGTCACAATTTTTTTGATGATCATGTACCCCACGATCTGTAGCGTGAAAGCTGCCGCGAGCATCTCATGTCCCGCTGGATCGTCGAGAAAAAACCGCGCGTACTGCGGATTCACCACGAACATCAGGCAGCCTACCGCCCCCGGGATCGCTGCCAGGATTCGTCCCGACATCAGCCCTTGCGCGCTGATGGCGCGTATGCGAGCCCGCAGCTTGAATCGCTGCCGGATTATATCCGCGAGCTTGTCCAGCAGTTCCGCCAGATTACCGCCGGTGCGCTTTTGCAGCAGGACCGCAGAGACAAAAAACTGCGTATCCAACAAAGGCATCCGGTGGGCCATTTTTCGCATTACGATGTCCAGAGGCTGTCCCAGGTTCTGTTCCTCGTACGTGCGCCGGAATTCGCCGGCCAGCGGCTCGCTGAATTCCTTGTGCACCATCTCGAGCGCCACCGAAAAGGCGTGGCCCGCCCGCATGGACCGTGAAATAAACTCCAGACACTCGGGAAACTGCTCCTCGAACTGGCGCAATCTCGTTCGCGCTCGCCGTTGTACCCACTTCGCCGGTGCCGCTGCTCCGAGCCCGGCTGCCATGAGCGTCACCATCGGCATGGAGTTGTGGGTCAGCAGCAGCACCGCCAGGGAAAACGCCAGCGCGCCCCCGGCGCAGCGGTGAATCAGGCCCACCGCGCCCCATTTGACGTCCGCCGTCTCGAGCAATCGCTCGACGCGGGCGCGTAACTGGAACCGCGCCAGCAGGCTGGCCGCCATGCGCGCATGTTCCTCTCCGGGAACGTGCATTAACACCGGACCGGTGGGGGCCCGGGACGGGTTCCGCGATGGCGCCCTGCGGCCCGTCAGCCGCCGCAAACCGCTGACATGCTCCTGCCGCGTGGCCCAAAGCGAAAGCAGAACCATCGTCATCATGCTGACCCCTGCCGTAACCAGAAACAGCGGGATCATGAATGCTCCACCATGACCACCTCGTCGAAAAGCTCGACCGGCAGATGAATTCCCGCAGCCACCAGTTTCTCGTTGAACTTGGGCAGAATCCCGGTGGCGGCGAAACGGCCCACCACTTTGCCGCCCTCCGAAACGCCCAGTTTCTCGAATACGAAGATATCCTGGAGGGTCACAATATCCGTCTCCATTCCAGTCACTTCGGTGATGTTCATGACTCGCCGGCTTCCATCGCTCAACCGCGACACTTGCACCAGGATTTGCACCGCCGACGCGATCTGCTGGCGAATCGCTGCCAGGTGCATGTTGGCGTTGGCCAGTGAAACCATTACCTCGAGCCGCGAGAGGGCATCGCGCGGGCTGTTGGCGTGCACCGTGGTCAGCGAGCCATCGTGACCGGTATTCATGGCTTGCAGCATGTCCAGGGCTTCCTCGCCACGGACCTCGCCCACGATAATGCGGTCTGGCCGCATGCGGAGGGCGTTGATCAACAGCTGCCGTTGCCGGATGCTGCCTTGGCCTTCCACGTTCGCCGGACGGGTTTCGAGGCGCGCCAAGTGCGGCTGCTTCATCTGCAGTTCGGCCGCATCTTCGATGGTGACAATCCGCTCCCGCGGGGAAATGAAGGCTGAAAGGCCGTTGAGCAGAGTGGTTTTCCCTGCGCCAGTGCCCCCCGAAACGATGATGTTCAGGCGCGCGCGAACCGCCGCCTCGAGCAGCTTCATCATTCCCGCGGTGAGCGAAAGCTTCTCCACCAGGTCCGCGGGCATCAACCGGTCGGTGCCGAAGCGCCGGATCGACAGCAGCGGACCATCCACTGCCAGCGGCGGAATGATCGCATTGACGCGGGAGCCGTCGAGCAGGCGCGCATCCACCATGGGGTTCGACTCGTCCACGCGCCGGCCCACCTGCGACACGATCCGGTCGATGATCCGCAGCAGGTGCGCATTGTCGTGGAAGCGTACGCTCGTGGCCTCGAGCACCCCGGCGCGTTCCACATACACCTGGCTGTAGCCATTCACCAGAATGTCGGAAATGCCAGGGTCTTGCAACAGCGGTTCGAGCGGTCCTAGCCCGAACACTTCGTGCAGGACTTCCTCGCTGATCTCCTCCTTTTCGATGGCCGTGAGCAGGGTCGGCTCCTGCTCGATGATGGTCAGAGCCGCCTGTTTCACCTCCCCGCGGATGCGGTCGTTCTCGATTCCGGCCAGCGCATCGAGATTGATCTGATCGAGCAGCTTGCGGTGCAGGGTGAACTTCAGTTCCTGGTATTCCGGCCGCGCAGAACCCCTGCGCGGCGAATTCCGCAGCAAGCGCTGTTCCCATCCCGTTTCGACAGCCGTCAACACCCCATCACCTCCCCGCAGGCGCTATTTGGATCCTTCACGGTTCCTCGCTTCCACCGGAAAGGTCTCCAGTGTCTTCTGATTGCCGCGAATCAGGACGATGGTCTCGACCGGAGCGGGTGCCGGTGCCGCCGGAGGCGCCGCCGCCGGTGGAAGAATGGAAGAGATGATACGCCGCTCCGGCGCGGGCCGCCGCGGCGCAACTACCGGCTGCGCCGGCGGTGTCTCAACCGCGCCGTGAGTATAGAGCTCGCGCAGTTCGCGCCTGGCTGTATCTTCCACCCGCTGATCGCCCGAATTCCGCAGCACCAGTTGAATGTGACCCTCATTGGCGGCCAACGTCAGGCTTTCGGCCTGCAGCGGATCGACCAGCAGCGTGACCACCGGCACGCTCATCGATTGACTCTTGCCGTCGGTCTCGACGGTCTGGCCGGCCGAAAGCACGGTCACGTTCTGAAGCACCGTTGCCGTGAACGTGTCATCCGCGCCCGGCGGCCTGCCCGTCACCAGTACATCCACGCGCATGCCGGGCAGCACGAATCCCGCGACGCCGGCTACGTCGTTGACCCGCACGGATACCGCCCGCATTCCCGAAGGAATCAGGGGCGCCACGCCGAAACCGCTGCCGCGCGCCGCCAGCCGTCCGTCGACCACCGCCTCATCGGCTTCGATGGTGCTGACTACCGGCCGTCCCACAACGTCTTCCGGGCGCGAATAACCACCTTTGGGGAACAGGTTTTCGGGAACGTGCCGGATCCGCAGCGAGCTTGCTGCGATCGATACTCCCGGCGAGAGCGGCTCAGCCGCGACCACCAGCGGCTTTTCCGCCATGGGCTGCCGCGATCCCGCCGCCGACCGGTAGAACACCAGCGCGACGATCATCCCCCACACCAGGCTGCTGCCCACAATAATCACGAATCTGCGATCCAGATGCATGCCTAACCCCTTCCCAGTAACGCCAGCCAAGCGCCCAGCGTGAGTGCTGGAGCGTAAGGAATCGCGCGCGCTCCCCGCCAGATCAGGAGAACGCCCGCGACGAGGGCTCCGATCGGCGCCGCCAGCAGTGCCGCCACCAGAATCCCGGAAGGCCCCAATAATGCGCCAAAGGCTGCCGATAGCTTGAGGTCACCCGCTCCCATTCCTCCCAGGCAATAAAAAATCAGAAATAGCGCGAAACCGAGCGCCGCTCCTCCCGCCGACCGCCCCAGCCCGGCAAGCCCCCCGCTGACGAAGTGGCAGATCAACCCCGCGGCCAATCCGCTAAGATTGATCCAATTCGCGATCTGCCGGCGCCGTAAATCGTCGGTAATCGCCGCGCATCCCAGTGCTACGCTGATCATCCCCGGCCCGTTCATTTGAATCCTGTCTCCGCGACCAGCAGCACCGCCTGCCCATCGCGGTAAGCCACCCGCCACGAGGGATCGCGCTCCAGAACTTGTCCCAGCGGCCAATCGAGTGGCAGCAGCGCGGCCGTAAAGCCATAGCGCGCCATTATGTCGCGACAGCTCCGGCCAGCCATCATCAGCGCCCGGTAATCGTTCCCGATGTCCTCCCCGTAAAAATCGCTTCGCCCGTCGAAGAACACGCGCCTGCGCGGGTAGAGCCGGTAAATCAGATAATCCGCCCATTGGTCCGACGTGAGGATGCGGGCAGGCCCGGCGAGCAAGCCGGCATTTTGAGCGACTGCGTTCACCGGAAACGACCGCGCGGGAAAATCCCAGAGTCCGTTCGACGGAAATATCGCCAGGAGGGCGAGCGCGCCGAGAATCGGCATCCATGCCGTCAGCTGCCACCGCGCTCCCAGCGAACGCGACGACTCCCAAAGTACCCGCGACGTCCCCCGGGCGTCCGATTGGCACGCCGAGTCTTCCCAGCTCCGGGCGGCGTAAGCCCCCAGCAGCGGAGCCGACACCACCGCGAAAATCGGAACATAACGCGCCGAACGCAGTGCCACGAAACCGCAGATCGCCACCAGGCCCGGCTCAAACCACTGCGACCGCCGGCAAACCTTCCCTGCCACCGCCACTCCCGCCAGCAACAGCACCGCGAAAACCAGCATGTTCTCCGAGCGGATCTGCGGCGATTGAAATTCCTGGACATTCCGCGCAATCCACCGCGACCCGAGGTATTCCCAAATGTGCCGGTGCAACTGCCATCCGTACGGGTTGATCAGCGTGGCCATCGCGGCAAACCCCGCCAGCAGCCCATATCGCTTCCAGGCAATCCAGTTCCGCTCCAGCGCGCTCCCCGCGGCCAGAAACACCAGGATCGCGAGCCATGCCGCGAATCCGCCATGGAGATTCGCCCATAATCCGGTTACCGGCACCAGTATCCAAAGCCATGCCGTAGCGGCACGGCGGTCTTCGTCGAGGAGCCATAATCCAGCCACCAGCAGGACCAGCGAAAGCAGGTGCGGCCGCGCCAGGTTGTGCACGCTGGCGGCGTTCGTCGCGGCGAGCGTTACAGGTAAGGCAACCCAGGCGCCAGCGCCCCGCCGCAACAGCCAGGCGAAGAGCAGCGTTGCCGCCAGGCAAACCAGGATAGCGCCCAGGGCAGCCACGCCGGGAAGACCGAACCATTGGTGAATGTACGCGAAGATTATGTCCGACAGCCACTCCCAGGCATACCAGGGCTGGCCCGCGCGCGAAAACGAGAAGAGGTCGCTGACCGGGACTCCATGGGCGGCAATATAGTCTCCCGTGCGGATATGCCAACCCGTGTCGCCGTCCGCCAACAACCCCTGCCAAGCGTCGACTCGTCCGAATTGCGCTGCCAGCAGCAGGGCAAAAAACAGATCGGGAAGCGTTGGCGCTAGGCGGAGCGACCGCTCCGCCGCCGGGACCAGGAGTGAGCCTGCTGCGGCCATATCTCATGGAACAGATCGGCCAATGCCGGAGTTTTCTGAAGGGAGGAAAATGCCGGGTCCCGGTGCTGGTCTGCATTCGGATCGCCCGATCCGCCGGCTCCCGCCTGTAAATTCCGCCATCTTGGCCGATCTGAACAACAGGAAGAATTGCTTTGCTGGCACCGGTCGCCGAACCTCGCATGCACCAAATCTGGAAACCTCTGGTGGTGTGCCCCCATCCCGATCTCGCCAGCCGAATTCGCATGGCATTCACCGAACTGGGGATCGCTACGCCCGGCAATCTTCCCGAATACCCTCGAACGGGGTCGATTGCGGCACTGGCGGCGCAGGGCGGCTGTAACGTCTGTTTTCTGGATGTAGCATCCAACGTGGAGCAGGCCCTGCTGCTGATCGCCGAAGCCGCCCTGCTGATGCCGGTGGTGGCCCTGAGCGCGCGCAAGGATGCCGACCTGATCCTCCGCTGCCTTCACCGCGGCGCCGGAGAATTCGTCGCCGAGCCGACCGCACAGCAATTCCGGCTGGCGCTCGACCGGCTGGGGCGCTTGCGCGGGGCACTCTCCGCGCCCAAGCCATCCACGGTATATTGCGTGGTCCCCGGCAAGCCGGGATGCGGCGCCAGCACTTTGGCGATGCACCTGGCCATCGAACTCAAACGCGCCGGCGCCTCCCGGGTCCTGCTCGTGGATACCGACGTTCGCGGCGGCACCATCGCGTTCCTACTGAAAGCGAAGGCCGATTTTCACCTGGGCGACGCCGTGCGCGACCGCCAGCGCATGGACTCCGATCTGTGGGCCCGGTTGACGGTGCTGTGCCACGGGGTGGACGTGCTGCTGGCTCCGGACAATCCCGCCTCGCCGGCGGAAATCGACCGGGTGGTGGCCGCCGATCTGATCCACTTCTGGCAGTCGCAATATGAGGCAGTCGTGATCGACACGCCCGGCGCGGAACCCGGAGCGGTAGAATTCGTTCGTCTGGCCGATCAGATCCTTCTGGTCGCGACCAACGAATTAGTGGCCCTGCACGCTACCCGGCGCTCGGTGGAGTATCTGGAGAAGAACGCCATCGACCGCAGGCGTCTCCGCCTGGTAGTGAACCGTTATTCTCCGGCTACCGGGCTGAAGCGCGAGGAAGTCCAGTCGGCCCTGAAATTGGAGCCCTACGTATTGCTGGCGAACGAGTACGAAGTTGTGCAGCAGGCGGTGCTCGAGGGCCAACCGGTCGGCCCCGGTACCCGATTCGAGCGCGGGTTGCGGGCTCTCACGGCGCGGCTCACCGGCAAGGAAACTCCCGCAGTGAAGAAGCCGGCTTGGCTCGGCCTGCTGCCGAGGAGAAGTTAGCATGGGGCACCTAAGATATAAAACGCAAGCGGCTCATGTAAAGCTCCAATATCTACGCGATCGCCAGGTTGGTAATTTAGATTACGCGGATAAGTTGGGCGCTTTCCAGATGAAGGTAGGACGATGAAACGGTCAATTCGAAGCGTCTGGCGCGATGTCCTGGGACAGGACCTTGTGGAATACGCCCTGGCAGCCGGCATGGTGGCCGTGGCGGTGGTGGCGTCGATGCCCCCTCTGAGCGCCATTATGGCCAACGTCTTCAATGGCATTGGCGGACTCATTCAGAACAACGTCCCGTAAGGGGCAGGATGCCGGGGCAGTGCCCGGACATCCGAGTTCGCGAAAGAGCGGCGGCGTCTTTCGCAAATCGTACTGGTCCAACAGAGGCACGCCGTCCTTGGGGCCGGCGCGTCCGCAGAGGAAAGGAAGAAATGAAATGAACTGGCTCAGGAACCGTGTGCTTCAGCTCCAGGTTTGGAAAGACAGCAGCGGGCAGGATCTGGTCGAATACGCCCTGGCAGCGGGCATGGTGGCAGTAGCCGCCGTGGCGTGCATGCCATCGCTCAGCACGACTGTAAACAACGTCTTCACCCGAATCGGCAATCTCATCGACACCAACGTGCCCTAGAGACCGCCAAATGTGGTCCTCCGCCGCCGCCCGGCCCGCGTATCGCCGGTTGCGGCGGGGGACCGCCAGCAGTGACTTCGAGGTCATGCCCCGTACACTCGGCTGGCGCTGGCGGGCACCCTGTAGCTTGATGCATGATGGGTGGTGAATGAAAGCCCTACTCCTCACCGACTACATGCGCCTCGAGTTGCGCGAAATGCCTCCGCCGGTCATTGGCCCGCGCGATGTGCTGGTCCGCGTCCGCTCCTGCGGTATCTGCGGCAGCGACGTCCATGGAATCGACGGTTCCACCGGTCGGCGCATACCGCCTCTGGTCATGGGTCACGAAGCAGCCG
>Ga0335072_10014247_pt1 | contig 11298 bp, 9 predicted proteins | sample Lox_Sample_21_FD_206725 | JGI IMG/M metagenome (GOLD analysis project Ga0335072, IMG submission 206725) | Soil microbial communities from Loxahatchee National Wildlife Refuge, Florida, United States - Lox_Sample_2.1 | ecosystem: Environmental > Terrestrial > Soil > Wetlands | place: USA: Florida...
GAAATCGTCGATCTCACAAAGAAGCACACGCTGTTTGAGTGGTCCGCCCAGTCGAAGGTCGATCCCATTCCGGTCGCCAAGGCCAAAGGCATTTATTTCTGGACGCCGGAAGGCAAGCGCTTCATCGACTTCAACAGCCAGTTGATGTCAGTAAATATCGGCCATGGTGATGAACGCGTGATCAAGGCAATCAAACAGCAAGCCGAGACGCTGTGCTATGCGAATCCGTTCATGGCGACGGAACCCCGCGCTCGTCTCGGAGCCAAGCTGGCTGAAATCACGCCCGGCGACATCGATACGTTCTTTTTCACCAATGGCGGAGCCGAAGCCAACGAGAACGCGATCAAGCTGGCACGCTTTTTCACGGGCCGCCATAAGATCATGGCGCGCTATCGCTCATATCACGGCGCCACAGCGGGCAGCATCACCCTGACGGGCGATCCACGCCGCTGGCCCGCCGAACCGGGTATCCCCGGTGTTGTCCATGTGCTGGATCCCTATCACGGCATTGAGCGCGGCTGGGAATCGGCGGAAAGCTCCCTCGCGAATATCGAAGAAACTATTCAACTCGAAGGCCCGCAGACGATCGCCGCATTTATTCTCGAAACCGTTGTCGGAACGAACGGCATTCTCATTCCACCCGACGGCTACATGCAGGGCGTGCGCAAACTGTGCGACAAGTACGGCATTCTCATGATCGCCGACGAAGTCATGGCCGGCTTCGGGCGCACCGGCGAATGGTTTGCCATCGACCACTGGAAAGTTGTGCCGGATTTGATCTGTATGGCCAAAGGACTGACCGCGAGCTATCTCCCGCTGGGAGCTGTCGGCATGCGGCACCACATCGCGCAGCATTTCCAGGACAAGGTGTTCTACGGCGGGTTGACTTACAATTCGCACCCGATGGGATGTGCTGCCGCCCTGGCGACGATTCGCGTGTATGAAGAAGACAACTTAATCGACAACGCCAAGAAAATGGGCGCGCTCATGAAACAACTCGGTTCCGAGATGCAGGCGAATCATCCCTCAGTTGGCGCGGTACGATCGATCGGGTTATTCGGGATTTTCGAACTTGTCCGCAGTCGCAAAACGCGCCAGCCAATGGCGCCATTCAATGGCACCTCGGACGAAATGACGGCGCTAGGAAAATTTTTCCGCGAGCAAGGTCTCTACACGCTCGTACGCTGGAATACGTTTTTTACCAATCCTCCGCTTTGCATCAATGAGCAGCAATTGCGCGAGGCGTTCACCATCATCGACAAGGGGCTTGGGATTACAGATCGTGCGGTTAAGGACTAAGAGCAAGCCAGCCATTAACGTTTTGACTCCGATGCTTTTTTAGCCGTGCCTATCTCGGAGATCGATTCAAGTCCGCCTTCATTTTGATTTAGTGAGTTCCCATTTTGAAATTTGTTTCGGAATTCCGAACAAACTTGTGCAATTCCAAAACTTCCCCCGCTGCGAAACCCCTCGAGTTTTCCCAGATATTCGACTGTGTGTTCGGTTTTTGTAACACCCGGTCAAAATGTGACTCCGATCACTGATCCTGCATTAACCCTGTCGTCATCTTAGGCTTCGCTAGCGACCTGCTCTTTCCCCCCGCCGGCGATCGAAGAAAAGTTGAACCAGGGCAGTTCAAGCGCTCGAGCACAGACATTTCACCGCGTGCTCCCAGGTTGAGTCAGCTCGCAGGCGATTGAACATTCTCAGCCGAAGGGCGCTTACTGCCAGAACCATAGAACAGAGCGCGTAAGGACTTCGTCTTGAGTAAGCTGGCTCGCGAACCGGAATTGCGGTTCTTGAATGGCCGCTGGCAGTTGACTGCCCTGGGGCGATATGTGTTCGCGATCCTGATCATCGCGATCGCTGCCCTGGCGCGGTATGCGCTTGGCGCGTACGAAGGACTGGGCCCGCCATTTGTTCTCTTCTATTCTGCAGTTCTGATTATCGGTTTATTCGGCGGACTTTGGCCGAGTGTAGTCGCAACCTTTCTGTCGATCGGCATCACGGAGGCGTTATTCATTCCCCATGGCGCAAAACCGCCAGATTGCGTGCAGGAATTTGTGATTCCCACACTATTCTGCACCTTGGCGATTTTGACCAGCGCTTTTCTGGATGCGGCGCGCAAGCGAGCCGAGCAGGCGCTTCGCGTGGGCGAAGACCGTTACCGAGACTTGGTCGAGCACAGCGAAGATCTGCTGTGCACGCACGATCTAGAAGGGAAGCTGCTGACAGTCAATCTCGCTCCGGCGCGCATTCTGGGCTATTCGGTCGAAGAGTTGCTCAAGATTCCAATGCGCAATTTGATCATTCCGGAAGGACGGGAAAAGTTCGACGGGTACCTGGAACGAATCCGGACTACGGGCCAACCAGAGGACGGCCTGTTATGCGTGATCTGCAAGAGCGGAGAAGTGAGGACTTGGGAATACCACAACACGCTGCGCACGCAAGGGGTCAAGAAGCCAATCGTGCGCGGAATGGCACACGACATCACGGAGCGGAGGCGCGTAGAACTGGCGCTAAAGGAGAGCGAACAGCGCGAGCGGGCGCGGGCACACGAACTTCAAACGGTTCTCGATACCTTGCCTATTCCTGTGCTCATCGCGCACGATCCGCAATGCCTGAACATTACCGCTAACCGTGCTGGGTATGAACGTGTCGGCCTGACTCCAGGATCGAATGTTTCGCTGTCTCTAGGGGAAAACAGAGAAAGATTCCATTTCCGCAGGGGTGGTGTCCAGCTTTCGAAAGAAGAAATGCCCCTATCCCTTGCTGTGATCACAGGATTGCCGCAGCGCGGTGTGCCGACCACTCTCGTTCTGGCGGATGGAACCCATCGGCATGAACTCGGGAATGCCGCGCCCCTGCTCGATGCGCAGGGCAACGCCAGAGGTGCGGTGGCGGCGGCTGTCGATGTGACCGAACAAGTCCGGGCGGAAGAAGAGTTGCGCAAAAGGGAAGAACACTTCCGCTTATTGGTAGAGCAAGCTCCGAATGGGATTTTCATCGCCGATTCCCAAGGTAAGTATGTCGACGTCAATTCCGCGGGAACGGAAATGCTCGGCTACACCCGGGACGAGATTTTGCAGCTCAGCATCCGCGATGTGATCGCGCCCGAGGAAATTGAACGCCTCCCGGCTGAGGTGCAGGCTCTCGATGAAAAGGGAACCGTTCGCAGCGAATGGAAGTTCCAGCGTAAGGACGGATCGTTTTTCCCCGGCGAAGTCTTTGGCAGGCGTTTGCCAGACGGACGTTTGCAAGGCATTTTGTTCGACATCACTGATCAAAAGAGGGTGGAGGAGACGCTGCGCCAAAATGAAGAACGTTTTCGCGTCGCGCTCAAAGACTCTCCGATCACGGTCTTCAACCAGGATCGCGACCTGCGCTACACCTGGATCTACAATCCTCAGCTCTGCTGGCAGGGAGAGATCCTGGGCAAAACCGACGATGATTTGCTCGGGGCCGAGAGAGCGCGACCCTTGCGAGAGTTGAAGCGGAAAGTCATCGACAACGCCAGAGGGCTGCGGCAGGAGGTCGTAATTCGGCAGAACGGGCATGCTTGGTCTTTCGATGTCACGCTCGAACCGCTCATCGACTCCGGGGGAAAAGTCGCGGGAATTACCGGCGCATGCATGGATATTGCGCGTCTGCGCGAATTGGCTGACAGCCTTAAACACGACAAGGAAAAACTGATACGTGAAAAGTCTTACCTCGAAAAAGAGGTAGACGAAAAACTGGGTTTCACCGGCATGATTGGCCAGAGTCCCGCGCTCCAGGAAGTACTCAACAAAGCACGAGTGGTTGCTCCGACCGACTCGACGGTCTTGCTACTGGGGGAAACCGGAACCGGCAAGGAACTGGTGGCACGTTCCATCCATGCGCTGAGCGGTCGTCGTGACGCGAACTTTATCAAGCTGAATTGTGCGGCCGTTCCTACTGGACTGCTGGAGAGCGAACTGTTTGGCCACGAAAAGGGGGCTTTCACCGGAGCAGTGAACCAGAAACTGGGGCGGCTGGAACTCGCCGACAAAGGAACACTCCTGCTTGACGAGGTTGGCGAACTGCCGCTCGAGCTCCAACCGAAGTTGCTGCGTGTTTTGCAGGATCGCGAATTCGAGCGACTGGGGGGCGTGCACACCCTGCGGGTGGACGTTCGAATCATCGCCGCCACCAATCGTGACCTAAAGGCAGAAGTCGCCGAAAGAAAATTCCGGGAAGATCTGTTCTACCGTCTCAATGTCTTTCCCATTGAATTGCCGCCGCTCCGACAACGGCGCGGCGACATTGAAAAGCTGGTGCATCATTTCGTCGCTAAATACTCCAACCGCATGGGCAAATGCATCGAAGCCATCCCTGAGCAGACCATGCGCGTGCTGGAGAACTGGAACTGGCCCGGCAACGTGCGCGAGTTGGAAAACATGATCGAGCGCATGGTCATACTGAGCAAAGGCCGCGTGCTCGCCCCACCGCCGGTGGACCTGTATTCGCCGCAAGCGCTGCCCGACGAAAGTCTCAGCGAAATGGAGCGGGACCACATCATTCGTGTCTTGCGCGAAACCAATGGAGTGCTCGCGGGCGCCGACGGAGCCGCCAGCCGGTTAGGTGTCAAACGCACCACACTTCAATCCATGCTGAAGCGGTTCAATATCCAGCCGGCAGATTTCCGTAGCTCCACCGGGACCTTTGGACCGGAATGAAACCCGCCGGCAGAGACATCCCCGGTCGTCAAGAAGTTCCGGCGGTTTTCAGCATTTCGGATGGCGGCTGCAGCCAAGCCTCTTCGGTCGCTGCGTCTCTCACTTCACCAGCCGGTTGTACTTCTTCAGCACTTCGCGCAGGCGATCGTGCGGCAATGCGATTACGGTATGTCCATTGATTCCGGTCATGGTTTCGGCCGCGACCATGGCGTTGACCACCGCTTCTTCCGTTGCCTGGACGGTTGCAAGAAAGATCGGATCGAGAGAATCATTCGGCATCATCGTGAGCTGATGCAATCCTTTCGATCCGACAGCTCCGGGATTCGCGGTTGAGAAGGCAATAAAGATATCGCCCGAGCCGTCACCGGAATAGCTTCCGTCCCGGCCCAGTCCGAGCGAAACTTTCTTGGCCACGCGCTTCAGTTGCGTGGGAATGAGCGGCGCGTCGGTTGCCACCACGACGATAATCGAGCCAACGTCTTTGTCCCATACGGTGTGCTCGGGAATTTCGCGTCCCACATTTACACCGGCGATTCGCAGTTGTTCCCGCGATCCATAGTTGCATTGCACAAGCACGCCGAGCGTGTAATCCCCACTTGCGGTATGCACGAGGCGCGAGGACGTTCCGATCCCGCCCTTAAACTCGTTGCAGATCATGCCGGTTCCGCCGCCGACACTGCCTTCTTCGACCGGGCCGGAATGCGCCGAGTCCAGGGCATGCCACGCGTCCTCCGCAGTTACGTGAAATCCGTTGATGTCATTCAGATAGCCGTCCCAGGTCTCGGCCACCACCGGCAGCGACCACCAATAGCCCTCCATGTCGGGCGATCCGTGCTTTACCTTCCACGCGATCACGGCATCGCGCACCACCCCAACACTATGTGTGTTGGTGATCATGATAGGCCCGTCCAGAAATCCGGAATCTTCGACCCACGTAGTGCCGGTCATCTCTCCATTGCCATTTAGCGTGAACCAGGCCGCAAAGACGGCATCGGCCGAGTCTCCCCGCGGACGAATGGCGGTCACTCCCGTGCGCACGGGGCCTTTGCCCACGACCAGCTTGCCTTCGCCGGAAACTAGCGTGGTATTCCCCACTTCGACGCCCTTCACATCGGTGATCGCGTTGTACGTTCCCGGAGTGCCGTCAAAGGGAACCCCCAGATCCCGAGCACGAGGCTTCGTTTGCGCTGGGAGCGCGGCTGAAAAAAGAAGAGGGAACATTAGCACCGGTATCGCGCAGAATGATCGCATCGGTTGGCGCAATAGCATGAATCCTCCCGAGAATTCCGCAGTATACAGTGCTTGCTGTATGCCGGTATGCAGTGAATTGACGTTTGTTCGCTGCCACTGTGCACGGGTACAATCAAGAGGGCGTTGTCGGTGAGGGAAGAATGGAAAGCTGGAAGAAGGCCGTGGTTGCGGGAGCAATCGGAGCAGGAGGCATCCTGTTCATGAAGAGACGATTTGCCGGAGGGGTGCTCGCCACTGGCGTAGGCTTGGCGGTGCTGGCCTCCGAATATCCAGAAAAATTTGACCGTGTGCGCGAGCGTCTGCCTGAGTATTTCGAACGCGGCATGCAGGTGATGGAGATGGCAAGCCGCGCTGGCCGCCGTCTCACCTGGGCTAACGCCGGCCAAACCGCTATGGAAGCGTGGGAAGAAATCAGCGGATAAAATCCGGCCTCGGACCGCAGACTTCGGGACTCATCCCGGTTGCACAAAGCTCCAGCTTCGGAATTGAAAATAAGCGGGTTCCTATATCGGAGGTCCGACGTCGGACTTCTGAGGCCTGGGGTGTGACGTCCGTCTATTCGATTCCCAATTGTTTTCTCGCGTCCGCGCTGAGCCGTTCCGGTGTCCACGGCGGAGTCCACACGACATTCACCTGCGCATTGCGAATTCCCGGCAGCTGCTCCAGACGCGATTTCACCTGCGCGCTGATGTTTACGTGCTCCGGGCAGCCTTGCGCGGTGAGTGTCATATTGACGATTACATCCTGCTTGTTGTCATCGGCCGGGGCGAAACTCACGTCGTAAATAAGGCCGAGATCGACAATGTTGACCGGAATCTCTGGATCGTAACAACTCTTGAGCGCGCTGAGAACGTCTTGTTCCGTGACTGGCATACCAAGACTCCTGACGTTCAGTGTACAACGGGATTCGTTTCTCAGCGGCTAAGCCGGTTCGTGAAGAAGTGACTTTACGGACGGCCTCTCAAGGCCGTCCCTTTCAAAAGGCGTGCCGTATAGAATTGACTCACATTTCCTATGCTCAGTCCGGAAACGAAGAAGAAGATCCAGCTGGTATTGGCAATCGGAATCCTGCTCGCCGCCGCCCGCACCGGATACATCTTTTACCAGCGCCACCAGGATTTTGTCGCCGCTGAAAAGCAGAAGCGGGCACAGGATGCGGGATACTCTGACCCGGATCTTTATGTCAATCCAAAGAAGCTTTATCCCTACGATCTGAAGTCGGCCAAACAACTTACGCAACAGCCGGTCTGGGTGCGCGAGGGATATCACTACGCGTATTACCCCTATGACACCACGACCAAACGTGTCGACTTCAAACACGAAACCGGATTGCTCGGGCCAATCGAGGAGCTACACGTCAAAGACGTGATCACGGCCATACCTCCCAGCGCGGACCAGCAGAAACAGGTCATGGCTGTCTTCGAAAAAGATGGCAAGAGCTATGCCGTGCCGATCGGAGTCGAAGCCGACGGCGAATACAAGATCTATTCCGATTACATGTTCTTCATCGAGAATCCCCGCGATCTCTACAAGCATTGGTCTGCGGACGTGTGGCAATCCATCGCGCAGCACGAAGTGAAACCTGGCATGAACGAACTGCAGGCCAGCTTTGCGGTTGGGATGGGAGTTCCAGACCCAGGCGGCGATTCCGACGAAAAAACTGTGCGCTATCCAAATGGCGGTAAGCCGCTGGTGGTTGTTTTTCACAACGGCAAAGCGGTTGAGGTTACAACAGGGACCCAAGGGTCCTAAGGGAGTGGGTCATCCTGTAGCCCCGCGCATTCGCCGGTCGGGCGAAGGATCTCCAGCAGAGAAAATCCTGTGGTTCGGGAGATTCCGGCGCTCCGCCAGAAGTGCGACCGCGCTCAGGATGACCGATGGTCCTCATTCACTGGGATGCGGGCCGGTGAACTCTGAGCAGCAAGGCTTCTCGGCAGGTTTGAATTCCATCAGCTCAATCCGTGTAAAATCCGGATCGAAAACGTTCAGCTGCCATTTGCCGTCTCGTCCCATCTGCGAATGCTCGCCATCGTGCGGTTTCCAGCCATGCGATTCCAGAATCGCCTGCGCCTTCTTCATATCAACGACGCCCAGCGAAAAATGATTCATCACTCCGGTCAATCGCAGATCGGGATTCGGCTGCACATTCAGCATGTATTCCAGCCAATCGGTTCCATCCGGAACCTGCAGTGAAATCCAATCCGTTTCGTTGTCTTTCATTCCGCCATGCCAATACGGACGGAATCCGAGAATCTCGCGATAAAAATGATCTTCGGCAGCCGCACTATGGACAAGGAATCCGAAGTGAATCATGCGATGCGAAACCGCAGTTTCCGGCGGCGTTGGCACATCTTCTTTCCCGTGCTCGACAAACTCGACGCGCCGCCCCTCGGGATCGGTAACCATAAACACCATGCTATGATCCGCGTGCCCTTCGATGTGTCCGGGCTTGAGCCCTTTCTCCACCAGATACCGCCGGAGCGCGACGATGTTGTCGGTCGTGAAAGCAACGTGATCCATGCGGTCGGTGGCCTTCGGATCCGGCGCGGGCGAATATCCCACCCATTGTTTGCCCACCAGGTAACGCAGAGTTTCTCCCGGTTCCACCGGCGCGGCGGAAGCGAGACCCAGAACTTCGGCATAAAGCTTGTTCACCCCATCGGCCGAAGTGGTGTAGAACGCCACATGATCGATGCCGGTAATGTGTGGCCGATTGGCCGGAGTCGATTGGGCAAAAGCGCAGCCTGCAATCGTCAGCACAATGCAAAGGAGAGATGAGGTTTTCATGGCGGGACGATTGTAGATCACAGCAGTCGGGATTTCGAGTTGAAGGTAGCCTTTCTAGGGCTGCCGCGAAAGCCCGCGTTGGGCGGCCGGGAGGCGGCCAACAATGCAGCTCATGGGGCCTGCTTCAGGTCAAGGAAACGCTGTAAGTAGCTGGCCATCGCGCGACCTTCTCTCTGCCGTGTAGATCGTGAGTCCCTAGTGCGGATAGAGCGGACGTTTCCTCTTTGTCCGATGGCCTGAAACCGCAACCAATCGTTGTTCGCTTTTCGTAATCTTTCAGAATGACTTTTAGCGATGTGAAGAAAACGGTCTAGACTCGCAGTGCCGGGTGAAAACAATTTTTTGCAAGGAAACAAGAGAGAGTTGTGCAGTCTGAAATTCTTAGCGGCTGGAAAGATATTGCGAATTATCTCGGAAAGGGGGTTCGCACGGTGCAGCGCTACGAGCGGGAACTGGCTCTTCCTGTCCGCCGTCCCTCCGGCAGGACAAAGGGTTCAGTGATTGCCATCCAGTCCGAACTCGATGCCTGGGTTGCAGCTTGCCGTTTGACCGACCGTCCGCATCCCGCACCTGCGGCTTCCCCCCTTTCGGTTTGTAAGTCCCTCAGACATCGAATCATTGAGATGGATGAACTCGCCGCGCGCATGAAGAAACTGAGAATTGAGATTCGCGCTTCCCGTGAAATACTGTCTGCGACCGTCCAACGCATGCACGAAGATACAAACCGGCGCGCCGGCGAGTTCCGACGAGTCAGTGCCGCGAAACTTCCGGTAAAACGTGCAGTCGGATAATTCGATTTGAAGTCTGAGCTCGTCTCGCCGGTCACGCCAGATGGATGCGCAAGGATTTATTCCCTTTCTTGAGCACCTGTTCCACATCTTTGAGCAGCATGGTCAATTCGTCGAGCGTTTCCGACAGAATGTCATCGATCTCACTCAGCAAGACGGCGAGTTCTTGCGGATCGCTCTCCGCAAGAGCGCGGGAGCATAGTTTATGCAGACGAGTTCGATTCCTGAGCGGCATCACCCCAGTTTTTCAGGCAGTCCACAATTCGCACAACAGCACGGCAGTGCGTGTAAAGAAGTAACCAGTCTTCGCATCTAAGATGCAGGAGAGTCGCCGTGCCCAGTTGGTCGCAGGATGCAGAGCCGAGCCGCCGGATGCAATTGGCTGAAATGCTGGTGTTCGTGTTCCTGATTGCACCCTCGCTTGTATTCTCGTTCTTGGTGGCAAGCTTGGGCGCAGCCAGCTTTGTGCTGACGGCGAGCGCTACCATCCTGCGCGATGCGGCTCTGGTGTGCCTGATTCTTTACTTTGTGCGCCGCAACGGCGAACCGGTCGCGCGAGTCGGTTGGAATTTCAAACGATGGCCGCAGGAGGCGGCACTGGGATTCTTTCTATTTGTGCCTATGTTCTACGGCGCGGCGTGGATCGAAGGCGCGCTGAGCCGTATCGGACTTTCTTCGCCGCAAAAACCCCTGGCATCTCTGATTCCGCGAAGAAGCGCGGGAGAACTGGCGTTGGCTGCGATCCTGGTAATCGTTGTGGCATTTGCCGAGGAAACTATGTTTCGCGGCTATCTGATCCTGCGGCTGAACGCTACAACCAGAAGCCTGTTTGCAGCGGTCATTGTTTCGACAGCCATTTTCTCCTTCGGCCACGGCTATGAAGGATCAGCCGGAGTAGTCACGGTCGGATTTATGGGATTGTTCTTCGCATTGGTTTACATCTGGCGCCGAAGCCTGGTTGCCCCGATGGTCATGCATTTCCTGCAAGACTTCATCGTCATCGTGCTCATCCCGTTCTTGCATCGGAAGTGAGTTTATCGTTGCGAAAAACGAGGAGTGGATCGAAAGTCTATTTCAATAAATTCAGGATCGCGAGATTTTCCGTCTCGACTTGCTTCATGGTGCAGTCGCGCGGAGCCTTATCCGGACGCCAGCGCAGCAACTTGGTTCCATGTCGAAAACGTCCGCCGCTGAAATGATCGAACTGTACTTCGATCACCAACTCAGAAACCAGCGGCTCCCATTCTGCGGAACGTCTGGTGCTCCACCGGCTGGGACCTCCGGGAGAACGTCCGGTGAAACCGGGCGGCTTGATCAGCTTCTTCAATTTTCGCGTTAGTGCGGGGCGGTCCGCCGCGTGAATCGAAGAAGTGAAACCGACGTGATTGAGCTTGCCCTGGTCGTCATAAAGCCCAAGGAGCAGCGAGCCAACCAGCGGCTGCTTTTCGAGATAGCGAAATCCTCCTACCACGCAGTCCGCCGTGCGCTGCGTTTTTATTTTCCGCATTCCGCTTCGCTCACCGGATTCGTATGGGAGATCGCGGCGCTTCGCGATCACTCCATCGAGACCAACTCCGGCCTTGAACCAGCGGCGCGCCATATCCAGAGCGCTTGTCGCGGGAGAGAGATGAACGATGTTATTCGATTTCAGAATTCGACTGGCAAAGGTTTCGAGCTCTTTGCGGCGCTTCTCCAGAGGAAGGTCGACCAGCGATTTGCCGTGTTCATCCACCAGCAAGTCGAAAACGAGATACATGCACGGAGTCGATCGGCTG
>Ga0335072_10014248_pt1 | contig 11297 bp, 10 predicted proteins | sample Lox_Sample_21_FD_206725 | JGI IMG/M metagenome (GOLD analysis project Ga0335072, IMG submission 206725) | Soil microbial communities from Loxahatchee National Wildlife Refuge, Florida, United States - Lox_Sample_2.1 | ecosystem: Environmental > Terrestrial > Soil > Wetlands | place: USA...
CGTGGTCGCCGATGACCACGGTCAGTTGGTTGAGGAGAGCTATTCATGTCTGAGGTACGCCGCCAGGCCGCCCTGATCCAACGGCCTAACTGGGCCTGGCAGGATGAGGCTGCGTGCCGTGGCCGTGATGTCGTGCTCTTCTTCGGGCCCGATGGCGAGCGGCAGCCGGAGCGTGAGACGCGCGAGCGGAAGGCCAAGGCCATCTGCAACAGCTGCCCAGTCCGCGCCGAGTGCCTGACCTATGCCGTGAGCAGGCCGGAGAAGTACGGTACCTGGGGCGGTCTGAACGAGGACGAGCGCTCGTCTGAGCGCCGTCGCCGCATGCGTCGGGCCAACGCGGCCTGAGCTTCGAAAGCGGCTCCGATCAGCCATGGTCTGCCGGGATTGCCGAGATCAGCGGCACGAGAAGTGCCCCGGTGGAACATGGTGCGACTGCCAGCATCAGCGGCCGGCGCCGCCGACCGAGGAACGCCTCGGGTGGATCAGGCAAGGCTGACCGGGACCGAGGTAACTATGACCGCAAGGGGGCAGGAATACCCCCGTCGTGGCCGTGGTTGCCTCAGCTAGCACGTGGTAGCTAGGCCGGACAGGCTCTGGGCAATCGAGACGGCGAGCTAACACGCTGAGTAGCTTGAGGTCTGTGTCTGTCTTGTGGCTTAGCTGACGGATGTGACTTAGGCGACACGGCGTGCGGATGCCATCGAAAAGCCCTAGTCTGATGCGTTAAGACCTTCTGTTTGGGTAACACCTGAGGTGTTCTGCACCTAGGGACCCTTGGACCGGGGGTAAACCCGCTAAGCTGCCTGAACCGGATGGACCGCCGCGAGGAGGAGCCCAGCGAGATGGAGAGGCTAGCCGCTGAAGCGGCGGATGCACTGGCGGGGGCGCCAGCCGACGAAGTTATCGCGTGGGCGGTGAAGACATTCGGCCGTCGGATTTGCATCACCTCGTCGATGACCGACGCCGTCCTCGTGAATCTCGTCTCCAAGCACTTTCCGGGCATTGACGTGCTGTTCCTCGACACCGGATACCACTTCCCCGAGACCGTCGGCACCAGGGACGCCGTCTCCGCGATGTACCCGGTCAACGTGGTCAACGTGACGCCGCCTACCACGGTCGCCGAGCAGGACGCTGAGCTAGGCCCCCGGCTGTACAGCCGTAATCCCGACCTCTGCTGCTATCTGCGGAAGGTCGTCCCGCTCGAGGAAGCGCTCGGCCCGTATGACGCATGGTTTACCGGCGTCCGCCGGGAAGAGACCGACGCCCGTCACGACACTAAGGTTGTCCAGTGGGACGCCCGGCGGGAAATGCTAAAGGTCAACCCCATTGTCGAGTGGTCCCAGCAGCAGGTCGATGACTACATCGCGGCGAACAATATCTTGGTGAATCCGCTCCTCTACGACGGTTACCCGTCGATCGGCTGCCGTACCTGCACCTCCAGGGTGGCCGACGGGGCCGATCCGCGCAGCGGCCGGTGGGCTGGCACCGCCAAGACCGAGTGCGGCATCCACACCTGACCGGCCCGGTACCAGCCAGCACAGCGAGGATCACCGCAGGTACAGTCGCGTTAAGGACACTCGCTGTGGAGAGAGCCACCGCATGACCGGGCCAGGACGGCACGCTACTCACGAGGTGCTGAACCAGGTACCGCCGCTAGCTGGCTACGACGTGGCAGAAGACGCGGCGCTGGTGTCCGCACTGGCTCGCGAGGGCGGCGCCTGGGCGGAAGCAGAGCTGCATACGCTCGGCTCGCTGGCCGGCGATGCCGTTACGCAGGAGCACGCCCGGCTGGCGAACGTGCACAAGCCCGTGCTGCGGATGCACGACTCCCGTGGTTACCGCCTCGACGAGGTCGAGTTCCACCCGTCCTGGCATTGGCTGATGGAAACGGCGGTCAGCCACGGGCTGCACGCAGCCCCCTGGGGTGACGCCCGGCCCGGTGCTCACGTCGCCAGGGCGGCCAAGTTCATGGCCTGGACCCAGGCCGAGGCCGGGCATGGCTGCCCCATCTCGATGACCTACTCCTGCGTGCCTGCAATCCGGCACGCGCCCGACCTGGCGGCCCGCTACGAGCCGCTTCTAACGGCGGCCAGCTACGACCCAGGCCTGCGCGTCCCGGAAGGCAAGGCCGGGCTGCTTGCCGGGATGGCAATGACCGAGAAGCAAGGCGGCTCCGACGTCCGCGCTAACACCACGACGGCAGTCCCGGCAGGCGACGGCAGTTACCTGCTGACCGGGCACAAGTGGTTCTGCTCAGCGCCGATGTGCGACCTGTTCCTGGTGCTGGCGCAGGCCCCGGAGGGCCTGACGTGCTTCCTGCTGCCACGTGTGTTGCCCGACGGCAGCCGGAACGCCATGTACATCCAGCGGCTGAAGGACAAGCTCGGCAACACTTCCAATGCTTCCAGCGAGGTGGAATATGACCAGGCACTCGCCTGGCCGGTCGGCGAGCTGGGCCGGGGTGTGCGGACGATCATCAGCATGGTCAGCGCCACCCGGCTGGACTGCGTGCTCGGCAGCGCCGCCGCCATCCGCCAGGCAACCGTGGTTGCTGCGAACTACGCACGCCACCGGGAGTCCTTCGGCGCAGCCCTTACCGACCACCCCGCAATGACAGCCGTCATCGCAGACCTGACGGTCGAATCAGAAGCCGCGACCACACTGGCTATCCGGCTGGCCGGAGCGGCCGACCGCGCCGCGCGCGGTGACGCCGCGGAGGCGGCGCTGCTGCGCGTCGCCTTGCCCGCCGCCAAATACTGGATCTGCAAGCGCACGCCGATGATCACCGGAGAGGCGCTGGAATGCCTGGGCGGCAACGGCTACATCGAGGATTACTCCCCCATGCCCCGGCTCCTGCGCGACGCGCCGCTCAACTCTATCTGGGAGGGATCGGGCAACGTTACGGCTCTGGACGTGCTCCGCGCGCTGACCCGTACGCCCGACTCGGCTGACGCCCTACTTGCCGAGATCGACCTCGCCTCCGGCGACCAGCGGGCCGCCGCGGCCGGGGCTAGCCTCCGCCGGGACCTGAAGGACGTCAGCGCCACCGATCCTGCCGCCCAGCGGCACGCCCGCCGGCTCGCCGGACAGATCACGCTCGCCCTCCAGGCCTCGCTGCTAGCCCGGCACGCTCCCAGTCCGGTCTGGAGCGCGTTCAGCAGCACCCGGCTAGGCTGCGACAGCGACGGCGCGCCCGGCTCCGCCGGTGGCCCGGCTACGCCCTTCGGCAGCCTGCCCGACGGGCTCGACCTCGCGCCAATCTTGGCCCGCTCTGTTGTTACCAGCAGGTAGGGTCAGCGGATGCAGATCTGGCCTGGCGCCGCATACCCGCTTGGCGCGACGTGGGACGGGTCGGGCACCAACTTTGCGATCTTCTCCGAAGTAGCCGAGCGTGTTCAGCTGTGCCTGTTCGACGCTGATGGCAACCAGACGCCCCTGGACCTCACCGAGGTGGATGGCTTTGTCTGGCACTGCTACCTGCCAGCCGTCGGGCCTGGCCAGCGGTATGCCTACCGCGTTACCGGTCCCTATGATCCCCGTCGGGGACACCGCTGCAATCCCGCGAAGCTGCTGCTTGACCCGTATGGCAAAGCCGTCGACGGCAGCCTGCGCTGGGATCCGGCGCTGTTTGGTTACCAGCCCGACGATCCGGCGCAGCCGAGCGATACCGACAGCGCGCCGTTCATGCCGCGGAACGTCGTGATCAATCCTTACTTCGACTGGACGGGCGGCCGGCAGCCGCGGACGCCCTACCACCAGACGGTGATCTACGAAGCCCACGTCCGCGGCCTGACGATGCGCCATCCCCAGGTCCCGCCAGAGCTGCGCGGCACCTATTCGGGCCTGGCGTCGCCGCCGGTTATCGATCATCTGACCAAGCTCGGTATCACGGCGATCGAGCTGATGCCAGTGCATCAGTCTGTCTCCGAGCACAAGCTAGCCGAGCGTGGCCTGACCAACTACTGGGGCTACAACACCATCGGGTTCTTCGCACCGCACAATGCATACTCAGGCTCTGCGGAACCGCATGGCCAGGTCGCGGAGTTCAAGTCGATGGTGAAGGCGCTGCATGCGGCGGGCATCGAGGTCATCCTTGACGTCGTCTACAACCACACCGCCGAATCAGGTGCGCTCGGCCCGACACTGTCCTTCCGGGGCATCGACAATGCGGCCTACTACCGGCTCGACGACTCCGACCCGTCGGTCTACCTCGACTACACCGGGTGCGGGAACAGTCTCAACGTCCGCCACCCGCACGCGCTTCAACTGATCATGGACTCGCTGCGGTACTGGATCCTGGACATGCACGTGGACGGGTTCCGCTTCGACCTGGCGTCGGCGCTCGCCCGCGAGCTGCATGAGGTGGACCGGCTGTCGGCCTTTTTCGAGCTCGTCCAGCAGGATCCGGTGGTCTCTCAGGTCAAGCTGATCGCCGAGCCCTGGGATGTGGGAGCCGGGGGGTACCAGGTCGGCAAGTTCCCGCCGCTGTGGACCGAGTGGAACGGCAAGTACCGCGACACGGTGCGGGACTTCTGGCGAGGCCAGCCGGCCGCGCTGCCCGAGTTCGCCTCCCGGCTGAGCGGCTCGAGCGACCTGTACGAGACCAGCGCCCGCCGCCCGGTCGCCTCGGTGAATTTCGTCACCTGCCACGACGGCTTCACGATGGCTGACCTGGTCAGCTATAACTCCAAGCACAATGAGGGGAACGGCGATAACAACGCCGACGGTACGGACGACAACAGATCCTGGAACTGCGGGACTGAGGGCCCGACCGATGACCCGGCCATCACCGAGCTGCGCGCGCGCCAGGTGCGCAACTTCCTTGTCACGCTGTTCTGCTCACAGGGCGTGCCGATGCTGCTGGCAGGCGACGAGCTAGGCCGGACTCAGCAGGGCAACAACAACGCCTACTGCCAGGACAACGAGATCTCCTGGGTGGACTGGGAGGCGGCCGGGAAGAATGCCGGCCTGCTCGACTTCACCTGCGCGCTGATTGCGCTGCGCCGCGAGCACCCGGTCTTCAGGCGGCGGCGGTTCTTCAGCGGCGAGACCTCAGGCCCAGCTGGATCTCCCGGCGGCATGATGCGCGACATCAGCTGGCTGACCCCGGCAGGCACCGAGATGACTGTCGCGGACTGGCGCGGCGGATTTGCGCGGTCGCTGGCAGTCCTGCTCAACGGAGACGCCATCACCGAACCTGGCCCCCGTGGCGAGGCCATAACCGACCAGAGCTTCCTGCTGCTGTTCAACGCTGGTGACCAGCCGGTGTCCTTCACCCTGCCGGGACCCGAACTCGCGCCTGCCTGGGAAGTGGTGGCGGACACGGCGGAACCCTTGAGTCAGGCTCCGGTGGGGGCCGGGGCCGCAGCCGCCAACGGCCGCGCGGCGCCAGCGACCGAGCCTGGCGCCGCGCGTACGAACGATCCGCTGAAGCCAGGAACCATCCGCGACGTCGCTGGCCGAGCCATCGTCGTCCTGCGCGCTAGCGCTGGTTAGCAGCAGCGGACAAAACGCGGGCAAGCCGCTCGTCACGCGAGCGCCATTTCACGGCTGCGACCTCCGCCATTCCAGGGTCGCGGGGGCTGTCATTCCCCTGGATCTGATTGACTGCTGGCCGTGCGCCAGATCTATCCGGTTCAGGGTCCTGAGTTCCCGCCCATACCGAAGGCCGCGCCGGGCCCGCTACCGGCGGTCGTGCGGGAGCTCGCCCGTCTGTTCGGGAACGAGGCTGCCGCAGACTCGGCCGACCGCCCGCCTGCGGGATGGCTGCGCGCCAACATGGTTTCCAGCGTCGACGGCGCAGCATGGCTCAACGGACGGTCTGGCGGACTATCCGGGCCGGCCGACCGCATGCTCTTCACGGTCCTGCGTAGCCTGACGGACCTGATCCTGGTAGGCGCCGGCACGGCCAGCACGGAGCACTACCGGCCGGCCCAGGCCGACGGGCTATGGCAGGAGTTGCGTCCGTCGGGTGCACCGGTGCCGGCCATCGCCGTGGTGAGCGCCAGGCTGCGTCTTGACCCGGACGGCCAGTTGCTTTCCGGCGCGGCCGCTGGCGCGCAGACGATTGTGATCACGGCCGCGTCGGCTCCGGCCGACCGGAAGGCGGCGGTCGCCCGTCATGCCCGGATCATCGAGGCAGGCCAGCAGCAAGTCGATATCGTCGCGGCAATCGCCGAGCTGCACCGGATGGGCTACAACCACATCCTGACCGAAGGCGGTCCTACCCTGCTTGGGGAGTTGGCGAACGCCGGGCTGCTCGACGAGCTATGCCTGACCACCAGCCCGGTGCTTGCCGCCGGGTCAGCCGGCCGCATCGTGAACGTGCCTGCCAGCGCCGCCGACGGCACGACATCCCGGCTGTCACTCCGGCACGTGCTCGCCGACGAGAGCTTCCTGTTTAGCCGTTACGTCCGTGAGCACTGACACAACGAGGAGCACGTCATGGCATTGCACCCCAAGGTCGACGAGGCCCGCGGGCCCGCGCTGCTTGACATCAACCCGCTGTACTGCCGGATCGACCACCCGGTGCCCAAGCACCGGCTCCCCATGCATTCCATGGAACCCGACGCCGCGCTTCAGGTCGTCAGAGATGAACTGATCCTGGACGGCAATGCCAGACTCAACCTGGCCACCTTCGTTACGACGTGGATGGAACCGCAGGCCGAGCTGCTGATGGCTGAGTGCTTCAGCAAGAACATGATCGACAAGGATGAGTACCCGCAGACAGCCGAGCTCGAGCGGCGCTGCGTCAGCATCCTTGCTCACCTGTGGCACGCGCCTGCGGGCAGCCCGGCGGCGGCAGCAGGCGACGCGAGCAGCGATAAGGGCGCCGATGAATCGGACTCGGCCACTGGCTGCTCCACGACGGGTTCTAGTGAGGCCGCGATGCTTGGTGGCCTCGCGCTGCTGTGGCGCTGGCGCGCTCGCCGCGGCGAGGCACCTGGGGCGACCGAGAAGCCGAACCTGGTCATGGGCGCCAACGTGCAGGTGTGCTGGGAGAAGTTCTGCCGCTACTGGCAAGTCGAGCCGAGGCTCGTGCCGATGGAGCCGGACCGACTCCACCTGACCGGGCCGCAAGCCGCGGCGCACTGCGACGAGAACACGATCGGAGTCGTCGCCGTGCTCGGCTCCACCATGGACGGCAGCTACGAGCCGGTAGCGGAGATTGCCGGAGCCCTGGACGGGCTGCAGCGGCAGACGGGCCTTGACATCCCGGTACACGTGGACGCGGCCTCCGGCGGCTTCGTCGCCCCGTTCCTTTCGCCTGACCTGGAGTGGGACTTCCGGGTGCCGCGGGTTGCATCGATCAATACCTCCGGGCATAAGTACGGACTGGTGTATCCAGGCGTCGGATGGATCATCTGGCGCGACGCGGCGGCGCTGCCGGACGACCTGATCTTCCGCGTGAACTATCTGGGCGGCCAGATGCCGACATTCGCGCTGAACTTCTCCCGGCCCGGGTCGCAGGTGGCAGCGCAGTACTACAACTTCCTGCGGCTCGGCTTTGAGGGCTACCGGCAGGTTCAGCTCACAAGCCAGGACGTGGCGCGCTACCTGGCAGCCGAGATTGCCGCAATCGGCCCGTTCGATCTGCTATCCGATGGCTCCGACCTGCCCGTGCTGGCCTTCAAGCTGACGGATCCGGACGCGGCCGGCTACACCGTCTTCGACGTCTCCGAGCGCCTGCGCCAGCGCGGCTGGCTTGTCCCTGCCTACACCTTCCCCGAGAACATGCAAGACACTGCCGTGCTGCGGATCGTGGTCCGCAACGGGTTCAGCCGGGACCTGGCAGGCCAGCTGCTCGACGACCTGCGCGCCCAGGTCAAGGCGCTCTCCGCGGCCGAGTGCAGCCCCGTCCCGCTACTGCCGCCCGGCGAGCGCAGCGCGTTCGCGCACTGACCGACGTGGCCGGGGCTGCAGCGGTGATCCAGGTCTTCATCGAGTCGGGCAGCCGGCGCGTCTTCGCTTCTGCGCTGGACTGGCCCGGCTGGGCGCGGAGTGCGAAGACCGAAGACTTGGCTGTCGGTGCACTGGCTGATTACCTGCCGCGCTACGCCGAGATCGTTCGGCTCGCCGGGATGACGGCGCCGGACGGAGCGCCTGTCATCGTCGAACGGCATGTCGGCGTGGCGAAGAATGCTGACTTCGGCGCGCTTGGCGAGGTCGCCACGTCGGAGCACAGTCCGCTGCCAGCGACCGACGGGGCCAGGCTCGCGGACCTGCTGCAAGCTGCATGGACCGCGTTTGATCGGACCGCCGCCGGGGCTCCAGCGCAGCTGCGTAAGGGCCCGCGAGGCGGTGGCCGTGACACCGACCAGATCGTCGCTCACGTCGCGGGCGGTGAGCTGGAGTACGCCCGGAAGATGGGCGTGTCGCTGAGCAAGGACGAGAGATCCGCACCAGACGCGCAGAGGCGTCTTCGCGGTCTGATCGGCGCAGCGCTTCGAGATCCGGTGGGGCTGGTAACGCCGCCAACGGGCTGGCCGCCTCGGTATGCAGCCCGGCGGATCGGCTGGCACGTACTCGACCACCTCTGGGAGATCGAGGATAAGAGCGAGCCAGCCTAGACAGCGCGTCGCGCTGGATCAGCGCGTGGCGTCGGCGGCATCGCTGCCGCGCAGCAGCGCATCGGCCACCAGCTCAGGATCATCGGTCATCGGCACATGCCCGCAGCCAGGGAGCAGGACAAACCGCGCCGCCGGGAGCTGAGCCTTAGCCACTGCCGCCTGCCGCCGAGAGAGCAGCCGGTCCTTGGCGCCCCAGGCGATCGTCACCGGCACGTCAGCCGGGAGCTGACCGGCGAACTGGCCGATCCCGGCCAGCACAGCGTCCAGCGCGTCGCTGGCAGCCAGGAACGCCGCCATATCGCCGTTCGCCTGCTCGGGCGTCAGCCGGGACGGGTGGTTCACCACAGCGCTGTAGACCAGGCCGCGGCCAGCCGTGCTGCGCAGCAGTGCCGGACCCACTGGCTGCAGGACCCGCCCGGAGGCCTGCATGATCTTGAAGATCGAACGCGCGTACAGCATGTCGCCCCGGCTGCGGAAGAAGCCAGCCGGGGACAGCGCAGTCACCGAGGCTGCTCGGCCTGCGGCGCCGGCCTCAAGCGCGAGCCGACCGCCAAGCGAATTACCGGCCATATGCGGCCGCTCGAAGCCGAGTTCGTCCGCCAGGCCTAGGACAGCCTCAAGCAGCACCGGGACAGGCGGTCGCCCGGCCGTCACCAGCGGCGGCGACTCGCCATGGCCGGGCAGGTCAACGAGAATCAGTTCCCGGTATGGCGTGAGCAGGTCCACGACAGCACCCCATGCCTGCCGCCGGTGGCCGACGCCATGGAACAGCATCAGCGGCGGGCCGGACCCCGTCCGGTCGTAGGCCAGCCCCATCGTGGTCTCCCTCTGACGGCGCGCCCTTGGGGCGTGAGGTTGCAACTGACGCCCCAGGGGCGGCAGTTGTCGATTCACGCCCCATCAACACAAGATCCAGTGCCGACGTGCGTGAGCTTACCGGCGTCAGCGCCGTCCCGAACGGATTCAGGGTCGCTGAAGGACGGCCTGATGCGTCCACCGCCCCATCCGCGGCGCTGTGCCATCGTCGTGGCGATTGCACGGCGCTGCTCACGCAGGTCGGCGGACTCCGCGCCACTCAGTCACTTCACCGGGCATCCGGCCGCTTCCGCCCCCGCTCGAGAGGTGAATCCTGTCGTCGGCGTACTTCAGTCAGGCCCGCAGCAAGCTTGCAATATTCAGTTAGCCAGTATATAAAGCAGATATGACATCGCGTTCGCTTTACCAGGCGACCTGCCTGATCATGGCTGCGCTCGCGGGCGAGAGCCAGCACGGTTGCGAGATCGTGGCGCGCGTCCGTGAGATGTCCAGCGGGCGGGTCCAGTTGCGCGCGGGGACGCTGTTCACGGTTCTTGACAGGCTGCGCGCTGACGACCTGGTCAGGATCGACCGGTACGAAGTCGCGGGCGGCCGCCCCCGGCGGTACTACCGGCTCGCGTCTTCCTGCGGCGAACGGCCCATCGAGCCCGCCCGCCTGGTGGCGCACTCTGACCTGCGAATAAGCGACGCCGACCGCGACGCGGCAGCGGCAGCGCTTGGCTATCACTTCGCGCAGGGCAGGCTGACCGCAGATGAACTACACGTGCGGCTCGGGCAGGCCCTAGCCGCGGTAACTCGGCGCGACATCGGGCGCGCCACCCAGGACCTTCCGTGGCAACCCGCGTGGCCGGAGGGAGGTGGCGGCGATGGTGATCCTGATCATCCAGATAGTCAAGATGCTCAAGCGCCGTAAGAGTAGCCGGTGAGATCCCCGATCGCTGCGCCCCGCGAGCCGCCACGGCCGCGGGGCGCAGAAACGTCTGACTCTTTCCGGCTGACTCTTGACAATGTACAGGTCAACAGACTATACATTTGTTATGGCGCAGCGTGCGATGCAGGAGACGACGTTCCTGATCCTCACCGCGCTGGCGGACTCCAGCCAGCACGGTTACGGGATCATGACCGCCGTGCAGGAGATCTCACATGGCAGAGTGCGGATGCGCGCCGGGACGTTGTACGCGGCCCTCGATCGGCTTAGCGATGAGGGCATGGTCGCGGTCGACCGCGAGGAGATCGTGGGCAACCGCCTGCGCCGGTATTACAGGCTGACACCCGCTGGCACCAAGCAACTGGCCGCCGAAGCGACCAGGCTGCACGCAAACGCCATCGCCGCGTTGTCGCGGCTCAAGCTAGCGGAAGGGATGGCGACATGACCGACGCGGCCGACCTGGAGCGAAGGTACAGCAGACTGCTCGCGTGGTATCCCGCAGCTTTCAGGCGCGAGCACGAGGCGGAGATGCTCGGCGTACTGATGGACATCGCCCGCGATGGGCAGCAGCGGGTCGGGCTGGCGGACGCGACCAATCTCGTCAAGGCCGCGCTGACAATGCGGCTCCGCATCCCGGCCTCGGCACCGCACACGGTCATTGCCGCAATCCGGCTGATGTACACCGGTGCCGCGGTGTCGCTGGCCTGCTGGATCAGCACAGTAGCCAGCGAGCCAAGCGTCAGGGCTGCGATGGTCAGGGCGGCTGCAGCGCGATGGCCGCTCATGCTCGTTCACATCACCGCAGTCGAGGCCGCGCTACCCCTGATCGTTGTCGGGTGGCTGTGGCTGGCGTGGGCGAACGGCCGCGGACATCACGGGGCCCGGATCGCCCTGGTGAGCTACTTCAGCCTCGTCACGCTGATCCTGCCGTGGATGCTGAGCATCGGCGCCGCGGTGTACGCACCGGCGGACCTGATCAGCCT
>Ga0335072_10014249_pt1 | contig 11297 bp, 10 predicted proteins | sample Lox_Sample_21_FD_206725 | JGI IMG/M metagenome (GOLD analysis project Ga0335072, IMG submission 206725) | Soil microbial communities from Loxahatchee National Wildlife Refuge, Florida, United States - Lox_Sample_2.1 | ecosystem: Environmental > Terrestrial > Soil > Wetlands | place: USA...
AGCTTGAACTGCTTGAGCTGCTCGCCGGGCACGCCGGGGTGGCGCTGACCAACGCGATGGCGTTCGAGGAAGTGGTCAAGCAGCGTGCCCACGAGCGCGCCGTCATCGACGGCAGCGCTGACGGTATCGCGGTGCTCGACGAGGCGAACAACGTCAAGCAGTGGAACCCGGCCGCGGAGCGGATCACCGGGAGACTCGCCAGCGAGGTCATGGGTGCGCCGCCGCCGTTCCCGCTGCCCGCACCCGGCGAGCGGCGCACGCACAAGCTGCCAAGCGGGCGGTGGATCGACGTGCTGTCAACCGAACTCGGCGACGGCGGCGAGAAGGTTGTCGACTTCCGCGACGTCACCGCGGCCAAGGAACTCGAAGAGGCTAAGGACCTGTTCCTCGCGACCACCAGCCACGAGCTGCGCACGCCGATCACCGTGGTCCAGGGGTTCGCGTCAACCCTGGCCAGCCGGTGGGAGCAGCTGTCGGACACCGACCGGCGGGCGGCCGTGCGAACGATCGCGGAGCGGGCGGGATCGCTCGGCCGCCTCGTCGAGCAGCTCCTGCTCGGCGCACGGGCCGGCGCGGATGCCCTGCCGGTGAGCAACGGGCCGCTCGACCTGGCCGCGCTGCTGCGCGCCGCGGTCGTGTCCTTCAGCCCGCTCTCCGACAAGCACGAGGTCGTGGCCGACGTCCCCGACGACCTGCCGCTCGCCAGCGGCGACCCGATGGCAACGGACATCATCGTCGGCCAGTTGCTGGAGAACGCGTTCAAGTACTCGCCGTCGGGCGGGAAGGTCACGGTGCGCGCGCGCAGCGTGGGCGGGGCGATCGAGGTGGACATCGAAGACGAGGGCGTCGGCATCGCGCCCGGCGACCACGAGCGGATCTTCGAGCGGTTCGTGCAGGGCGAGACCGGCGACCGCCGCCGGTTCGGCGGGGTGGGTATCGGACTCTACATTGTCAGGCGCCTGGCCGTCGCACAGCACGGCACCGTGGTCGCCCGCACCCGCCCTGAGGGCGGCACGGTCATGCGGCTCACCCTCAATGAGTTCGAGCCCCTCTAATCCCGTTGGTACTGACCTCGCGGCCGGCATCGCGGGGTGGGACGGGGCACTTACAACCGCGCCTGCTCGCGGTGGCGCGGCTCGCCGCCGGTCGCGGCCAGGTACTCGTCGATGACTCCGGGAACGTCGTCGCTGTCCCGCAGGATCTGGCCGGCCTCCATCCAGATCACCCGGTTGCAGCTCTGCTCGATTTCGCCCAGGTTGTGCGCGACCAGGAAGACCGTGCCCGCCTCGTCACGCATCTCCTTGATCCGGTTGTGGCTCTTGGTGCGGAACGCGGCGTCACCGGTGGCGAGCGCCTCGTCGATCATCAGGATCTCGTGACTCTTGGCGGACGCGATAGCGAACCGCAGACGCTGGGCCATACCGGTCGAGTAGGCGCGCATCGGCAGGTCGATGAAGCTGCCCACGCCGGAGAAGTCGACGATCTGCGGGTACCTGGCCTTGACCTCGGCGGGCGGCATGCCCATCGCCAGGCAGCCGAGCACCACGTTCCGCTCACCTGTGAGGTCGTCGAGCAGCGCGGCGTTAACGCCGAGCAGCGCGGCCTGGCCCGACGTGTAGACTGCGCCGCCCTCCGCCGGAAGGAGTCCGGCGATGGCGCGAAGCAGCGTGGACTTGCCCGAACCGTTCCTGCCGATGACCCCGACCACGTCGCCGTGATTCACCACGAACGAGATGCCGCGGATGGCGTGGACTTCCCTGATGGAGACGCGGCGCTGCCGCCTTACCAGGCGCATAAGCGAGGTCGCCGCGGTCCCCTTGTTGCCGCCCGCGCCGTAGACACGGTAGACCACGTGCAGGTTGTCGACCACGACGGTCGGGTCAGCCATGGTGACACTCACTCGCTATCTCGGCGGGACATGCAGTCAACTCTCCTCCGACGTTACCGCCTCCGCGGCGCACTCGCGTAACCGCCTCCGCGGTGCACTTGCGTATTGATGTGAGGACAGTCCGCGCATTGTGTCACATAACACTGTGGAAATCTGGGGTTCACGGTTTCACGAAGTTCCCACGGGGCATTCCCGCAATGCCGGGTTCGTACAGTTCCACGGACGGGGCGGGGTGTTCATGGAGGTGGGTACGTCGAGCGTAATGATGCTCCCGTATACGGCCTCTAGCGTTGGCGTCGCACGCCGGCGCTTGATCGGCGACCTCACCAAGGCTGGCGTGTACGAGGCTACAGCGTGTGACGCTGGCCTTGTACTGAGTGAACTTATCAGCAACGCACTGCGCCACGCCACACCGCTGCCGGGCAGCCTTGTCAAGGTGTCATGGGAGCTGAGCGATGATTGCGTCGAAGTCGCCGTGAGTGACGGCGGCGGGCCTACCGTCCCCATGATCAACAAGCCGGCCGCCAATGCGCTGGGTGGTCGCGGGCTTGGCATCGTGGACCGGCTATCGCTTCGCTGGGGTGTTTTCAGCCGCAAGGACGGGAGCGAGACCACCGTCTGGGCGGCCCTGCCGCTAACCGCTGATGCCGGGCATAACGCGGAGACCGGAGCGGAGAACGGACTGCGGGGTCACAACGGTACCGGGCCGGGACTTGTAATCGCATCGTCACGGGATGCGTAATCACGCCCGGAAGTGGTGATAATTCCCGCAGGGGATGTCGCACCGCGAAGTTGGCTCATTGAGGTCAGTGCGACAATGAGACGTGAATGATACGTATCCGGGGGGATTCGTGTCTCAATTCTACGGGGTAGACAGCGAGGTCGGCCGGCTGCGCACGGTGCTTGTACACCGGCCGGGAGCGGAGCTTAGACGGGTCACGCCACAGCAGCGGTGCGGGATGCTGCTGCCGGCCATGCCCTGGGCAGAGCGGGCGCAGGCCGAGCATGACGCGTTCGCCGGCGCGCTGCGCGACGCCGGGGTCGCGGTCCTGTACCTGACCGAGCTGCTCCAGGACGCGCTCGAGTACGTGCCGGCCAGGGAGCAGGCGATCGAGGGGGTGACAGGCGACGCGAGGCTCGGCGAGGAACTGCGCGCACAGCTGTGGGACTTTCTTGTCGGGCTGAGCCCAGAGGAACTGGCCCAGGTGCTGGTCATGGGCCTGGCGCGGGATGAGTTCCCCGGCGGGCGGGGAGCGGTCTTCGGGCTGCTCGGTGCCTGGGACTACGTCATCGACCCGCTGCCGAACCTGGTCTTCGCCAGGGACACCTGCGTGTGGATCGGTGACTCCGTGGCCGTGACAAGCCCGCCGGGGCGGCGCCGGGAGGCGGAGCTCGCGGCGACCGTGTTCGCGCACCATCCGCTGTTCGCCGGGACGAAACGGCTGTACGAGCCGGGACACGAGCTGCTCGCGGGCGGCGACGTGCTGCTGCTCGCGCCGGGCGTCATGGCGATCGGCATAGGCGCGCAGACCTCGCCTGCGGGTATGGAACGGCTGGCGAGGCGGGTCTTCGACACAGGGCTGGCGCACACCGCGCTGGCCGTGCTCACCGATCCGGCCGCCGGGGAGTGCCTGGACACGCTGTGCACCCTCGCCGCCCAGGACACCGTGGTGATGCGGCCCGCCGTCGCCTACTCGCTGGTGGCACGCACGATCATCCAGCGCGGTGAGGGGCTGCGGCTGTCGCACCCCCGGCCGTTCCTTGAGGCCGCGGCCGACGCCATGGGGCTGGAAAAGCTCCAGGTTATTGAGACCGGACTCGGCCCGGGCCGTGGCGGGCCGCCCCGGCCCGGATCGCTTGGCGGCCCGGTCGGCCAGTGGGACGACGCGGGGAACCTGCTCGCCCTGGGTCCCGGGGCCGTGGTCTCCTACGAGCGGAACACGCTGACCAACGCACGGCTTGAGGCGGCGGGAATCGACGTGATCCGCGTCCCCGGCGGGGAGCTCGCCGGCTGCCGCGGGGGTCCGCGGGCGATCTGCTGCCCGGTCGGCCGGGAGCCGGCCGCCATGCCTGAGCCGGTGGCTGACCGCGGCGAGCGAGCGGCGTGATCCGGTCTCTCGGTTAACGGCGAATGTTACGCAAGTAACGGCCTGTTACGTGGGGGTACGAGGGTTAATGACTGTTAACTGATCGCGAATTCGGCCGCGCCACGCCTAGCGTTTCGCCCGGACGGGGCGGTATGGTTCCTGCCGTGGAGCTGAAAGTCTCAAGTCGATCTCAGGGCGATCACGAGCTTGTGATCGCGACGGGGGAAATCGACCTCTATACCGCTCCGCGGCTACAGAGCGAGCTCGCCGCAGTCATCGCCAGTGCAGCCCCGGCGTCGCGGGTCGTCGTCGACATGTCAGGAGTGGAGTTCTGCGACTCCACCGGCATGAACGTGCTGCTGTCCTGCCTGCGCCAGGCGCGCGAGCGCGGCGGTGAGCTCGAGCTCGCGGCGCCGCGCCCGGCGGTACGCAAGATCCTCTCGGTGACCGGCCTCGACGCGGTCTTCACCGTCGCCGACTACCCGGCAGGCAATTAACCGGCGGCCGTCCGGCACTACCATCAGGCGCATGCCGTCTGTAGCCGTTGTCATCCCGGCGCATAACGAGGCCGAGCGTATCGGCGAGACCGTAAGGGCCGCGCTGACACTGTCCGGAGTCGACGTCGTCCTCGTCGCGAGCGACGGCTCAACGGACGCCACGGCCCGCGTAGCGAGGGACGCGGGTGCGACCGTGTGGCGCTCGCCGAGAAACCGGGGCAAGGCGGCGGCGATGATGGCAGGCGCCGAGGCGGTGCGCAAGCTCGACCAGCGTGATCCGCGGGACGGCCCGCGCCACCTGCTGTTCCTGGACGCGGACCTGGGACCGACGGCGGCGAACGCGGGCCTGCTCGTCGAGCCGGTCGCCGCCGGCACGGCGGACATGACTATCGCGGTCTTCGCCAACCGGGTCAAACTCGGCGGGCACGGCTTCGTGGTCCGCCTGTCCGGCGCGGGCATCAGGCGCGCCACGGGCTGGACGCCGGCCCAGCCGCTCAACGGCCAGCGCTGCCTCAGCAGGGCTGCCTTCGACGCGGCGTGCCCGCTCGCGCGCGGGTTCGGCGTGGAGACCGCGATGACCATCGACCTGAAGCGCAGGGGGCTGCGCATCGCCGAGGTCGAGGTGGACATGGCGCACCGTGCTACCGGCACCGACCTGGCCGCACAACTCCACCGCGCGCGTCAGTTCATTGATGTCGCACAGGCCCTGATCCCGCGTGTGACGCCATAGCCGGCCGGGTGCCTCTGTTTCGTGACCCAGCGCCATAGGTATAGTGCTGACCGTGACAGTGATCGCGATTGCTGCAGCTGGGGTGGTGGCCGGGGTCATCGGCATTATCGTGGGGGCGGTCGCCAGCCGGCGCGCCGCCAGAGCCGTCCGCGAGTGCCGTGACCTGGTGCAGGGCGCGGTCGGATCACGCGGCACCGTTGACCCGAAGGCGCTGCGGGACATCGCGATCGTCAGGTACGACGCGCTGCACGAGATGTCCGGTCAGCTGTCGTTCTCCCTCGCCTTCCTCAACGCCGTGGGTGACGGCGTGGTGCTCAGTTCCATCAACGGGCGCGCCGAGACCCGCACCTACGCCAAGCCGGTCGTGGCCGGCCAGGGTACCGAGGAACTGTCGCCGGAAGAGGCGCAGGCGGTGCACTCCGCGCGGCTCGGCACCGGGCTCTTGCCTTCCGAGGAGACGACGCGCCCTGCCCGCGGTCAGCGCCGCAGGTCGCAGAAACCGCCGATCGCCTCGGCCGCCCAAGGACCGCGGTGACCAGCTGGCTTCGGCGTGCACCGAGATGTACCGCTGCTAGGGCATGATTGGGGCCATGCGTTACGCCTATCTTGGCCCAGAGGGAACGTTTACCGAGGCGGCTGTCGCGGCGCTGGCCCCCTCCGGGGCCGCCATCGACGTCCAGCCGGTGCCGTGCCCGTCGATTGCCGCGACCCTGGGGGCCGTGCGCACCGGCGCGGCCGACCGCGCGGTGGTCCCGATCGAGTCCTCCGTCGAGGGCATCGTCACCGCGACCGTCGATGACCTGGCAGGCGGTGACGTGCTTATCCGGGCCGAGACCCGGCTCACCATCGAGTTCGCGCTGCTCGCGCTGGAGGGCACCACGCTGGCCGACGTGAAGACGGTCGGCGGTCACCCGCAGGCGGAGGCGCAGTGCAGGCGGTGGCTGGCGACGAGCCTTCCCGGGCGCGAATGGCTGCCGTTCCCTTCGAACGCCGAGGCCGCCCGCCGGGTCGGCGAGGGAGAGCTGGACGCGGCACTGGCGTCGGCGGCGACCGCCGAACGCTACGGCCTGACCGTGCTCGCCCCGGACGTGCATGACCGGTCCAACGCGATGACCAGGTTCGTGGAGGTGGCACCGCCCGGCTCGCTGCCCGCGCCCACCGGGGCGGACCGGACCTCGCTCGCGGCGTTTCTCGCCGACGACCACGCGGGTGCGCTGATGGAGATCCTCACCGAGTTCGCGGTGCGCGGTATCAACCTGTCAACGATCCAGTCCCGGCCGACAGGTGACGGTCTTGGCAGTTACTTCTTCTTCATCGACTGCGAGGGGCATATCGACGACGCGCGCGTCGGCGAGGCGATGATGGGCGTGCGCCGGGTGTGTGCCGAGGTCCGGTTCCTCGGCAGCTACCCGCGCAGTGACGGGGGGCGGACCCAGGTCCGCCCCGGCACGTCAGATCCGGAGTTCGCCGAGGCGGCAGCGTGGCTCGGGCGGCTGCGCTACGGACGGCCCTGAGACACTGGGTCAGGCGTCGAGTCCGTGGTGAAGAGCCCGGGCAGTCAAAGGTAAGGGCCTGAGCCCCGGTGCGGCTGTTGCTGCTCCGACTCGGACGCGGGCATGAGTCCGGGCGGCAGCGCGCGGCGCATCTGCTCAAGCTGCGCCCGTGCGGCCATCTGCTGGGCGAACAGCGTGGTCTGGATGCCGTGGAAGAGGCCTTCGAGCCACCCGACGAGCTGGGCCTGCGCGACGCGCAGTTCCGCCTCACTCGGCGTCGCGTCTTCGAACGGCAGCGAGAGCCGCTCAAGCTCCTCGACGAGTTCTGGTGCGAGTCCGTCCTCAAGCTCCTTGATGGAGTTCTGGTGGATCTCCTTGAGGCGTGCGCGGCTCTTCTCGTCGAGCGGTGCGGACTTAACCTCCTCGAGCAGCTGGCGGATCATCGAGCCGATCCGCATGACCTTGGCGGGCTGCTCAACCATCTCGGTGACCGGGCGTTCCGCCGGGCCGTCCCCGAGGTCATCCTGGGTGGTGCCGATGGCCATGCCGTCCGGTCCGACGACGACGACCTGGTGCCTGCCCTGGTCTTCTTGGCTGTTTTGGTCGCTCATAATCACACGCTATCGGGTTGCCGTGGTTACTCGGTGCGCAAGACAATCTTCCCCGTATGGGTGGACGCGGTCATGATCTGGTGCGCTTCTGCGGCCTGCTCCATCGGCAGCTCAAGGTGAACGACGGGGCGCACCGCGCCGGCGTCGACGAGCGGCCAGACGTTGGCGGCCACGGCCGCGACGATGCTCGCCTTCTGCTCCGCGGGGCGCGCCCGGAGCGTGGTGGACATGATCGTACCGCGCTTGGCCATGAGCAGGCCGAGGTCGAGCTCCGCTCTGCGGCCCTGCTGGAGACCGATGTTGGCGATCCGGCCGTCGGGCGCGAGCGCGGCGATGTTCTTCGCGAGGTAGCCGGCCCCGATGATGTCAAGGATCACGTCCGCCCCGTGGCCGTCGGTGGCCTCCATGAGCTTTTCAGCGAAGTCGTCCTCGCGGTAGTTGATCAGGATGTCCGCGCCGAGACGACGGCAGGCCTCGAGCTTCTCCGGGGAGCCTGCGGTGACGGCCACGATGGCGCCCGCGTGCTTGGCAAGCTGGATCGCCGTCGTCCCGATGCCGCTGCCGCCGCCGTGGACCAGCAGCGTCTCGCCCTTCATTAGGCGGGCGCCCTGGAAGACGTTGGAGTACACCGTGCAGATGGTCTCGGGGAGCGCGGCGGCCTCGATTATCGTGGTGGTCGCGGGGGCGGGCAGGAGCTGGCCGGCCGGGACCGCGACCTTCTCCGCGTAGCCGCCACCGGAAAGCAGCGCGCAGACCTGGTCACCAGGCCGCCATCCGGTGACGCCGTCGCCGATGGCCGCGATGGTGCCCGAGCACTCAAGCCCGGGATACGGCGGTGCCCCCTTCGGGGGCGGGTACGCCCCAGCGCGCTGCATCATGTCGGCCCGGTTGACTGCGGACGCGGCCACGTCGATGACGACCTCACCCGGTCCGGGCACCGGGTCGGGGACCTCGGTCCACTGCAGGACCTCCGGGCCACCGGGCTCGGTGATAACGACCGCGTGCATAGCTGCCTCCTTGCGCGGGAACGCCATTACTGGGTCTGATCTGTCACCGCTAAGGGTGAGCTGCGCGATGAGCTGACGATATCGCGGTGAGCCTGCGGGTCTGCCCGCGGTGGCGTGCCGTCATGAGCATGGCATGAGCACGAGAGGTGACTGCTGGGGGCGCCCATGACACCGAATGACCACGATAATCCGGAGACCTCCGGGGAACTTCCGGTCACTGAGCTTCACCCCTTCTCTTCCGGCCGTCCCGGAGCGCTCGACGACACGCTGCCTGATCTTCCCGTCATGGAGCAGTTGCCCGACCCGTACGCGCTGCCCGATCCCGGCTACCCCGAGATGCCCGCACAAGCCGGCGAGGACGTGACCGGCACCGGGTGGCGTCCGCCTGACCCGGGACCGCCGGACGAAGGTAGCGCGCAGCCGTGGCCGCGTCCTCCCGCCTCGCCGGGGCCGTCCTTCCAGCCAGTTGCGCCCCGGCGTCAGCCTGAGCCGCCGGGGGCGGCCGAGGCGCCGAGACCGGTTTGGCCGCCTGACCCGTACGCGGCACCGCGCGTGCCCGACGATGCCCCCCCGCTGCATGGCCCCTCGGTGCCGTGGTCGGAGGTGCGTGCGGCCGCGGATTACGATGCGGCAGGCGGGCCGCTTGCCGCGCCGCCGTCACTGCGGGCGTACGCGGACGCCGGGGAAGCGGTCGAGACCGCGCCCGAGGAGGTCGCGCAGCACCCCACCTCGGACATGCTCACCTCCGAGCTGTTGCTGCCCCGCAGGCGGGAGACGCCAGACGACGGCTGGCGGCGCGCGGTGTACCGCGCCACCGGGGGTTTGATCCGCGTCCGCGAGTCGCCGGCGAGCATGCGCCGACGCGATCTGGTCAGCCGCATCAGGGCGCCGGTGACCGGCGGTCACCACCGGGTCGCCGTGCTGAGCCTCAAGGGCGGTGTCGGCAAGACCACGGCCGCGGTCGGGCTCGGGGCGACGCTGGCGTCGCTGCGCGCGGACCGGGTGATCGCCGTGGACGGCAATCCGGACCGCGGCACGCTATCGGACAAGGTGCGGCTTGAGACCATGGCCACCATCCGCGACCTGCTCAACGCGCGGGCCATGGTCGGCAGGTACGCCGATGTCCGTGCGTTCACCTCCCAGGCGCAGAGCAGGCTGGAGATCCTCGCGTCGGACCGCGACCCGGGCGTGTCGGTGGCGTTCAGCGCCGATGACTACCGGGCGGTGGCCAGCGTCCTCGAGAACTACTACCCGATCTGCATCACCGACTGCGGCACCGGCCTGCTGCACTCGGCCATGGCGGGCATCCTCGAACTCGCCGACCAGATCGTCCTGGTCAGTTCTCCGTCCGTAGACGGCGCGCGCAGCGCGAGCGCGACCCTCGACTGGCTTGACGCACACGGCTACGGTGACCTCGTCCGCGGCGCCGTGGTCGTGCTGTCCGCCGTCCACCGCAAGAGCAAGTCCATGGTCGACCTCGACCGCCTTGAGCAGCACTTCGCCGCGCGCTGCCGGGCCGTCGCGCGAGTCCCCTACGACCCCCACCTGGACGAGGGCGCCCAGGTCGAACTCCACTACCTCAGCACCGAGACCGCCGACGCCTACCTGACCCTCGCCGCCCTGGTAGCCGACGGCTTCGCCAGCCCTCGCCGTTCCGTCTCCAGTGCCGCGCCGGGTTTCCCGCTCGCGTAAGGTTGTGCACACAGGAGGGCTCGCCTAGTGGCCGATGGCGGTTGTCTTGAAAACAACTAGGTCGGGTGACCGACCTCGTGGGTTCGAATCCCACGCCCTCCGCGCCATGCCTTCCGCTTGTATCCGCATCAGCAACCGCGGGGTAAGCGGCGCAGTACGTGCGGGTTCAGGGTGCCGGCCGGGTCGAATGCGTCCCGGATCCTGGCGAACAGGGCCCGTTCGGCATCGGTCCGGGCTAGCCCGAGCCAGCGTGCTTTGAGCGCGCCGATGCCGTGTTCGGCCGAGATCGAGCCGCCGAGCGAGGCGACGAGGGAGAACACCGCGTCCTCATGGCGCCCGTCGGCCGGGGCCTCGGACCCGGGCACGATGTTCACGTGCGCGTTCCCGTCGGCGACATGCCCGAAGGTGATCACCCGCGCACCCGGATCTACGCCGGCGACCACGCCGGCGGCCGCAGCCGCCAGCCGGGCCCACTGCCCGGCCGGGACAGAGACGTCGAGCTTGACCGGGACGCCGAGAAAGCCGGCCGCCTCCGGGTGCCGCTCCCGGTAGGACCACAGGCGCCGCCGGTCGTCGGCGGTCTCGCCGACCGCCGCGTCGCGCTCCCCGGTCAAGTCCGCGAGATCGTCGAGCGCACCGGGTCCGGCGGCGTCCAGCAGCAGGTAGGCAGGCGACGGGCGGGGCAGCGGCGGGGTCAGCCCCGCGCGCGAGGTAAGGATGTCCAGGCCCGCCTGGGTGAAGAACTCCGCCGACATCAGCCCCGGCACCCGCCGGACCGCCGCCAGCGCCAGCGCGTGCACCTCTTCGAGACTGCCGGCCCCGATGATCACGGTCACGCCGTCTTGCTGTCGCGGTACGAGCCGGAGCCGCGCCCTGGTGATGACGGCAAGGGTGCCCTCGGACCCGGCCAGCAGCGACGGGTAGTCGTAGCCGGTGTTGTCCTTGACCAGGCCCGCGAGGTGCGACACCACCGTGCCGTCGGAAAGCACCGCCTCGATGCCGCGCAGCTGCGCGCGCATCGGCCCGTAGCGCAGCACCCGGACGCCGCCGGCATTGGTCGCGACCGCCCCGCCGACGGTCGCGGTCTCCCGGCTGGCGATCTGGATCCCCAGGTCCAGCTCGGGGTCGGCGGCGCCTGCCTGTGCCAGGGTCACCCCGGCGCCGGCCGTCACCTGACAAGCATCCCGGTCCACCGGGCCCAGCTCTTTCAGCCGGGTGAGGCTGAGCACCACTTCGCCGTGCAACGGCACGCCGCCGCCGACCAGCCCGGTATTCCCGCCCTGGGGGACCAC
>Ga0335072_10014250_pt1 | contig 11297 bp, 5 predicted proteins | sample Lox_Sample_21_FD_206725 | JGI IMG/M metagenome (GOLD analysis project Ga0335072, IMG submission 206725) | Soil microbial communities from Loxahatchee National Wildlife Refuge, Florida, United States - Lox_Sample_2.1 | ecosystem: Environmental > Terrestrial > Soil > Wetlands | place: USA: Florida...
TTCGCCATGATTCCAGACTCGCATAACTGCAGCCCTTCTTCAATCACTTTCCACACCAACAACGTGATTACTCAGACACGCTCCTAAGATGCGGCGCTGCATTAGCTGTGAGCCTCGGTTCTACTGGAACCACGCGCATTCAGAGCACGTGAGCCCTCCCATTTAAAACTGAACACTTCAAACCACCTTTCGAAGCCGAGCGTCTGCGCAATTGTCAAACAGCCAGATGGATAAATCACTCAAAGCTACATCGCAGGATGCGTACATTTCCTGAGCACCCTTGGGCATGGCAACCCTTGCATCCGACACCGGCTCGTGTGCAAACATTCAGCACCGGTTGATAGCGAAGACTTGTCCGGCAACAACGGTTTCACGCGAGCCTTTCTTCGCGCTCAGCGTCAGCGGACCGAGAGGTGCATCGATGACTCTAAAGTCTTACGGCGGAGATACGACGCATCCCCGCCCGATCTCTGATCCGAGACGATGGCGTCGCGGTCAATTATTCCGGTCAGGCTTGAACCATGCGCGTCGTAACGCCAGATAGACGGACCTGGCAACAGCCAAGCCGTCAATCCGGGAAAACATGCGCGATCTCAATGTGTAGTCGCTGAGAGTACCGAGTCGGAGAGCGCCTCGATGTACTCCGCCATCAGGTCAACCACGCGCCTCTCAATGAAAAGTTCCAAGTTAGCCCTCAGATGGCCACGAATAAGTGCGCCGATCCTCGAAACCGGATGCAACCGTGTCAACGCCATTAACGAGAAGTTCCCCAGCCCTCCATGTATCATTGCGTGCACAATTTGCGATCCTGCGTTAGCTCAATTCGCATCGGCAGTCGTACGCATGGCTACTCCTAATGGGCAGCTCCCGATTTGGCAAAGAACGCCAGCAAGTAGACCGAGCGAGAATACGCACGCCGACCATCTCCTTCAATCTCACGATGGTTTTGGAACTCGCCCCTTTTTGGCCGGGTTTGTCACTGAGCTGCCACCGACCCGCATTGACGGTCCGCCGAAGAAGCAAGTAAAAGCCCTCTCTTAAAAAACTCCTTGACACATTGGTATGACAGGCATACCATTGCCGTTGCAATTGAGAATGCCCGCTCCAAACACGCGAAATAGAAGGTTTTGCTTTTTAAATCGGCATGTCAGCAAAAGCGGGTCTTGCCGTCTAAAAGCCTACTCGAAAACGAATGTCGAAGAAGTCCTGATGGCCTTCGATAAAAAGCATTCGTTTGCAGTTCGGATGTATCCCGCGCACGGTTGGAGAATTTGAATGTCAACAACGTCGAAAGTGATCGCCGTAATTGCGTGTCTAATCCTTGCTCTCGGCACTGCCACTGCGCAAATCGAAACAGGAACTATCATCGGCATTGTCCAGGACAGCAATGGCGCAATGATTCCGAATGCCTCCGTGACATTCAAGCAAGTCGCTACTGGACAAGTGCGTCAAACCCATGCCGACGACCGGGGTGCATTCAATGCACAGTTTATGCCGCTTGGCACATATACGGTGAGCGCTGCTGCACCCGGGTTCAAGACCAAAGTTATAAACGGAATTACCCTACAAGTGGACCAGACGGTGAATCTCACAATCGTCTTGGAAGTTGGTTCGGTCAGCCAGTCGGTCGAAGTTACAGGTGCAGCTCCGCTCGTGGATACAACCACTTCCTCCCTCGGACAAGTGATCGACAACCATCAGATCCTGAGTATGCCGCTGAACGGTCGCAACGCCTTCGCGCTTGGTCTCCTCGTTGGCAACACGGCCCCCGTTTATGGCATGGGCACGAATTTACCCTTTGTAGGGGGCAGCGGTCGCTTCAGCAGTGGAGATGTATCTCTGAACGGCATTGACGACAATACCTTTGCGACGGCCGGCTCCATTGGACGTCAAGGTTACGCCATCGTTCCCTCGGTCGACGCCGTCGAAGAGTTTAAGGTAATGACCAACGACTTCTCCGCCGAATACGGCCATGCAGCGGGCACCATTGTTTCAGCAACCATCAAGAGCGGTACGAACAACTTTCATGGTACGGTTTTTGAATTTGTGCGCAATGATATCTTTGACGCAAACAATTTTTTCACCAATCGCGCAGGGCTACCCAGAACGCCATTCCATCAGAACCAATTCGGCGGCACACTGGGTGGACCGATCATCCATCAGCGCATCTTCTTTTTTGCCGATTACCAGGGTACCCGAGAGACCACCAAAAACGGCAGCTCCATCGAAAGCGTACCGCCCCTGGCGTGGCGGACCGGAGATTTCACCACGAGTTCAACAGTTCTTTACGACCCCACTACGCGCCACATTGGACCAAATGGAACGGTTGTCGCAACTTCCTTTATTGCTGAGACTGGACAAAACAAAATTCCACAGAACCTTCTTAATCCCACCGCGACACAGATTCTTAGTATGATTCCGGCGCCAAATTACGGCAGTGCTGGCGCCGCTTCTGAGAACTATTTCTATGCGCCGTCGACATTCTCCAACACCGACCAGGGAGACATTCGCATTGACGCAACGTTAACACAAAAGAACCATCTTTCGGGGACTTATTCAATCAGCAACAATAACCAGCCGGCAGTGGGGGTCTTTCCAAGTTGGATAGGCGGCGGCTCGCCTTCTCTCAATAATAACGACCAGGTCACTCTTTCAGATGTTCATATCTTTACCTCTAACCTTGTGAATGATATCAGAATCGGTTATCTCTATAATAATGGAACTCAATCGGGAAGTGGGCAGCAAGGTGCGAGCTTTGGCTCGGGAATCGGCCTCGCTCTTTTTCCTTCGAATCCCCTCGGGTTTCCCGCCATCACTTTTAACTATGCCGGCGCTGCCGCCAATGGGACAACCGAATTTACTGGATTCGGCGGCGGCGATCTTAACCTAAATGTCCTGCAGACTGAGCAAGTAGCCGACGATCTGAGTTGGACTCATAGTCGTCATTCAGTGAAGACCGGGGTCGATATCCGCCACTCCCTGTTCGACGTCCTGAAAGGCGATCCCTTCTTCGGGTCGGCCGTCTACGGCGCTACCTTCTCCTCGAGTTCCGACGCGCCAGGGTCGGGGCTTCCCCTGGCCGATTTTCTGATGGGATTTCCCAGTACCATGAATGGCTCTCCAATGATCGCCAAGGGACGCCAACTTAACGCCTATTTCGGCGGCTACATTCAAGACGACTGGAAGGTTGCCCCGGCCCTGACTCTCAATCTTGGACTCCGATACGAATTATTTACGCAACCAATCGATAAGAACAACCTGGGGAGTTTATTCGACATTTCGACAGGACAATTCGCCATTCCAGGCCAGGCGCCTTACAGCCGTGCTATGGTCGAGGGAGATCACAATGATTGGGGTCCACGCTTTGGCTTCGCTTTTCAGGCCACGCATAGACTCGTCGTGCGGGGAGGTTACGGGATTTTTTACGCCATGCGCGATCAGAACCAGTCCTCCAGCCAGTTTTCCGGCAATACTCCCAACGTCCCTACGATTGTGCTGCCAAGCATCTCGGCCTCACAAACCGTGACACCTCCCTACACGATGAATACACCCATTCACACGGTTCCCGCCACGGACTCATTGGCCGGTTTTACCGCGGCCAACCCCTATGGCATCGAAATCAAGACTCAAAGTTTAAAGAACGCGCAGATGCCCAGGTTGATGCAATACAACCTTAATCTCGAATATCAGTTCAATCCCACTCTTCTCTTCTCGGCGGCTTACAGCGGCGCACTTGGCTCCCGCTTCGCATCGTACTTCATCGATGAGAATCAAGAACCTTTTCAGAACGCGCTCGAGGGTACGAACACCCAGGCTAACCGACCCTTTCCTTACATGGGATCCAATGTGCTCACAGTGTTTTCGACTTCGCGGCAGTTCTACAATGCCCTCAACCTGAAGGCGCAGCAGCAGTTCGCGCACGGTCTGGAAGTCTTGGCCAACTATAGCTGGCAGAAAAATATCGAAACCAATGGGGACGGCCCCGACTCGTATAACCAGAACGCCACTTCCGTTGCCTTGTACACCTATGACTTGGCCAGGGAGCGTGGCCTTGCCCCGCTTAACATTGCTCAAACCTTTAGCGCCAGCGCCCTCTATAGCCTCCCTTTTGGCTCGGGAAGGCACTTTCTCAATAAGACAGGACCCGCGAATTACGCTTTTGGTGGATGGGTGGTTAATGGCATTCTTTCGATGCGCACCGGTTTCCCCTCCGACGTCGGAACCAATGTAATTTCTCCTACGTTCGCAACTTACAATGTCGCCAGCTGTGTTCCCGGTGTGTCGAGGCGTCTGTCCAATTCTGGCGTGGATGGTTACTATAATCCCGCAGCGTTTACCGTTCCCCAGGACGCGACCAGTGTCAACGGCGCTCAGATCACCGAGTTTGGCACCTGCGGGCACTTCCCTATTACCGGACCATCCTCCACGAACCTAGATTCCTCGCTCTTTAAGAACTTTTATTTTAGAGACTCGCAGACGAATTATTTACAATTCCGTTTTGAGGCATTCAACACCACCAATACCCCCACCTTCGAGTTGCCAGGCGCGAACGATCCTACCCTCACCTGCGAGGGCGCACCGGGAGCTGAGTGTAATGCTAAAAATCCAAATTTCGGTAAATTAGTGAATGGTTCTGCGACTGGAAGACAGCTACAGTTTGCGGCGAAATTCTACTTCTAGAAGGATGGAATTGCCGCGCATGGCTACCGCTTCACGGACATCCTCAGTATATGTGTAGGTTTGCGTTTTCCGACAGGAGACCATTGATGACAAATTCCAGACGGACGTTTCTCAAACGAGTCGTTGCGCTTTCCGCGGCTTCGTTTGCGGTCATCAAAGAGGATCAGGCAGCGGCCTATGCGCTCGGTCTGAACGGGGACACCGCTTTTAGCAAGCCGAACATTGGATGGTACGAACGGCCGATGCGCTGGGCCCAGTTAAGTTTTGTTGAGAGCGATCCTGGCAACTACGATCCCGCCTTCTGGCTTGATTACTTCAAGAAAATCCACGCGGACGCCACGGTGCTGAACGCCGGCGGGTGCGTGGCGTTCAATCCTACACGAATTCCCTTCAACTACCGAAGCAAATGGCTCGGTAATGGAGACGCCTTCGGGGATCTGGCCAGGTCCTGCCGCGCGCTTGGGATGAATGTGGTCGCGCGCACCGATGCTCATGCATGCCACAGTGACATTAACGAAACCCATCCCGATTGGCTGGCTGTAGATGCCGAAGGAAACAAGCGTAGACACCCCTCCGACCCCGATTTCTGGCTGACATGCGCACTGGGCCCATATAACTTCGAGTTCATGACCTCCGTGCACGAGGAAATCATGCGGGATTACATGCCGGACGGTATCTTCACCAACCGCTGGGCCGGTTCCGGCATGTGCTACTGCGTGCATTGCCAAACTAACTTTCGTAACTTTCCCGGGCTGGACCTTCCCCGGACGCTCGATCCCCAAAATCCATCACGACGCCAATACATAGTCTGGCATCAAATGCGCCTTTTCGAGCTTTGGCGATTGTGGAACTCGAGAATTCAGCAGATCAACCCCAATGCAAGCTTCATTCCCAATACTGGCGGCGGGGCGCTCAGCGAGCTCGATATGAAAATCGTCGGAGAGCAAGCGCCGACGCTGCTAGCAGACAGGCAGGGGAGGGCTGGTCTTATGCCTCCATGGGCAAACGGAAAAAGCGCTAAAGAGTTTCGTTCAACTATGGCACCAAAGGCCGTCGCAGGAATCTTTGGCGTCGGACTGGAAGATAAGTACCGCTGGAAAGACTCAGTGCAGAGTGGAGATGAGGTGCGCGTCTGGGTAGCCGATGGGATTGCGCATGGTTTTCGTCCTACTTTTACTAAATTCAATGCCCGCCCTTTCGACAAACGCTGGTTTCTTGTGGTCCAGGAGATCTTTGATTGGCATTTCGTGAACGAAAACTACTTCCGTAATCAGGAGTCCTACGCTCGCGTGGGCATGGTCTACTCACAGCAGACGGCTGCATTCTATGGCGGGCCCGATGCGTCTGCTAAAGTGGAAGACGCCTCGCTCGGCTTTTATCAGGCGTTAATCGAGGCAAGAATTCCATTTGAGATGGTGCACGACCGATTACTCGATCGTGAGCATATCAGCCACCTGCGTACTCTGATTTTTCCCAACATAGCCGCGCTTTCTCTCGCCCAGTGCGATCAAATCAGCGAGTTTGTCCAGCGTGGAGGGGGCATTGTCGCCAGTTTTGAAACCTCACTATACGACGAGTGGGGAGTGCAGCGTAGGGATTTCGGCCTCAATACTCTTTTCGGGGCTTCCTTTGCCGGGACCATAGAAGGCCCGATGCACAACTCTTACCTTTCCTTAGAGAGAGGCCCGGTCACTGCACAATATCATCCGTTGCTCGCCGGTTTTGAAGACGCCGGCCGCATCATTAACGGCATTAATCGCGTTTATGTCACCCCTGCTGGACAAAGTGAGCCATCACCCCTGCGGGTAGTTCCAACCTATCCAGACTTGCCAATGGAAGAGTGTTTTCCGCGGCCTGTGAAGACACATGATGCTGGCGTATTTGTACGGACTATTGGACGCGGTCGTGCTATCTACTTCCCATGGGATATAGGTCGCAGCTATTGGGAGGTTTTAGACGCCGGTCACGCAAAGCTCTTGCGCAATGCGGTGCTTTGGGCTACAAATGAACAGAGTCCCCTGGAGGTTCAAGTTAGGGGCTTGCTGGACATATCCCTCCTGGGCCAAGAGAACTCGATGACGGCACATCTTGTCAACCTGACCAATCCGATGATGATGAAAGGGCCAATTCGGGAAATTGTTCCTATCTCAAAGCAGACAATTCGCGTACGCATCCCCGTAGGACGTCGCGTCGCGAAGGTGCGACTCCTCGTGTCTGGTAGCGAAGTTCCTTATCGCGAAGAGGATGGCATGATTGCAGTTGAAGTGCCATCGATCGACGTTCATGAGGTCGTTGCTTTCGATTTTGGAACATAGATTTATCTGCTTTCTTTAATGTCTTAATTCGCGTACACAACGGAGTTGTTGGGCAAAAGCTAACTCCGAGTCAGTGCGTGCAGGGAGGAAATTCAGATGGTTGATATCCTGGGAATTACACGCCGGGATTTTATTCGTACCTCGGCTCTTGTTACCGCATCAGCGACCCTGGTGTCCGCATTGGAAGCTCCGCAGAATCCCGAAACAAACCCTGCGGCCGGCGAGCGGTACGAATCAGGCCCGGCATTCCCTTATGGCGCGGTGTACTTTCGGAAGTCCAACCCGCCACAAGATGACTGGGCTCGTGATCACCAAACCGCAGCGCGAGTGGGCATGAATATCTTCCGGCACTGGTTTATGTGGTCTGCTGTTGAAATATCTCCGGGACAATACGATTGGTCGGACTATGACCGCATGATGGATCTGGCGGCCAAAAACGGCATCAAGGTAGTTATCGCAGAGTTAGTCACATGCGCGCCGGAATGGGCTTTTCGCGAATATCCACACGCGCACTTTCTTGCCAGCGACGGCACCGTCGTCCACAGTATTATTTCGGAGAGCAGTGCAACGGGGGGCTTCCCTGGGCTGTGCCTTGACAATCCAGACGTGCAGAAACTCGCCGAAACCTTTCTGACCACGCTGATCGAGCGCTACCGCAGCCATCCCGCGCTGTTCTGCTACGATCTGTGGAATGAAAATACATCTTTCGGCGGCAATCCGTCCCGAATGTATTGTTATTGCGAGGCGTCCAAACAGAAACTGAGAGACTGGCTGCGAAATCGCTATGGAACTCTGGAGAAGACCGGCGCTGCGTGGAAGCGATTTAGCTATCAATCTTGGGCCGACGTCGAGCCGCCGCGGTCATTTTCCGGTTACCCGGACAGTCTCGACTGGCTCGAGTTCCGGATTGACAATGCCTACAGTCTCTTCGATTGGCGTGTACAGTTATTCCGTAAGCTCGACCCCAGTCATCGGATTACTGCTCATGGCGTGGCAGGTACGCTGGACGATCTGCCTTCCTCTTCGCATAACGAATGGCGCTCAGCGAAGCGAGTGGATACTTGGGGGCTGACCTGGATTGCGGCTAGAAAAGGAAACGAGCCGTGGAAGCAGTTCCACGCCGTGGATTTAGTCCGCGCTGGCGCACGTGGTAAGCCGTTCTGGCATGCCGAGGCACAAGGTGGGCCGCTCTGGATGCAGCCACAGGTGATCGGCCGGCCAAAGGATGATGGCCGCGTGCCCGATCCGCAAGATGTGCGTATCTGGAACTTAGTTACCTGCGCGTGCGGCGGCAAAGGTATCTTGTATTGCCGCTGGCGGCCTCTTCTTGACGGCCCTCTCTTTGGCGCGTTTGGGCCCTTTGCGATGGATGGATCTATAACTCCGCGCGCAGAAATGGCCGGCCGCGTGGCGCGATGGGCCAACCAGCATACCGGTGTCTGGAAATCGAATCCCATCAAAGGAGACGTGGGCCTTGTCTTCGTTCCTGAGGCAGAGATATTTAATTATGTGCAACAGGGTGGAACGGCCTTCTACACCAGCGCGATTTGCGGAGCCTATCAGGCGTTTTTTGACTCAAACATTCAGCCCGATTTTGTTTCTCTTGATGATATTGGCGAATACAAAATCGTCTATCTTCCTTATCCCGTTATGTTGAAGCATGATACGGCCGCTAAGCTGCGCCGATATGTGCAAGAGGGGGGTACTCTCATCAGCGAAGGCCTACCCGGCTACTTCGGGGATCATGGTCATGTGGGGACGGTTCAACCCAATTTTGGCCTCGACGAAGTATTTGGCGCCCGGGAAAGCTATGTCGAGTTCATGCCCGACATTTCCAACGACATGACTTTGCAGGTGAAAGGGGCGAAAATATTTGGCCGGTACTTTCGTCAGGACTATGAGTTACATGGAGGAACGGCGATGGGTCAATATTCCGATGGAAAGACGGCCGCCGTAGAAAATCGATTCGGAAGCGGTCGTACGCTACTCATCGGGACGTTTCCCGGCGCCGGCTATTTTCTTCATCACGGTTCCGCCACGCGCGAGCTGTTTTCCAGCTTTCTAGAGATGCCAGGGATTGCTCCTGCGGTCAGCATCAGCGATCTGAGCGTGCAGGCGAGGCTCCACCACGGTGCCGGTGGCGCCTATCTCTGGGTCACCAACCCGACGCGCGAAAGCCGTACGGTCACAGTCAAGATTGCGCTTTCGAAAGGCAATTATTCCGCGGGAGAGGATATTTGGGGAAATCAAAAAGTTGCGCTCGACAGTCGTGGGATCACAGTGAGCGTTCCGGAGCGAGATGCAGCGGTAATCGCGCTGAGTTAACGTGAAGACATGCGCCATCGCGCAAATTCCGCGCGGTGCGCGATGCCGAAGTTCACACAGATTATCCGATCCACTTACCGTGGGTTTGCTTCGCCAAACTTTGAGGGATGACGTATGAGTGATGCGACTGCGATCTGGCACCAGACGTACACCATCTTCGGGCAGGGGTCTGGTGTATCCACGCTGCTGGCTGCACTGCCCATTTTCGTTTTGCTATTCCTTTTGGGGGTTCTGAGGAAGGCGGCCTGGCTGGCCGGCACCGCCGGGTTGGTGGCTGCCCTCGCTCTGGCCATCGTGGGCTATGGGATGCCCGCCCAAACTGCAATCAGTGCGGCCCTCTTTGGCGGCGCTTTCGGCATCTTTCCCATCTCGTGGATCATCTTCTGGGCCATTGCCCTGTTCAGGGTCACGGTAGAGACCGGGAAGTTCGAGATCATTCGCGACTCGGTGGCGCATCTGACTCCCGACCCCCGGCTTCAAGCTCTCCTGGTCGCGTTTTCCTTTGGCGCTTTCCTGGAGGGTGGCGCCGGCTTCGGAACTCCCGTAGCCGTGGCCGGTTCGATGCTCGTCGGGTTGGGCTTTTCCGCCTTCAGCGCCTCGGCGGTCTGCTTGCTTGCCAACACTGCTCCGGTGGCTTTCGGCGCCATCGGAATTCCAGTGATCACGCTGGCCGCCACCACCGGACTGCCGCTCAACAGGCTGAGCGGCGCAGTCGCATTCATGTGCGCCCCCGCGGCGCTGATTATCCCCGTCTATTTGCTCGTTGCCATGGGCGGCTTCAGGACGATGAAAGGCATCTGGCTGCCCGCTTTGTCAGCGGGCCTGGCCTTCGCCGTAGCTCAGATTGCAATATCAGCCTACATGGGCCCGCAACTATCTTCGATTCTTGCCGCTCTGACCTCCATGGCAGTGCTTATCGCGATCGTCCGCTTCCGTTATGGGAGGACGGGGGCCGGGGCCAACTCCGCACAGTCGGATTTCGTGGCCGAGCCGGGCGCGGATATTCGTTATATCGGTTGCACCCCGCCAGCGGTTCCCGGCGGCGAGACGGCGGAGTCGACCTCGCGGCATTCCATGGGCAAGATTCTTTATGCATGGGTTCCCTACGCCTTACTGGTCGCCTGCGTAGTTCTTTGGGGATTTGGGCCGATACAGAAGCTCCTGAACAAGGGCAGCGTCGTGTTTGCCTGGCCCCTGCTCAACGACATTGTGTTGCGAATGCCTCCCGTAACTTCTGCGCCGTCGCCGTATCACGCCATCTTCTCGTTCAACTTCTTCTCCGCGGCAGGCACGGCCTGCATGGTGGCAACTTTTCTGGCCGCCGCCTGCCTCAAGGTAGGCCCGGTGCGTTTCGCCGGAATCCTGCTATCCGTAACTCGCCAATTGGCAGTGCCCATCGCGACCATCGCTCTGGTATTGGCGATCGGTTTTCTGATGAATTATTGCGGGGCCACCGCCACGCTTGGCCTGGCCTTTGCCTCGACTGGTAAGCTGTTTCCGTTTTTCAGCCCGCTTCTGGGACTGCTGGGCGTTTTTCTCACCGGATCGGACACGTCGTCGAATGCGTTGTTTGGGAATCTGCAAGTGGTTACTGCCGGCCGGCTTGGGCTCGACCCGGTCCTGGTGGCCGCGGCCAACGCGGCAGGAGGCGTAATGGGCAAGATGATTAGCGTTCAATCCATCGCCGTGGCCGCAGCTGCTACGGGGCTGTCAGTCATGGAGCAATCGAAGCTCTTCCGCTTCACCTTGAAACACAGCATCCTGCTCGGTATAGCCATTGGGTGCATTGCAATGCTTTATGTCTATGGGTTGCGTTTCTAGATCCAGTCCAGATTTGCAGTACCCCCTCGCGTCCGGCGAAGACAGGAGGAGTGGACTCGATTCGTCGGTACCACTGTTTTCCTGGCTTACCTTTGGGTACTTTGTAGGGCAAATCTCTTTTTTCAGCGAGTTACGGCACGCCAGTTGCCCTAAGGA
>Ga0335072_10014251_pt1 | contig 11296 bp, 8 predicted proteins | sample Lox_Sample_21_FD_206725 | JGI IMG/M metagenome (GOLD analysis project Ga0335072, IMG submission 206725) | Soil microbial communities from Loxahatchee National Wildlife Refuge, Florida, United States - Lox_Sample_2.1 | ecosystem: Environmental > Terrestrial > Soil > Wetlands | place: USA: Florida...
ATCATCGTGTAAATAACGGTATTTGCGCCTATGCCGAGCGCCAGCGTCAGCACCGCCGTGATGGTGAATCCCGGCGCGCGGCGCATCTGGCGCACCGCAAACCGAACATCCTGCAGAATGCTCTCCACCAGCGGCAAGGTTGCTCGATCGCGATAGGCTTGCCGCGTCTGCTCCGCGCCGCCCAGCCGCAACATTGCCTGGCGCCGTGCTTCTTCGCTGCTCATGCCTTCCTGCGTGCCGGCCTCGACATCCATCGCAATGTGGCTCTCCAGTTCGTCATCGAACTCAATCGCCTTGGTGCGAATGAAAACACCCCGCAGCCGCAACCAGAATGCCCGTAGTTTTTCCATCGATCGATACTCCTATTCCGTCCGCAATGCCTGAACTGGATCCACCGACGCAGCACGCCGCGCCGGAAGCCAGCAGGCAATCAATGCAATTACTGCTAGAAACACCGGCGCAATCGCAAATGTGAGCGCGTCGTGTGGTTGTATTCCGTAAAGGAAACTTGTTGCGAGCTTCGAAAGCATCCACGCCGCCGGCCAACCGAGCAACATGGCGATCAGCGCCAGTACCATTCCCTGACGCACTATCAGCCCCTCCACAACATTGCGCCGTGCGCCCAGGGCCATGCGAATGCCGATCTCTCGGGTGCGGCGACTGACGGCATAACTCATCACTCCGTACAATCCAACCGCCGCAAGAATCAAGCCGATGCCGCCGAAGACGCCGAAGAGCGTGGCCGCGAGACGCGGCAGGAAATACGCCGCTCTCACGTGCTCTTCCATTGTCTCTTCGTTGTAGATAGCGATGTTGGGATCGAGCGCGTAGATTTGGCGGCGAACCGGTTCGGCAAGCACAGCGGGGTTGCCGGGCGTGTGAATAACCAGCGTATAACCCATGAGCGAGGCGTCTTCGGGAATGCTCTGGTCGAGCGAGCGATACAGAACCGGCCGCGCATCTTCACCAAGCGTCCGCGCTATGACATTTCCAGCGACCCCGATGATCTCGTAATTCCATCTGCCTCCCTCGACGTGTTTCCCAATGGGATTCATGCCGGGAAACAGACGGTCTGCAAAACTCTTGCTGATAATCGCGACCTTGGGAGCAGCGGCGGATTCGTTGCCGAAATCGTGACCGGAGATAATTGGAATCCCGAGCGTGTCGAAGTAGCCGGGTGTGGTCATGAAGAGGTCGGCGGTCGCGTTGTGCGCATCTTTGCCGGCATGACCTGCAACAGTGAAGCCGTCACTGCGGCCGCCGCCGGAGAGCAATGCCATGTCGGTCGAGACCACATGATCCACGCCAGGCAACGCTGCGACGCGCTGTCGAAGCTCGGCGAGAAATTGGCTGATCTGGGATGGCGTATATCCGTTGAGTCGAGGATCAAGGGAAAGCAGCAGCAGACCCTGCGGACGGAATCCGATGTTGATGCTGGCGGCACTCTCGAGGCTGCGCAGAAAGAGTCCTGTGACGGAGAGCAGCACAACCGACATTGCGATCTGTGCGACTACCAGAACGTTGCGCAGAGTGAACCGGCGGCCGGGGCGCGTCAATGCGTCCTCGCCCTTGAGCGCGTTGGAAAGCAGCGGGCGCGACGCAGCCCAGGCTGGCGCGACGCCAAGAAGCACTCCGCAAAGGATGCTGATTGCCAGCGTGTATAGCAGCGTGCGCCAGTCTAATGCGACGCTTAGATTGAGAGGGACTGGGGCAGGCACGTGAAATGCCGAGAGCGCCTGCGTCGACCAGAGCGAGAACAACACGCCGAGAACCCCTCCTGCGACACCGAGCAGCGTACTTTCAATCAGCAGCTGTCGCCGTAATCGCCCGCGTGTAGCTCCCAGCGCAAGCCGCACCGCCATCTCGCGCTGCCGTCCGGCAGCCTTCGCGAACAGAAGATTCGCCACGTTCGCTCCCGCGATGGCTAGCAGAAGAAGAACGACGATTGAAAGGGCCAGAAGAAACGTGAGGACAGCAGTCCGTTCCCGCGGTGGTAACGATCCAGCCTGTTCAAAGATGAAAGCGTTGTCCCTGTCCGTCTTCGGATACGCAACTGCGAAGCGCTGCGAGAGTGTATCGAGTTCGCTGGTGGCCTGTTTGCGCGAGATCCCCGGACGCAGGCGCGCGACAAGAGCGAGCCAGTGGTATTCGCGAGAATCGCGCGGCGGCAAATTCGGCACCAGCTGCTCTGCAATTCCCAGCGGAACCCAGACTTCCGGATCCAGTATCTGATCGACGCTGTGGAACGAAGCCGGTGCGACTCCGATAACCGTGAAGGAGTGGCTGGATACCTTAATGTTCTTCCCGATGATTTGCGGATCGCTCGCAAATCGGCTCTGCCATAGCCGTGCGCTGATCACTACGACGGGAGCTCGATCTTCAGCCTGAGAGAAACCACGTCCCAGCACCATCGGAAGTTCAAGCACGTCAAAGAAGTTCGGGGTGACTGCCTGCCCAAAAACTCGTTCGGGTTCTCCGCTGCCCGACAGGGATGCGGGAATGAGTTCGTAATAGGCCGCAACTCCGGAAAATGCTTTGGCCTGATCGCGTATGTCGTCGTAAACAGGCAACGGGAATTCATTGCAGCAGGCAGTGCCGTCACGGGGCGCAATATGAAGCGACAGCAGTGTCGAAGGATCGCCGATTGGCGCGGGCCTGAGCACGAACCGGCTCACCATCGCAAAGATGGTGGCGTTGGCTCCGATCCCCAGGCCGATGGAGAGAATCGCAACCAGGGCCACTGCGGGATTCTTTGCCAGTGTGCGAAAAGCATAGCGAAGATCGCGCATCAGGTTTTCAAACCAGGGAAGGGTGCGGCGTTCGCGACGGGCCTGGCGTATCTGCTCTGCGCCGCCAAGCTTCATCAGGGCACGCCGCCGCGCTTCGTCTGCGCTCAATCCCGTACGGACGCCGTCTTCCACGTGCATGGCAATATGCGACTCGAGCTCGGCTGAAAAATCGTCGTCAGCGCCGCTCGGGTACAGGAGGCCCTTGATGCGCGTCCAGAATGCATGAAGCTTATGCAATTCGTCCTCCCTACTCCGTTCGCAATGCCTGCATGGGATCGATAGACGCCGCCCGCCGCGCTGGCACGAATGCCGCAATAAGTCCGCACACAACCAGCAACCCCGACACGAAAATCACCGTCAACGGATCGTGTTGACTCACACCAAACAGGAATGAGTTGAGCAGCTGCGTAACGACCCACGTGCACGCGAGGCCCAACACCAGTCCCCAGATCACCAGCACCGAAGCGTTCCTCAGGATGAGCAGCAGCACATCGCGTCGCTCCGCGCCCAGTGCCATGCGAATCCCCACCTCGCGCGTGCGCCGGTTCACCGAGAACGTCATCAGGCCGGACAGCCCCACCAGCGCCATGATCAGCGCAATTCCGGCAAATACGGTCAGAAGGGACGTCTGGAACCGCCTCCGCGCAGTCGCCATCGAGACCAGATCGCCCATCGTATGCATATCCGTCGCCGCAACACTTGGATCAATCGACTTGAGTGTCGCTCGAATCTCGTTCTCAACCGTTGCCGGCGGAAGAGAAGATCGCACCGCAACCGACTCATCGCCGAAATCGTAACCCGCACCGTACATCTGCGGTTGCGGCTCCTGTTCAAGGCTCATGTGCCGCACATCCGCAACCACGCCGACGACTGTCGACCAGTGTGCATGCTTCTCATCGGTGCTGATTCGCCCGCCGATCGGGTTGCGATTCGGAAAATACGTCTCCGCGAATTTCTGATTGATAATTGTCTGGCTGTTGCCGGTCGCATCCGCTTCGGTAAAGTACCGCCCGGCAATCAACGGAATCTGCATCGCCTGGAAGTAACGCGGCGTGACAACGCGTCCCTCCGTCTGTTGAAAATCCTTGTTCGCAAATCCATCGACCCACAAGAAACCGATGCTCTCCGAATTGGTCAGCGGAAGATTGCTGACTCCTCCCGCGGCCTGTACACCGGGGAGTGCCTCCAGCTTCGTGATGAGCTCTTTATAGAAGTTGCGCTGATTTTCTGGTGCGTAGTGCCCATCCAGGCTTACGTGAAATGTCACCGCGGATCGCGTAAACCCCGTGTCTATCGACTCCACATTGATGTAGCTGCGAATCAGCAATCCCGCACCGGCCAGCAACACAACCACCATCGCTGTCTGCACAATGATCAGCAGACTCTGCAATCGGCTGTGGCCGGTGGAGCTTCCGCGCGTTGCATGCGATTTCAGAAACTCGGTCAGCTGCATCCGCGAAGCGCCAATCGCCGGCATCCATCCCGCCAGCAGACTCGTCAATAACGACGCACCGATGGCCACGAGGAACACCCGTGCATCGAGAGACGCTTCATCGAGCCGCGGAATATTCCCAGGATCAAGCTTCGGTAGCACCCGGAGAAACAGAATCGCCAGCACAATCCCAATTCCACATCCGCCTATCCCCACCAGCATCGATTCGGTCAGCAGCTGCCGCACCATCCGGCCGCGGCCCGCTCCTAGCGCCGCACGCACGCCCAGTTCGCGGGCCCGTTCGGCGGCGCGGGCCAGCAGCAGGTTGGCCACATTCCCGCAGGCAATCAGCAGCACCAGTCCCACCGCGGCCAGCAGCAACCGCATCAACGGCCGCACCGGCCCAATCGAGATCCCGGTGAAGCTGTCTACCAGCGCGCCCCATTCGCGCGGGAGGCCGGCATCTCTCGGGTCGGCGGCGTAAGCCTTATCCAGCCGCGCCATGATGCCCGTCATCTCCGCCTGCGCCTGATGAATCGTCACTCCCGGCCGCAGTCGCGCAATCGAAATATTGTTTCCGATCCCGCGCGAAGCCCTCGCCTTCGCATCCAGCGCCAGCGGCATCCAGATCTGCGTCGACTGAATATGCGCGTCTCCATAAGGAAGATCGGACTTGAACGGATACTCAAACTCCGGCGCCATTACCCCCACAATCCGATAGCTCGCCGTGTTCGTTAAGGTGCCTAGCTGGATCGAGCGATTCAGTACATCCCGGCTCCCTCCAAACATCGACATCCATAGCGCGTGGCTGATCACAGCGACCTTCGCATGAGCAGACTGATTATCTTCCGCAGTAAAGGTGCGACCGAGTTCCGGCATCGATTGCAGCGTCGAGAAGAAATCCTCGTCAACCCGCGCGCCACCAATCTGATGCATCAGGCCCTGCTGCATTACGCTGAATTGAGCCTGTTCGAAGTTGCTCATGTCCGCGTAGGACTTGGCTTGGCGCTTGAGATCGTAAAAATCGGCGTAACTCGGGCAGATGACCTCGGCAGGAATCTTGAGCGCGGGGTTGGGCGAAAAGAGGTAAACCAGCCGTTCCGGGTCTCCATACGGCAACGAGCGGATCAGCACCGCATTCACCAGGCTGAAAATCGCCGTGCACGCCCCGATCCCTAGCCCCATGGTCAGAACTGCAGTAGTCGTGAACCCCGGCGCGCGCAGCAGAGTACGCACTCCGTAGCGCACGTCCTGCCAGAAATTCTCCAGCCACAAGAGGCCGCGTCCGTCGCGCTGCGCCTGCCGCACCTGTTCTCTTCCGCCCAGCCGCAGCAACGCCTGCCGCCTGGCCTCCCCAAGGTCGAGCCCCGCTTGAACGCCCGAATCCGTATCCATCGCGATGTGCGCATCCAGCTCGGCGTCGAGATCGCGCGTACCATCTCGCCGCAGCCACGTCTCCCACATGCGCCGCCAGAATCTCCGGATTTGAGTGCGTGCGTTCACGTCTGCTCCGTTCGGCCTCTGACTACTTCATCCTGTACGAATCCTGGGTGCCCCAGGTACCTCGCGTTTGGGGACCTGGGAGACCACCAGCGCCAGGCACAAAGGATCTAATTGCCTTCCGCCGGAGCTAGAAACCGCGACAGAATCTCCGTCGCCTGCTCCCACTCGGCTGCCGCCTTGCGCACCTGCTTCTGTCCGGCCTTGGTCAGCTCGTAAAACTTCGCGCGCCGGTTATTGTCGGATGTGCCCCATTCCGAGCGGACATAGCCCTCTTGCTCCAGCTTCAGCAGCGCCGGATACAGCGTTCCATAATTCAGTTGCAGCAGATCGCCGCTCGTCTGCTCGATGCGCCGCGCCAGCCCATATCCATGCTGTGGGCCCATCGTCTGCAGTGTTTTCAGGATCATCAGGGCCAGCGTGCCCTGCCAAACATCGGTCTTGTCGCCCATCCCTTGCTCCTATTGCCAGACAATAGGAGAACTCTACCCCAACTTCTATTGGAATGCAATAGAAGAGAACAACGCCGGGAACAGCCTCCGGTTGAATCGGAGGCTCTCTTCTATACCAGAAGCGAGTCAAGGGGCCCTTGGGGATGCTTCTCGTCGAAAGCGCTATGCCAACCTCTCGTAGTCTGCTATACATTGCACATCCGCCTCGAGTTCATCCTTCCACCGCCGAGCTTCGTCGGGGGTCTATCTGCCGCAAGGGGATCCAATGGAAAACATGGAGCTGCAGCAGCAGTTTGTTCGATCCGAACATCTGGTCGAGGCGCGCAGCGAGGAACTGAAGAAAGAATTGCGCCTTGGCGATCTGGTGATGTCACAGGCGCTCTATATAGTTGGCATCCAGTGGCTGGGAACCGCGGGGTTGCTCGGGTCTGCGCATCTCATGTATTGGATTCCCGCGGTGTTGCTGTTCTACATTCCCTCGGGAATCGTCGTAATTCACTTGAGCAAAGAGATGCCTCTTGAAGGCGGACTCTACCAGTGGGCAAAGCTGCGCTTTGGCGAACTCGTCGGCTTCCTGGTTGTTCTGAATCTCTGGGCCACGGTGGTCCTCATCGTCGGGTCGATGGTTTCCACCTTCACCGACAGCATTGGATATTCTGTGGGACCCGCTGGCGCATGGATCGTCGAAAGCAAGTTCATTACAGCCACAGTGAGTGCCGGGTTGGTGAGCAGCATAACCCTGATGGCGATCCGCGGACTTTCGCTCGCGAAATGGATCCATAACATCGGAGGCGCAATCCTCGTACTCTTGTTTGCCGGTATGTTGCTGATGGCCGTGCCGCGATGGATTCATGGAGATGCGGCTGCAGCGCCGGTCGCTGTCGTTTTTCCGGCTTTCACGCTGTTAAACCTGAACATCGCCGCGAAGATGGGGTTTGGCGCGTTTTGCGGCCTCGATGGAATTTGTATCTTTTCCGGCGAAGTACGCGATCCCATGGTGGCGCGTACGCTGCGGCGATCGATCTTCGTTTCAGGGCCGCTCATCGCGCTGATTTACATCCTTGGCACAGCCTCGGCTCTGGCATTCACCGCGCCAAAAGAGCTGAACCTGATCTCCCCACATACGCAGGCCTGGGCGCGCGGCGCGCAAGGCACTGCCTTTGCGGCGATCGCAGGTCCAACCGCGGGGCTGCTCACGATGATTTTCGTGGTCGGCGCGGCTAGCGTTTATTTCAATTCAATCATTCGCCTGCCGATGGTCGCCGGTTGGGATCACCTGCTGCCCGCGTGGCTCAGCCGCCTGCACCCGCGTTTCAAAACCCCGGTTGGCTCGATCATCGCCGTCGCTGTCGCGACGTTCTCGCTGACTCTCTTTGGAAATCTCGGCGTCGGCGCGCAGGAAGCATTCCAGTTCTTGAACAACACAGGCCTTATCTGCTGGGCGCTTGCGTATCTCGTCATGTTCGCAATTCCGCTCTTCGCTCCCGGAGAGAAACCCCGGCTCACGGTGAGGCTCGCGGCGGCTTCCGGATTCGTCATGACCCTGGCCTATGCTATGCTTTCCGTCTTTCCCGTGGTGGAGGTGAAGAGTCCTTGGGGATTCACGGGCAAAGCTGTGTTGCTCATCCTCGGAATGAACGCAATCGGAGTCGGCTACTTCCGCTACGCCAGACAACGCCGGCAGTCGCTCGTCGTCGGGGTTTGACTCCGGCCATATGGAATGAGCTCTTTGAAGTGGTCTCGAAGATCCCCTGGTGTATACTCCCGACGTTATGTCGACCCGCCTCTTCAAGCTTCTGTGTCTTACATCCCTCGCCGCCGTTGTCCTTCCCTTAACCGCGCAACAGGCTGCGGATTCGCAGGCCAAGCCCAAGCCGGAAGATACCGAGGTCTGGCAACCGGTGCCCAGAGTGGTCACACCCGCAGCCGAATGCAACGCGCCGCCGTCTGACGCAATCATTCTCTTCGACGGCAAGAACGTGGATGAGTGGGTCAACGTGAAGGATCATGCGCCCGCGTTGTGGGATGTGCACGACGGCGTGATGACAGTGAACAAGGTCGGCGGCAGCATCGAGACGAAACGGCGCTTCAAGGACTACCAGCTTCACGTGGAGTACAAGATACCGGCGAGCATCACCGGCACAGGCCAGGGTCGCGGCAACAGCGGGGTCTTTCTCGCATCCACGGGGCCGGGCGACGACGGCTACGAGTTGCAGGTGCTCGATGGCTACAACAATCCGACCTACGTGAACGGCATGGCGGGAAGCATCTACAAGCAGAGCATTCCGCTGGTAAATGCGAGCCGCAAGCCCGGCGAGTGGCAGACTTACGACGTGGTCTGGACCGCGCCGACCTTCAACGACGATGGATCGCTGAAGACTCCGGCCTACGTCACGGTCTTCTTCAACGGCATACTTGTGCAGAATCACTTCGAACTGAAGGGGCAGACGCTCTATATCGGCAAGCCGTTTTACAAGAAGTACGACACGGCTCCAATCAAGCTGCAAGCGCACGGCGACAAGAGCGAGCCGATGAGCTTCAGGAATATCTGGGTGCGCGAGCTGCCGTAGGAACCAGATCGAACAGCGGCTATCTCACCATCGCCTGGGTCTTGGCCATGATCACTGCGTTCTTGAGCGCCGCCACAAAATCGTGGGCGGCTTCGGCGTCCGCAAAGATCAATCCGAATGCCTCAACCTGGTCCTGCACCTGGCCGTATTCGGAACTGCGGTGCGGGCCGGGGCCCAATTGCGCGAGCTTCTCGCGGTCGTAGATGAGGGCGCGGAACTTCTTCCCCGGCATTCCGACAATCACGACCATCGTGGTGTCGCCCTTGTCGCCGGGCTTGTAGTCTTTTGCCGCGTCGGGATTGGTGAATACGGTGTCCTCACTGAGGATGCTCTCGTCCACTTCCGTCAACGGAACAGTGATCGAAGAAAGCGGAAAGGCATAGCGGTACCAGGTGGTCTTTCCATCTTCCTGCCGGGGCAGCGCACAGATAGGACCCGGCATGTTGGGTTCGATCACCAGCGTCTGGCCGTCGATCGCGACGATGCTGCCGGACGCGGTATACGCCGTCTTCATCTGCTCCATGTGGGAGTGGAGGTCCTGGGCTCCGCAAGTGAGCGACGAGACGACAAGGCAACTGGACAACAAGTGAAACAGGGTCTTCATGGAAGGAATCTGCTCCTATGTTGAAACAGAATCGGCCATTCTCACGTGATTTATCACACCTCAGGCGTTACCAAGGACATGGGACGAAGGTCGCTCGACTCCGTGGGCCCTGCGCGTTTCAAACCAGGCTTTCGCGAACAGGCGGCCGCGAGTTGTCTCCGAAGTGCTACGATTCCTTCAACTTTCCGGCAAGAAAGAAGCCACTATGAAGCGACCACGCCTTCTCCCACTTTTGTTGTATGCGCTTTTTCTCGCCCCGCTTGCGGCGCAGTCCGATAGGCCGTTGATCATTCCCGAGTCGCAGCTTCCGGCCAGGCACAATGTAGCAGTGTTCGGGCAGAAGATCATGTATTACGACATGGGTTCCGGCCCGGTGCTCGTACTGGTGCACGGATTCGGCAGCGAAGCGCGATTCGATTGGGGCAATGTACTGAGACCTCTCGCCGAAAAGCACCGTGTGATTGCTCTGGATCAGATTGGCTTCGGCGCGTCCGACAAGCCGTTCATCGATTACTCCATCCAGACTTACGTTGATTTCCTCGGTGAGTTCTTACGCCAGCTTCATATCCATGAGTTCACGCTCGCCGGCGAGTCCCTCGGCGGATGGATCTCGGCTCTTTACACCATCGAGTCACTCGATCCCGGAAACACTGGCCCGGATGCGCTGCCGAAGCCGAAACGCCTGATCCTGGAGGATGCTGCAGGTATGTCGACCGACCATTTCGGAAATAGAGCGATGCCGATTCCGATCGCGGGTACGCTGGCCGACGCGCATGGTGTCGCGATTGTGTTTTACAACAAATCGCGCGTGACGGAGGAAGTCGTGCGTGAGGCATGGCAGATGAAAATGAAGGCCAACGATGGCTTCACCGAACGCTCGATCTGGAACAACCCCAAAATACCGGCTGAAGGCGTAAAGGAACGCATCGGCACCATTACGGTTCCAACGCTGGTGGTGTGGGGCGGCAATGACGAACTGGTGCCGCTCGAACAGGGGCGCGCGTACGCTGCGGGCATTCCCGGCGCGAGGCTCGTCATCGTTCCCGAGTGCGGACACGCACCTTCGGTTGAAAAACCCAAAGACTTCCTGGCGGCTTTTCTCCCGTTTGTCGACCGGCAGTAAGACGTACGAATCATCAGGGTTTGGGAGAGGTCTGGGCAGCGTCGATACGCCGGGGCAACCTTTGCATTTGAGACTCATCTGACTTTGCTGATGGCGATTTTCTGCGTTGCCCGTTTGAATGCCGGCTGGAGCGCGGGATCTTCAATTCGTTAGCAGTCCGCGATAGAGGCGGTTCATACATCGGAGGATACATATGGCAGAGATTAGACGAGATGAGGTCGCCGGCAATCCCGTGCTTTCGACCGCGGCACTCGCCCACGCAGATGAGCAGCAGACCTACGAGGATCAGCGCGACGATCCATTCGTGGACGAACGCGATCGAAACCAAACCACAAACCTGCGTATGAAGGCGGATTCTGCAAATACCAGCGAAACAGATGAGCGTACCGCTCTCTTTTCTCAGGAAGAAACCAGGAACCTTCGCGCCCAGTGGGATTCCATCCAGGTAGGATTTGTCGATGAGCCGCGTCAGGCCGTGGAGCGCGCCGATACGCTGGTGGCGGGCGCCATGAAGCGCCTGGCCGAAATGTTTGCCGACGAGCGCGCGCGCCTCGAAAAACAATGGGACCGCGGCGACGGCGTTTCAACAGAAGAGCTTCGCGTCGCGCTGCAACGGTACCGCAGCTTCTTCGGCCGGTTGCTCTCGGTTTAGCGGAAAATCACTTTGCAAAATGAAAACGGGCCGGGATGTGCGGTAGCATCCCGGCCCTCGTTTTCATTGCACCGTGCTATTCGGTCACCGTAAGTTCTGTATGGAGGCTGGCGGTTGAATCTTCTCCCGCCCAGACGTCAAACGCGCTGGGTTCGACCGCCCATTCCTTCGTCT
>Ga0335072_10014252_pt1 | contig 11296 bp, 11 predicted proteins | sample Lox_Sample_21_FD_206725 | JGI IMG/M metagenome (GOLD analysis project Ga0335072, IMG submission 206725) | Soil microbial communities from Loxahatchee National Wildlife Refuge, Florida, United States - Lox_Sample_2.1 | ecosystem: Environmental > Terrestrial > Soil > Wetlands | place: USA...
TTATTCCACCCTCCGGAACGTTGGCGATGACGTTGCCCGACGCCGGATCGACGATGGCCAGGCTCCGGTCCCCTTTCTGGGCGACCAGCAACAGGCCTTCATGCCCGCTGCTTTGCGCAAAGCCTGGGGATATCGCGAGAGACAACGATAGAAGAACGGCCGTTGCACGAAGGAACATTGTGCGCACCTCCTTCCATTCCGGCATTCAATATACGCCAGTACATGAAGGCCGCCGTCGCATTCACAGCTGAAAAACAACTCTTCCTTCACTGATGGTGGTGTGAACTTTTCCCTGGAGTGTCCAGCCGTTGAAGGGGGTGTTTCTGGACTTCGATTTTGACGCAGCCGCGTGAAAGACCCATTTCTTGTTGGGATCGAAGAGGACAACGTCGGCGGGTGACCCGACGGCAAGTGTGCCGCGGCCTTTGAGGCCGAGGACATTTGCGGGCTGGCAGGTCAGGAGTGCAATGACGCGGCTCAGCGGCATCTTGTGCTTTCCACGCAGAACGGCGATGGCGAGGCCGAGAGCGGATTCGAGCCCGGTGATGCCGTTTGGGGCACGATCGAACTCCTGCTCTTTCTCATGGGCGGCATGCGGGGCGTGATCGGTGGCGATAGCATCGACAGAGCCGTCGAGGATGCCTTCGATCAAGGCTTCGCGGTCGGCCTCAGAGCGCAGTGGCGGGTTCATCTTGGCATCGGTGTCGTAGTCGCCGACTGCTTCCTCATTGAGAACGAAGTGGTGCGGTGCAACTTCGCAGGTGACGCGGAGTCCATTACGGCGAGCCTTACGGACGGCGTTCAACGCAGCTTTTGTTGACAGATGCGCGACGTGGAGATGGGCGCGGGCGTCGTTGATCTCGGCCAGGAGGCGGAGGTCGCGCTCGACCAGGCCAGATTCAGCCTCGATGGGCATGCCGCGCAGGCCGAGTCGAAAGGCCACGGGGCCGGCGTTCATGGAGCAGCCCACGGTAAGGCGCGTGTCCTCGGCATGCTGGATGACGGGCAGACCGATCCGGGCCGCGGCGATGAGAGCCTCGCGCATGATGCGGTCGCCGAGGATGGGCTTGCCATCGTCGGTGACGGCGACGACTCCGGCGGCGCGGAGCGAGCCGTATTCGGTGAGGGCTTCACCCATCGACCCACGCGTGGCCGCGCCGATGGGGAAGACGCGAATGGCGGCGTTTCGCTCGGGCGCGAGCATCCAGCGAGTGATCTCGGGCGAGTCGTTGACGGGGATGGTGTTGGGCATGGCGCAGACGGAGGTGAAGCCTCCGGCGGCGGCAGCAGCAGTGCCGGATGCGATGGTCTCCTTGTATCCCTGGCCGGGCTCGCGTAGGTGAACGTGAATGTCGACGAGGCCGGGAGCGACGATGAGCCCTTTGGCATCGAGGACTTCGGCTCCGGCGTGCTTGATTTTTCCGGGCTTGTCGATGGCGGCGACTTTGCTTTCGGCGAGGAGAATGTCGCGCGGCGCGTCGATGGCACCGGAGGGGTCGATGAGGTGTCCATTGCGGATGAGGATGGGTTTCATCAAGACCTCGCTCCTTTTGAGACGCCAAGAGCGCGATAAATGAGAGCCATGCGGATGGCGACACCGTTGTAAACCTGCTCTTCAATGGCGGACTGCGGGCTGTCGGCGACTTCGCTGGTGATTTCCAGGCCGCGGATCATAGGACCGGGATGCATGATGACAGCTTTGGGCGCGTATTGCGCGATGCGGTCCGGGTTGGCCTGATAGCGGACCTTGTATTCCTCGAGGTCGAGGGAGAGCCCGGCGAGGCGTTCGGCCTGGATGCGGAGCATCATGACGATCTGCGACTGCGCGAGGGCACGGTTGAAGTCGCGCTCGATTTCGATGCGCTCGGTTGCGTCTTTGGGAGCGATGCGAACGGCGTCTTCAGGCAGGAGCGGCGCCGGACCGCAGAGAATGACGCGCGCGCCGAGGCGCGGCAGCAGCAGTGCGTTGGAACGGGCGACGCGACTGTGAAAGATGTCTCCGCAGATGGTGAGGGTGACGCCTTTCAGGGTGTTAGGTGTAATGGAGCCTGTCTTGTTGAGGCGGCTAAGGATGGTGCGGAGATCGAGGAGCGCCTGCGAGGGATGTTCGTGCATGCCGTCTCCGGCATTGAGGATGGGCAAGCCGGTGGTTTCTGCGAGCAGATAGGGTGCGCCGGAGTATGGGCTGCGTAGAATGATGCATTCGGCTCCGAGAGCGCGGAGAGTGAGGCCGGTGTCCTTGAGGGATTCGCCCTTCTCAATGCTGGAGGATTTGTCGCTGACGAGGGTGGTATCTGCTCCGAGAGATTTGGCGGCGATCTCAAAAGAGGTTCGCGTGCGCGTGCTGGACTCGTAGAAGAGCAGCGAGACGCGACGCTTGAAGAGGCGCTGGTTACGACGTGCAGGAGGCTCCTTTTCGAGTTGATCGGCGAGTTTGAGAATCTGCTGGACGTCTTCGAGCGTGAGATGTGTTACTGAGAGGAGCGATGCGGGATGAATGGCGCACTTGACGGGCTGCGGCGCAGCTGCTTTTTGCCTGAGCGCGGCGGTCGGAGCTTTTTTCTTTGCTGGCATGCTTGCTTTGATGTGGCCTATCTCGGTTTGCGGGAAGCTTTTGGGCTGTGATCAGTCGGTGCGTTCGACGAGAAGAACCTGTTCATCGTCGTCGATTTCGCGGAGCTTTACCTCGATGATCTCGAGGTCGGTGGTCTGGACGGTGCGGCCTACAAAGGTGGCCTCGATGGGTAACTCGCGGTGACCGCGATCGATGAGTGCGAGGAGCTGGACACGTTTTGGGCGTCCGTGGTCGAAGAGGGCGTCGAGCGCGGCGCGGATGGTGCGACCGGTGTAAAGCACGTCGTCGACGAGGATGATGTTCCGTCCGGCGATGTCGAAACCGAGCGCGCCGGGATGGACAATGGGGCGCGAGCCGCTGGTGGAAAGATCATCGCGATAGAAGCTGATGTCGAGGACACCGGTATCTATGGGGCGCTTTTCGATTTTGGAGATAAGCGCGCCGATGCGCTCGGCGAGAGGCACACCGCGGCGGCGGATGCCGACGAGGCCGATGTTACCGGCACCGTCATTCTTCTCGATGATTTCGTGCGCGAGGCGGACGAGGGTACGTTCGATTTCAGAGGCCGACATGATACGGCCCTTTAGACGCAGACGTGGCGCGGAGTGACTTTCAGGCATAATTTCTGGCTCTCGCCGATGATACGAGGCTGCGATGGGCCGGGCAAGTGGATTGGCTGTTAAAGCGGCACTACTTCTAATCGATCCCGCTGGAATTCGGCACTGGTTACGGACGATAATCTGCTCATGCACTTGATCGCGCAGTTTTTTGCTGGGGCATTTCTCTGCAACTGCATCCCTCACACGGCAAGCGGCCTGATGGGGCAACCGTTGCCCACTCCCTTTGCCAAGCCGCCCGGTGTGGGAGACTCATCTCCCATGGTTAATTTCTTCTGGGGATTGCTGAACCTTATCGTGGGAGTGGCTCTGCTCAAGGCGGCTCCCTTTTCCGTTGGGCTCAACCCTGGGTTCGTTGTGTTCCTGCTTGGCATCGCCGTCCTGGGAACGCCACTTTCCCGGCATTTTGGAGCAGTGAGGCTCGGCAAGCGGACCAAGTAATCGCGGGTGCTAACGCCGGTTTTCTGAATTTACCTTGCGGTGTGCTGGGGGGTTTTTGCCGTGAAGCGGGCACCCAGGGCTCCGCCGGCAGCGGCAAAGAGCAGTATGGAAATGGCCATTCCCGCGGCGTTGATGAGGACCATGGCAGCGGTTCCGTTGGGCGTGAGCCAGAAGTGAATAAAGCCGGGAAGGACCGATGCAGCCTCAGGATCGGAACGCGTTACCTGCCCGACGTAAAGCTGGGCAAGGTCGTGGAAGCGCTGGTCGAGGGCCGCACCCTGATGAAAGATGTATCGCTTCACGAGGAGCGAGATGCCCTCAAAGGCAGTTGCGACAGCGGTGGCGAAAAGACCTAGCAGAATGCCGATGCGCCATCCTATTTTGCCACTGGGCAACATACCGGTGCGGCGGCGGTAAAGAGTAATGGCGACCATGCCTCCGGCGAGAACCCATAGCGCCTCAAAACCGAGCAACGAGGAGAGTAGTCCGGCGGGGATGGAAAGGATGGCGGCGGAGAGAATCGCGTCCCGCCAGGAGACGGCGTTGGGATTGCGCGCTGTCAGACGCTGCGTGGGCGGAGCGTTCGCGGATGGAACAGGCTCTTCGGGTTCTTCATAGCGAAGCTGAGGCGCTCCGCAGTGCGGGCAGAAGGGATCGGATTCATTGATTGCTGCACCGCAGCGATGGCAGGCCTGCCCCATACTCTGACCCTACAGCAGCGGGGGAGGGAGCGCAAACGGAGTGGGGGTCCAAGTCAATCGCACTTCACGCCATTCCGGCTGCGGCTTCTGTGGCCGCTCCATTTCGGTCGAGTTTTTTAACGAAGGTTGAGTGTGCGCGTTACACTAAGCCTCGCATGAGCACGAAATTAGTTTTTCTTTTTCCCGGACAGGGTTCGCAGTCGGTCGGCATGGGACGCGAGCTGGCTGAGAAGTTTCCCGTTGCAAAACGGACGTTTGAAGAGGCGGACGACGCGCTGGGATTTGCGCTGTCGCGGCTGTGCTTTGACGGTCCGGAAGAACAGTTGAAGCTTACGGAGTTCACGCAGCCAGCGATCTTTACGGTTTCAGTCGCCGCGCATCGCGTGCTGGCCGAAAAAGGCATTGCCCCGGATTTTGTTGCGGGACATTCTCTGGGGGAATACTCGGCAGAAGTGGCTGCGGGAGTGCTCGGCTTTGCGGATGCGGTGAAGACGGTGCGCAGCCGCGGACGTTTTATGCAGGAGGCCGTGCCAGCGGGTGAGGGGGCAATGGCGGCGGTGCTCGGGATGAGCTCAGAAAACGCAGCCCAGGCCTGCGCTGACGCAGCGGCGGAGACAGGCGCTGTGGTCTCGGCGGCGAACTTCAATTCGCCGGAACAGACGGTAATCTCAGGAACGGCGACGGCGGTGGAGCGCGCGGGGGTTCTGGCGAAGGAGCGTGGCGCGAAGAGGGTGGTGGCGCTGCCGGTAAGCGCTCCATTCCATTGCGCGCTGATGCAGCCGGCTCAGGACAAACTGGCTGAGTTGCTGATGGGGTTCAAGTTCTCGGACGCGCGGGTTCCCGTAGCGGTGAATGTAGACGCGGCGCTGGTAATGGGCGCGGATGCGCTGCGGGATGCGCTGATTCGGCAGGTAACGGGCTCGGTGCGGTGGGTGGAGTCAATGCGGCTGCTGATTGGGCATGGGCCCGCGCAGTTTATCGAAGTCGGGCCGGGCAAGGTGTTGTGCGGGTTAATGCGGCAGATCGACCGCGCGCAGGCCTGCGTGCATGTGGATGACGTACTGCGCGACGGATTTACCTTCCCCCGTGCGCAGTAACGGTGACTTCTATGTTGCCGCGCGTCGCGTTTGAGTATGGACAGGTACGATGCGCCGCGGCAACGAGCTTTTCTGCCGCGACCTGATCCAGATCCGGAAGCGTGACGTCGAGATCGACGCACAGCGTAAAGCCTTCGCCCTGGCCAGGATCATACGGGCCGATGCCAACCCTGGCCTTCACGGTGACAGTTCCGGTAGTGAGCTTTTGCTGGTGCGCGAGATACTCGACGGCTCCGCCAAAGCAGGCAGCATAACCAGCGCCGAAGAGCTGCTCGGGGTTGGTGGCTCCGCCTTTGCCTCCCATTTGCGGCGGAAGGTCGAGCGGGACATCAAGAAGATGGTCGGAACTGGTGGCGTGCCCGGAGCGCGCTCCGACGGCAGTGACTTCAGCGGTGTAAAGAACCTGCATTTACATTTCCTCAGTTGCGATTGTCATTGATTCGTTACTCGGTTCGCAACGGCTGCATGGGATCGAGGTGCGAAGCACGCCATGCGGGAATGAAGCATGCACTAACGGCGACAAAGAGCATCAGCAGTGTAACGATCACAAAGACGGAGAGATCGAGCGGCTGAGTTCCGAATAGCAACGAACGGACGAGCCGCGTAGTAGCCAGGCTGGCGAGGAGCCCGAGGATGAGACCGACAAGCGCGGGTTTCATCCCGTCTGAAAGCATGAGGCGCAGAACCTGCTCGCGCTGGGCGCCGAGCGCAATGCGGATACCGATTTCTCCCTGGCGCTGCGTGGCGATATAGGACAGGACACCGAAGAGCCCGACGGCGGCAAGCAGAAGCGAGATGATGGCGAAGATAACGAGCAATGTCGCTTCAAAACTCGCGTCGAGCGTGGTGTTACCAATGATTTGGTCCATGGTCAGGATGTCGGACACGGCGAGATTTGGGTCCATCTGCGCGATGATTTTTTGCACAGGCAGGGCGAAGCTCAATGGACTGGAGCGGGTGACAACGGCGAGCGAAGCACTGCTGTCCTCGCCGCGAAAGATCGGAAAATAGATTGTGGGCTCGACATCGGACGCCACGGTCGTTCGCGCGTCACTAACGACCCCGATGATCTCGAAGTTATGCGGCGCAGCGAAATTGTCATCATTGATGTGTTTCCCAATCGGGTCAGAGTTCGGAAAGAACTTACGCACAAAGGATTGGCTGACGATAGCGAACTGCGTTTGACCGAGACGTTCATTCGGCTGGAAGAACCGGCCCCGCGTCAGAGGAATCTGCATGGCCTGGAAGAAGCCGGGATCGACACTGCGAACCAGAGCGTCGAGAAACTGGCCCTGCGGCAACGTCGGATCTTCCGGGATAAAGAAGGCGTGGTCGCTGCCATGCCCGTTTCCAGGTAGTTCAGTCGTTAAAGCAGCGGCCTTAACGCCGGGCAGGACGCGCACGTGCTGGAGCAGGTCATCGTAGAAATTCGTCACCGCGATGGGCGTCTTATAGGTGGCCTCGGGCAAACTGATACCCATGGTGAGCACGTTTCGTGTGACGCAGCCGAGGTCAACAGAACGAAGATGCTCATAACTCTTGAGCAGCAAGCTGGCGCCGACGAGAAGAACAACGGTCAAGGCCACTTCGAGTGAGAGCAACGTGCGGCGCAGGCGCGCGCCCTCCTGGCTACCGCCGTGTGAGCGAGCCGACTCCTGCAGCGCGTGCAGAATCCGCTTCTCGTTGAGGGACAGAGCAGGGATGAGTCCGGCGATGAGGCCGCAGAGGAGCATGATGCCCAGGCTGGCGAGGACGGCGACGGCATCGAGATGAATCTCCTCGGCACGCGGCATATCGAGGCGGACGCTAACCAGCCAATGAAGAGCCAGCGCGGCCAGCAGCAGCCCAAATGCGCCGCCGGCGAAACAGAGCAGAACGCTTTCGACGAGTTGTTCGCGGATGAGACGTACGCGGCCTCCGCCCAGGGCCGTGCGGATCGCAGCTTCGCGGCGGTGCGCGACTGAACGCGCTACAAGCAGATTAGCGATGTTGAGGCAGGCGATGAGGAGCAGGCATCCGGTGGCAGCCAGCAGTATGCAGAGAGCGCGCCGGATGCCGCCGACGCGCGATTCGAGCAGCGGTACGACATGGGTTGCGCTGAAGATTGGTCCGGCGGGAAAGCGCCTGCGGATGCCTGCCTGGATGGTGCTCATCTCAGCCTGCGACTGCGCAACGGTAACGCCCGGCTTGAGGCGGGCGAATACCTCGAAGTTGTGCGCCCCGTGTGAGTGCAGATATTGCGGCAGAACTTCGTGGAAAAATGGCGTCCACAGCTGCACAAGGGGATTGGGAAAGTTAAACCACCCGGGCAACACACCGATTATGGTGTAGGGCTTTGCGTCAAGCTGAATGGTTCGGCCGATGATTCCGGGGTCACCACCATAGCGGCGCTTCCATAAGCCCCAACTGAGAACGACGGTGGCATTGGCCTCGGGCCGGTCATCGCTGGCGTCGAATAGCCTTCCCAGCGCAGCTTTTACACCGAGCATTGGGAAAGCGTTCCAGCTTGCCATTTGCGCCATGGCCTGTTCGGGAAGTTGCCCAGGTGTGCCGGAAAGGTTGTAGCTGTTCCAACCGAAGACAGCCATTTGCCCGAAGCTGTCTTTCTCCTGCTGACGCCAGTCGAGGAAATCCGCTCCAGAGACTGGAACCTTGTTGTATTGCCCGCTGTCTTCATAGACTCGGACGATGCGATCTGAATCCTTAAACGGCAGCGGATTCATGAGCACGGAGTGCACTACGGTGAACATGGCAATGGTAGCTCCGGCGCCGAGCGCCATGACGAGAATGACGATGAGCGAGAATCCGGGGGTGCGAGCGAGGGTACGCATTCCGTAACGAAGATCGCGTAAGAGTGATTCCATAAAGGTTTGGCTCCAGTTCTCCCGCTTTCACTCCAGTTGTAGAGATCGTCACCGCATAAAGTCAGCTGTTAGCCATCAGCTTTTGCTGGAAGAATTGTAATTCCTCGGGTAAGGGAGCTTTCAGGGTCAGCTGCTTGCCTGTCGTTGGATGCGCAAATTCGAGTTCAGCGGCATGGAGGAAGTTGCGATGGAGCGCGATGGTCTCCGGTTCGGGATCTGATTTTTTTCGCGGCCCAATCACGGGAATCTTTCCGGGCGCTCCGTAGAGCGTGTCCCCGATGACCGGATGGCCTATGGACGCCAGATGCACCCGAATCTGGTGGGTACGACCAGTCTCAATGCGGACGGAGACCAGAGTAAATTTGCCGAAGCGTGAGTCGATTCGCTCGAGCACGGTGTAGTGCGAGAGGGCGGTTCGGGCCCCAACTTCGCGGCGCGTGGTCATACGTGTGCGACGGATTATGTCCCGGCTGATAGGGGTGCTGATGGTACCGTGGTCCTGCTTGACGGCTCCATGAACGAGAGCAACATAGGTTTTGCGAATCTCGCGGCGAGAGAACATTTCACCGAGCTTGTGATGCGCGGCGTCGTTGCGCGCGACGATGATGAGGCCGCTGGTCTGCTTGTCGAGCCGGTGAACTATGCCGGGACGCATGGGATCGGCGGAGTGTGAAAGATCGGCATAATGGCTCAATAGCGCGTTTACGAGCGTTCCGCGATTGCGGGCATCATCCGTTGCGCCGGAGCCGACATGAACCATCATTCCGGCAGGCTTGTTAATGACGGACAGGTCGTCATCTTCATAAACGACGTCGAGCGGGATGGATTCGGGAATGGCGCGCAGCGGTGGCGGGACGGGTTCGCCGAGAACTTCGACAGTTTCGCCGCCGCGCAGCCTGAGTGAGGGTTTAGCAGATGCTCCGTTGACAAGGACTTTTGAATCCGACAAGAGCAACTGCACGCGCGCCCGGCTGACGTTCTCAAGCTGAGCGGCAAGCCACGCGTCCAGACGCGCGCCAGCGGCCTCTTGCGGGACAGCATATGTGGTTGGCTGCATGACTAAAACTGGCCAGGGCCAGTGAACCCTTTGGGCCACTTCGGCCAATTCGGCTCCGGAGCGGGGAGTGGTGGAGCGTCGGGCGGCAGAAAGCTGCGATCAATGAGCCAGGTGCGCAACAATGAGGGCCAGACACGGAGCGGCAGTATGGAGCCGCACAAGCCGCAGCCATGATCGCTGTAGTCGAAGAGATGCATTTCCGCGGGGACGTGCGAGCGGACCAAGGCACTATAGAAAGCCAGCGAGTTCTCGACAGGAACCGTGGGGTCGTCGGTAGTGGCGAAGAGGAAGGTCGGCGGCGTGTCTGCGCTGACAGCGTTCTGGTTGGAACATTCGTGCGCGAGCGCGGGATCGGGATCAGGGCCTAAAAGGTTCAGCCGTGAACCGACATGGGCGTAAGGACCGTCCATTTCGATGACAGGGTAGGCCAGCACCATGAAAGCAGGCTTACAGGAGAAATTATCAATCGGGCCCTGATTTGTCGCAGCATTTGTAACAGTGGCCGTTACGTTTTCGCAGTGAGTGCCGAGCGAAGAGGCAAGATGGCCTCCGGCGGATGATCCCCAGACGCCGAGCCGGCTGGGGTCAATGCCGTATTCGGCCGCGCGGGCGCGGATGAGGCGCATGGCGCGGCGGCCATCCTCGATTTCGACGGGATAGTGGTAGGGCTTCACACGGTAATCCAGGACGAAGGCCGCCATGCCCTGCTGGTTGAGCCAGGCGGCAATCTGGAACCCTTCGTGACCGAGAGCGACGTGCTCATATCCTCCGCCGGGAATGACGAGGATGGAGGCGCTGGTGGATCGCTTTTTCGGTAAAAAGACATACAAGCGGGGCTTGTCGGCTTCAGTGTTGCCGAGTGCGCCGGGCGCGCCGCCGGGCCAGAGAAAGATCGGCTGCGGAGGGCCTGTTTGCGCATGAAGCGTAGTAAAGCGAGCAGTGAGAAAGGCTAGTGAAAGCAAAATGCAGAGCCTACTTGCACGAAGGATCATCATGCACAGTATAGTCCGCGATCTAGGCCATGGGCCTGCGACGGAGCAGGAAGGCGGCGCTGGCGATAACCATAAAGATAGCTATGGGCTGATGGAGAACCCAATGCGTCTGGTCTGCTGCGCGATAGAAGGCGAGAAAAAAAACAGCTGCGCCATAGAGGAAGAGCCAGGTTCCCCAGAGCTCCCCGTCCTGCGTGCGTCGCGGCAGCCACCAAATAAGACCAACGAGGATCGCGAGCGACGCGAGGGCCTCATAGATCTGCACGGGATACAGCTTGATGCCGAGCGGAGTGCCATACCAGAAGTTTGCGATGAGATTGGTGTAGGTGATACCCCGTGCGTGCGCTGCGGGAAGGCCGTAGTCGAGGCCAGCAAAGAGGGCTCCCGCGCGATTGAAGACGATGGCGAGCGCAGCAGAGGGGGCGATACAGTCGAGCGTGCGCAGGATAGGAAGACCTTCAGCCAGCGCATATAGGATTGCGGCGGCGAAGCCGATGGCGAGAGCGAACTCATCAATCCATGAGCTGTGGACCGCCGTGACGCCTAGAACCCAGAAGGGCTGCCGGCGAAAGGCGTGGAAGTGCACGATGACCAACAGCAGGCGCGCGGCGATGAGCGCAGTGAGGATTCCGATAAGACCGAGGTTCCAGGCCTTGTTGGCGTTGAGTCCCAGACGGTGAGCGAAGTAACGAAGGGCAGCGAGGGCGGAGACCAGAGCGAGAGCGGTAAAGGCTCCATAGGTGGGAATGGCGAAGTGGCCGAACTGGAAAAGACGCGGGTACAAAAGAGTTTTATGAAAAAGCAAAGACCGACCCACTGGGCCGTGCAGTAATGCGCCGGTGAACCCGTCCTAAGACGGTGGGAACTCGCCGAGGCTCTTTAGGCATTCCGGACTGGCGGACACTGCACACCGAGCCAATATGATCGAGTCGAGCTCCCTGTTCAATGAATG
>Ga0335072_10014253_pt1 | contig 11296 bp, 9 predicted proteins | sample Lox_Sample_21_FD_206725 | JGI IMG/M metagenome (GOLD analysis project Ga0335072, IMG submission 206725) | Soil microbial communities from Loxahatchee National Wildlife Refuge, Florida, United States - Lox_Sample_2.1 | ecosystem: Environmental > Terrestrial > Soil > Wetlands | place: USA: Florida...
TGCGCGCCTCGCTTTCGGGGTCGTCCTCCATGCGGCAGCGGTTGTCGAAGATCAAGGTCTTGTTGTGGTCGGGGTCAGTAGTCATCCATGTCAGACCCTCCTGGCTAGGATTCCCGGTTTTGGCGAAGTTGGCCCACGCTGTGGCCATCTTCCTGGCGAGCGCCTGAGCTTCGGGCGTATTGCCTGTGCCCTGTTCACAGCGGCGGGTGTTGTCGAAGCAGAACTGGAGTTCGGCGGTGTGCCATGCTCCGGCGTCTTCAAGCATGGGCGATTGCCACGTGAAATAGTACGCGAAAGCCGGCGCGGCCTTCTGCTCGTACTTCAATTTGGCCATTTTTACGATGTTGTTGCGCATCGTGAGGCTGTTCAGCCCAAAGGCGCCGCTACACATATACGACAGCGTGCGAATGCTCTTTTCGGGATGCGTTTTCTTCAAGGTGGCGACCAGGGCAGTCGCCTTCGCTTCGCCATAAGCCTTTGCGAGATTGGAATGCCACTCCTCCTCGTTGGGGCGGTTGTGCATCTGGTTGCCTTCTTCACTTACCGAGCCGAGCAGCATGGGCACGTCCTTTGAGTCATCCGGCGCAACGTCGAAGAATGACCGAACATGAATGATCCTGTTATCGAGGGTTGGCGACCAGCCGACGCGCGGTGGTCCGGGAGCAAATGGCCCGCCGGCGCCACGCATCGGAGGATTGATTTTGGAGACGGCGGCATTTCCCGCAGCCACGAGTTTGGCCCACTCCATCTTTTGCAATGAGGCAAGGTCATTGGAGTCGAGCCCGAGATCCTTCATCATCTGGCGGGCAACCTCTCGTTGCTGTTCTTTGGCCGGGATATTGCCGCCGCCGCCCGACTGAACTGAGGCGCGATGGAAGAGCCCAACCGCAGACGGCATGCCCATGAGCGTGGTCACCTTCGATCCGCCGCCTGATTGGCCGTAGATCATGACGCGATCGGGATCGCCGCCGAAGTTGGCGATGTTTTCCTGGACCCATCTCAGAGAAGCCACGAGGTCGGTCATTCCGACATTGACAGAGTCCTCGTAAGCAGAGCCACCGATCTCCGAAACGTCGAAGAAACCGAGAATGTTGAGACGATGATTGACGGTCACCGATACCACGTCGTGGAAGCGAGCCATCTGCGCGCCTTCCTGGGAGGGCAGCTCGTAGGACGAACCGAAGCTGTACCCTCCGCCGTGGAAGTACACCATGACGGCGCGCTTGCCGGTGAGGCCGGGGGTCCACACGTTGAGCTTGAGCATGTCCTCGTTCTGATATCCGTCGTCCCAGTCCTGCAGGAATGTCTGTTCGATTGCCGTCCACGGATGAAGGTTCTGCGGACAATTTGCCCCGTAGATCAGCGCCGGATAGTCGTCCTTCCAGGGTGCCGGAGGTTTCGCCGGAAGCCATCGATTCTCCCCGCCCGTGTCCTGGCCGTACGGGATGCCCTTGAAGGTAAAAACACCGCCGTCGAGAAAGCCGCGAACCTTGCCATACTGCGTCTGGGCAACGGCGGAGCGGGGCGTCGAGCAATTGCCCGGTTCCAGGTGGGCGCCGGTTTTGGTGCTGTCGGAAGCGCGCGAATCTCTCGCCAGAGCAAAGCCCACGCCCGCAGTTGCTGAGAGAACGAGTGCCTGCCGGCGACTGAGATGAATACTGTTTTCGAGATCTCGATTCATTGTTTCTTTCTCCTGGTTTCCTGGCGCTCTAGCACGCGTTTTCGCAAACGGATCGCTGCGCGATGCCGCCCGCCGGCTGAATCCCGGTTCATTTTTCGGGCTCCGTGTTTTCGAGAAAACGTATTCTGGAAAAAGGTAGAAGGCACCGCTCCGAGCTGTCAACACTATCGCACGCGCTGAATTGTTGCAGAAAATCTCACGCGTTGCCGAAGACGGGGATCGAGGCGCCGTGGAGGACGTGGGCTTCATCGCTGGCGAGGAAGAGGACGACGCTGGCGATATCTTCGGGCTTGGGCCACTTGGAGAAGTCGGCGTTGGGCATGGCGCTGCGATTGGCCGGTGTGTCAATGATGCTTGGGAGTATGGAGTTGGCGCGGACGCCGGTGCCAAGGAGATCGGCGGCCAGCGAATCGATGAGTGCGACGGCAGCGGCTTTGGAGGCAGCGTAGGCGGATGCGCCGGCGGCGTGATCCCAGGCTGCTTTGGAGGCGACGTTGACGATGGCGCCGGATTTGCGGGCGATCATGGCAGGCGCGACGGCTTTGGCCAGCGCGTAGGTGGCGCGGAGATTGAGATTGAGCTGGCGCTCGAAGACCTCGGGTTCGAGTTGCCATAGGGGAGTGCCCCCAGCGTAGCCGCCGACGGTGTTAACGAGAACATCGAGGCGAGTCCAGCGAGCGAGGATCTGTGTGACGAGATCGGCGGCCGCTCGCGGGTCGGTGACGTCGACATTGAATCCGGCAAGATGGGCGGCGCGATCGCCGGCGGATTCGGCGATTATTGAGAATTCCTCCTGATGACGCCATGTGACCGCGACGTTGGCGCCATGCTCAAGAAACGCGAGGCTTACAGAACGGCCGAGGCCGCCAGTACCTCCGGCGACGAGAACGACTTTTCCTGAGAAGTTTGGATTCATTGGGGCGAGATCCTCGATCGGTTGCGTGATCAGTATCCCATGCGGGCGGCGGGAAGGGCGATGCCCTTGCGTGATAGGATGGCTGCGCTGCATGGGTTCGCGGCAGTTCTCGCGCGAGGATCGCGACGCGCGGTATTACGACGAAATCTAAAGAACGGAGTTGGTATGCACAGGGCAATTGTGCTGGCAGGCATGGGAGTTCTGGTTGCTGGAGCGGCAGTGCCGCTGCGTGCCGCCACCGTGGAAGACTTCAGAAACGAAAAAGTGATTGTTACCGAAGTAAAATTGGCGCCGGGGGAGCAAGAGGAGATCAGCGGAGGTCACCCGAGCGTGGTGGTGTATCTGGCGGGTTACGAGGCGCGAATCGTGTTTGCCGATGGCAAAGCGAAGCGAGAGCCAATTGTGCGCGGTGAGACGCTGCGTGAGCCTGCCGAGGCGGGAGTGCTGACCAATACGGGTCACGAACCGCTGCATCTGGTGCGCGTGGAATTCTTGACTGCAGGCAGCAGCGAGATTTGGGGAAGGACCGGACTGCCTGCAAATTATCAGATGGTCTTCGAGGACAAGCTGGAGCGGACGTACAACATTCGCGTGGCCGCGCACGCGTGGGAGCCCGAGCACACGCATCGGGATCGCGTGGTGGTGTGCCTGGAGGGAGGGCACATTGAGCACATACTGCCCGATGGAAGCGTGCAAGCTACGACGCTGAAGAGTGACGAAGTGACGTGGCGGCGCGGGGAGACGCACAAGGGGCACAACCTGGGCGACACGAATCTGTGGGTGGTTGCAATTGAACCGAAGTGAGCGAATGAAAAGGGAAAGAAGCGAAGTGAAAGAGTGAAGAATCGGCTTTCCTAATATCGCACTAGTCCGAAGTGCGCGGAGGCGGATAGGGCGGTGACAGGATTGGCGAAGGTGTATGCCACAGACGACGCAAGAGGCCGCGTGGAGATGTCGCACCATGAGTGGGTGGTGGTGTTTCTCCTCGTCTTTTCCGTCGTGATTAATTACGTCGATCGCAGCAACCTGTCACTGGCCATCCCGCTCCTGGAAAATCAGTTTTCGCTGTCTCCGTGGCAGGCGGGAGAGTTGCTGGGGGCGTTCTTCTGGAGCTACGCGCTGGTGCAGATCGTGGGACTGTCGGGGTGGCTGGCCGATCGTTTTCCCGTGGGCTGGGTGCTGTTTTTGGGTTACCTGACGTGGTCGCTGGCGACGGCGGCGACCGGGCTGACGGCGAGTTTCACGGCGCTGTTTGGCCTGCGATTGCTGCTAGGGCTCGGCGAATCGGTGGCGTACCCATGCTACTCGCGCGTGTTTGCGGCGATGCCGCAGGAGCATCGCGGACGGGCGAATGCGTTGATCGATGCCGGAACCAAACTGGGGCCGGCGGCGGGTGCGTTTATAGGCGGCGTGGTGCTGGTGCACTTTGGCTGGCGACTGCTGTTTGTGTTTTTCGGGCTGGGCGCGCTCGTCTGGCTTCCGATGTGGTTCCGGGCGATGCCCAGCGGCGAGCGGAGCGGGGGTCCGGCAGGCCCGGTCGTGGAGAAGGACGAGGAGCGGGAGGCGGCGATTGACGCGGCCGAACCTTCGATCGCCAAGATGCTGCAACTGCCGTGCGCATGGGGATCGTTTGTTGGCCATTTCTGCGGGAATTATTTTTATTACTTCCTGCTGGCCTGGCTGCCTGCGTATCTGATGCAGGAAATGCATCTTTCGATTGGCGCCATGTCGCGCCTGACTTCGGGTGTGTTTCTAGTGATCGCCTGTTCTACGCTGGTGTGTGGATTTGTGTCGGACCGCCTGATTGCCGGTGGCGCTTCGCCGACGGTGGTGCGGAGGTCGCTGGCATCGGGAGGGTTGGTGATGGCCTCATTGCTAATCGTGTTCTCGGTGGTGCACGGGCATCCGATGGTGGCGGTTTGCTTTTTGACCATTGCGTGCATGGGACAAGGAGCGTATGCGTCGAATCACTGGGCGGTGACGCAGACGTTGGCCGGGCCGGTAATGGCAGGGCGGTGGTCGAGCCTGCAAAACGGTTTTGCGAATTTGTCCGGGATCGTGGCGTCGGTGCTGACGGGATGGATTGTGCAGAATTACGGGAGCGCTCGACTGGCATTTACCGTCGCTGGAGTGGTGGCGCTGATAGGCGGATTGGCTTGGGGACTGCTGGTGCGGCGGGTAGAGCCGGTGAAGTGGGGAGAACTGGGACGAAGGGGCTAGGGGACTATAAAAGAACAGGGAACAACACTTGAAGGCGGGGCCAGTCGACCAAAGCAACTTGCGCGATCCTCGGAATCCTTTGATAAAGTAGGGGCGTACCTCGGCAGCCCGCGACCGGACCGACTAACCAGCGGGTTCTACCTGCATTCTCCGGCTCTTGAGGGATTGTGGATGGAGGCGTATCAGAGCACCTGGGATTGGTGCGCGGCGCGCACTGCTCCCTTGCCTCCACGCAATGCAACTTAAAGGAGAAGAGCGATGAGCCAGGCAGGAAGTCACCACAAGATCACCTACATTGAGTTTTCCGCGTCGGATGTGGCGCGGGCGAAGCATTTTTATGCAACGGTGTTCGGATGGGAGTTCCAGGACTATGGGCCGGATTACGCGAACTTTGCGGCGGCCGGCGCAGGGATTGATGGCGGATTCATGAAGGGCGAAACGAGTGGAAAGCCTGCTCCGCTGGTTGTGCTGTATTCCGCCGATTTGAAAGCGACGGAAGAGGCGATTGTGGTTGCGGGCGGAACGATCGTAGTGCCGACGTTCGAATTTCCCGGCGGAAGGCGTTTCCACTTCGCCGATGACGTGGAAAATGTGCTGGCAGTTTGGACGGAATAACAGTTCACAGTTCGCAGTTCACAGTCTGCAGAAAAGAGGCGGCGATTCCGAAAGCGTGGAATCGCCCCTTCTTTTCAGGCCGTTGGCTCGCTCAAGCCAGGTTCCTTTTCAAGAACGCGAGCGTGCGCTGGCGAGCGAGTTTGGCGGCGGGTGCATTGTAGCTGGCGCGCGCATCGCAGTTGAAGGCGTGGCCGGCGTCATACCAATGGATTTCTACATCCGGGTTGGCTCTATGAACGGCTTCGGCGACGGCGGGAGGAATGTGCGTGTCCTGGCGGCCGAAGTGAAGCATGACGGGACAGTGCGGTTTTTCGGCGGCGTATTTGCCGATCTGCCCGCCATAGTAGCCGACGGATGCGCTGGGGTGAAGGCGTGTGGCAGCGAGCCAGGCGACGCTACCGCCGTAGCAATAGCCGACGACGCCAACCTTTTCGCCTGAGTACTTTTGAGCGAAAGCAATCGAGGCGGCGACATCGAGGACGGCTTTCTCGGCGTCAATCCTGGGGATGAGGCTCATGGCGGCTTGCAGATCGGCGCCATCATAGCCGAGCTCGAGATCGGGCTGGATGCGATCGAAGAGAGCGGGTGCGACGGCGAGGAAGCCGTCATCGGCGAAGCTGTCGGCCACGGAGCGGATGTGAGCATTGACGCCGAAGATCTCCTGGATGACAACGAGCGCCGCGAACGGGGCTGCGGACGGCCGCGATACGTAGGCTTTGAATGGATGGCCGTCGGATGCGTGCAGCGATGCAAATTCGCTCATGATCAGTTTCCCTGCCTCTGTCAGTATCCATGGAGTGAGAAAGCAGAGCAAGTTGCGCTGGCCCTGCGGGGCTCGGGTTTCTGAACCGCGTCCCACAAAAAAGCGCAGGGCCAAGAACGACTGCGCCTGCGACGCGAGGTCGCGCGCGCTTGTCTTAGACTCGCAGCGCTTGGAATGGGCACCAAGGTTCGAGGCGAGAAGAATCAGTTCACATGAGGCGGGGGCATGAGCATCTTGCGTGCGGCAAATTCATCGCGCACCAGGGTGAGGCCGAGGATGCAGCGTTCGAAGCCGTCGGAGAGGCGGGCAAAGAGCGGCGCCTCCTGCTCATACTCAAAAAGATTGAATTGACTGACGATGAAGTAGCTCTCTTTACCAGCGCGAATCAGTTCTTCGAGAGTGGGGCGGCGATGGCGGTGGTTGTCAGTGGAATCGGCGGCTTCAGGGTACATGCCGCCAACAAACAGCGCGTAGTCGCCGATGTGCTTGCGAAGGGCGCGCTCCTGGTCGAAGGAGGCAGCGCTGCCGAGAACCGGGTCAGCGGCGCGCACCATTTCGTTGAGTTCCTCGATGGGATGGCCAGCTTCGTCGCGGACCTTATAGAGATTCTTGGCGTCGGAAAACTCGCAGAGCAGATGGGCAATGTAACCGGTGACGTCAGGATCATGCAGGCCGAGCTTGCCTTCGTAGCTATTACGGACCGCCTGCTGGAAGAAGGGTTCGAGTGGATGGGCCTGAGCTGACATACACACCTCCCGTAAACGGAGCCCGAGCAAGTGTGCCTGTGCAGGAATCCTCCTAGCTAGCCGTCCCGCGAAGGCGACCACATGCTTAGATGCCGCAATGGCTGCGCGCTTACAGCCAATCTGGTTTAGAAGCAGTGGCTGTTCCCATTTAGGCTGCGCCGGGATGGATCAAGCCGCGGCCCCATTTACTCTGCTTTAACACTGAGATTACCTGAATGGTTGCGCGACGCAAGAGGAGGCGAAGATTTTGCTGGCAGAGGGTTGCCTCGATTGCAAATAATCAGTTGCGCATGACACAAAAGAGGCATTGGACGCAGGATTGACCATAGGCTTTCGGTGGTGTTCGGCGCGAGCGTGTGGAAGAAACCGCGCACGAGGTGTTATGGTGGGTGAACCCAAGGGTTGGCCGACGTGGAGAAAGGCATGAGAGGATCAGGGCCGCCAACGACCCTGCTTTACGACGATTGGTACCCGGCACTGCGAAGCGAACAACTGCGCGGGCGCAAGCTGGTGACCACAATGCTTCTCGATATTCCGCTTGTTTTGGGGCGGCGCGCGGATGGACAGATTTTTGCGATGCGCGACAATTGCCCGCACAGGGGCATTCCGCTGAGCTACGGATGGTTTGACGGAACGCATGTGACGTGCCGGTATCACGGCTGGGAGTTTGAGCCGTGCAGTGGGCAGTGCACGCTGATTCCTTCGCTCACGAGCTACGACACGCTGAATGCCACGCGGATTTTTGCTGCTGCGTTTCCCTGTCGCGAGCGTGATGGCTACGCGTGGGTATATGTTGCCGGCTCTGGAAGCGGACGGAAGACGGAAAGCGCGGCCTTGAAGCCGGTTCCCGAACTGCCGAAGTTCGGGCCGAAGTACAAGACGGCCCATTTGACGGCCGATCTGCCGTGCAATGTGGATCACGGGATCATCGGGCTGATGGATCCGGCGCACGGACCGTTCGTGCACCAGGCGTGGTGGTGGCGTTCGCGGGGTAGCATTCACGAGAAGACCAAGCATTTCGAGCCGATTCCCGAGGGATTTCGCATGACGGCGCACGCGCCGAGCCGCAATTCTGCGCCGTACAAATTGCTGGGCGTGTATGGAAAGCCGGTGGAAACAACAATTGATTTTGTGCTACCCAATCGAAGGATGGAGACGATCCGGTGCGGGGACAAGTGGTTTGCGAGCTTGACGACGGTGACTCCAGTGACGGCGGCCACGTGCCGAATTGACGTAGCGGCGGCGTGGAATGTGTTTTATCACTTGCCGCTGGTGACACCGATTGCGAAGTTTTTTGGTGCAAAGTTTGTGGATCAGGACCGAGTGACGATGGTGCAGCAGGCGGAGGGTCTGCGGTTTAACACGAGCCTGATGCTGATTGATGATGCCGACAAACCGGCGAAGTGGTACCTGGCGCTGAAGCAGGCGCGGCTGGATGCGGCGGCAACCGGTAGAGCACCAGCACATCCTATGTGTGGGCCGGTGGAATTGCATTGGAGGAGCTGAAGGCGTCACCCACTTATACAGCCCCGTTGACGAGGATCCCGACGTGGAGAACACCCTTTCCTGGATCCCCAAGTGCGAGGGGACTTGGGGCACTCAGATGCGCTGGCGTAAATTCGTTGTTGCGGGTTAAACCGCGGCGGGTTGGCGCTGTTCGAGCTCGGCAAGGCGCTTGGCGAGCAGTTTCTCTAGATTCACGAGTGCGGAAGAGAAGCCCTCGATGCCTTCCTTCAACTTGTCGGAGGCCATGCGATCGTCGGCGTGCATGCGGTCGAAGGTTGCCTTGTCCATGTTGATTTTCGAGATGTTCTGGGAGTGGGCAGCGTCGGGTGAGAGTTTGCGCGGCAGGTCGCCCGGGGTCGATTCCAGTTCGCCGAGCAATTGCGGAGAGATGGTGAGCAAATCGCAACCAGCGAGTTCGCAGATTTCGCCGATGTTGCGGAAGCTGGCGCCCATGACGACGGTCTTGTATCCGAATTTCTTGAAGTAGTTGTAGATGCGCGTGACGGATTGCACGCCGGGATCATCGGCGCCATGGAAATCTCTGCCGGTGTCTTTCTTGTACCAATCGAGGATGCGGCCGACGAAAGGCGAGATGAGCGTAACCCCTGCGTCGGCGGCGGCGATAGCCTGATGCAGGCCGAAGAGAAGAGTCAAGTTGCAATGGATGCCGTCTTTTTCGAGGACTTCAGCGGCGCGAATGCCTTCCCAGGTGGAAGCGATTTTGATGAGCACATGATTGCGACCGACGCCGGCATCATCATACTGCCTAATGATATTGCGCGCCATGTCGATGGTGGCCTGCGTGTCGTAGGAAAGGCGGGCGTCGACTTCAGTGGAGACGCGGCCGGGGACGATGGCGAGAATTTTTTTGCCGAAAGCCACGGCAAGGCTCTGAAAGGCGAGATTGGCGACGGCCTGGTCGGTGGCCCCCCCGCCTAGTTTATTGCGCGCATCCTTTAAAACACCGTCGACGATGGGCTGGTAATGAGGCATCTGCGCGGCAGCAGTGATCAGCGAAGGGTTGGTGGTCGCATCCTGGGGATGGAACTTCTCCATCGCCTCCATGTCGCCGGTATCGGCAACCACCACGGTGTACTTGCGCAATTGCTCCAATAAACTCTGCGGCATAGTTCCTCCTCCTCGGGGATCATCTTCACTGGTTGGATGCGCCAGCGGCGCCAGTGTACACCCTTATTGTCGCATTCCGTGTTGACGGCGCGAAGGAGCCGGCGAGGCACCACGGGCGGCTTGGAATCTGGACCTTGAGGCGCGCGTTGCTCAGTGGGGCTCGGCTTCGACGGTGTTCGAGAGAGTTCCGATGCCGGCAGCCGAAACTTCGATGCGATCGCCGGGGGTCAGCGGACCGACGCCGGAAGGCGTGCCGGTAAGGACGAGATCGCCAACCTCGAGCGTGATGGCGGCGGTGATATAGCTGAGCAGAATAGGAATGGAGAAGATCAAATCACGCGTCGAAGCCTGCTGGCGCAGCTCGCCGTTAAGACGGGTTTCAATGACGACGCCCGCGTCTAGATCGAGCTCATCGGTAACCAGCGGGCCGACGGGGCAGAATGTGTCGAAGCCTTTGGCGCGCGTCCATTGTGCATCTTTCTTTTGCAGATCGCGGGCAGTGACGTCGTTCGCCAGTGTGAAACCGCGAACGACTTCACGCCATTCGCCGTCGGGTTTGAAATGGCGCGTGCGGCGACCGATGACCAACGCGAGTTCGCCCTCGTAATCGACGCGCTCGGCAACGGCAGGCAATTGGATAGCGCCGCCAGGACGGAGGATGGAGGAGGGCGGCTTAAAGAAGATCAACGGCTCAGCAGGAATTTCGTTGCTCAATTCGTTGGCATGCTCGCGATAATTGCGGCCAACGCAAATGACTTTTGAAGGAGTGACGGGCGGTAGAAGCTCAACCTGGTCGAACGGCGTGGGCGCAAACGAAAGGAACCACGAGGCCATACCTGCGTGTTCGAGCTGCGAGCGCAGATCTTCCTGGGGAGTGTCCATCTGGCGCATGATCCGCAATTGGCCGCGATTCATGTCGATGGTGCCGTAGTGCGATTGGCCGCCAAACAGGAACCGGCAGTATCTCATTTTTCTCCTTGTCCAAGGCGAGCTATGGCCCTGGGACCATTTCCCCGGCGGGAATCGAGCGCCCGCTTTCGTGGCCATTTTGGCCGATGGCGCTGACAGCATACATATAGGAGTGGCCGGCTTGCACATTGGAATCGTGGAAACCTGGCCCAATTACGGGCTGTGGGGGCGAGATACGCTGCCAGAGGCCGGAGCTTTCATTCTCCGCGGACACGGACTTGCCGGTGGGGGTCGCGAGTTCCTGACGATAAATGATGTAACCGGCGAGGCCGAGGTCGGCGACGGGTTGCCAGCTGAGGTCGATTGCGGGTGGGCTGCCGTTTTCTCCCGTCGTGGCGACGGCAGCCAGGCCTTGTGGAATGGAGGGTGGAAAGATGTCGGCGGCATCCACACGAATCGGCGCGCAGAGCGGCGAGGCGAGTTCCAGGGTCTGGCCGTTTTCCGTGGCGCTTACGAAGCGCTGGGCCCGATATTCGTAGCTCTCGCCAAAGCGGATGTCAGCGTCGAGGGCCCGACCCGTAGCGCCAGTTACAACGAGCAAATTGAGGTTGGCGGGTTCAGGTGGTGCGGGGAGCAGGCTCGGCATCGACTGATGACCAGGATTTTTCGCCGGCGATGTGAGAAGCGTGCGCACGAGGCGGATGGCGGCGGGTGGCGTATCAGGCGGCGTGGGCGTCCAGCGCAGCAGCACGCCGTCTTTGCTGAGTTCCGCGGCGAGGCCGATGACGGCTTCAGGCGCCTGGCCGGCAAGG
>Ga0335072_10014255_pt1 | contig 11294 bp, 8 predicted proteins | sample Lox_Sample_21_FD_206725 | JGI IMG/M metagenome (GOLD analysis project Ga0335072, IMG submission 206725) | Soil microbial communities from Loxahatchee National Wildlife Refuge, Florida, United States - Lox_Sample_2.1 | ecosystem: Environmental > Terrestrial > Soil > Wetlands | place: USA: Florida...
CTCGGGCCTGTCGATCTCGCAGCTCGTCTCAATCGCGTGGGCCTCGGCGTCGACCTTCCGCGGCAGCGACAAGCGCGGCGGCGCCAATGGTGCGCGCATCCGGCTTGCGCCGCAGAAGGATTGGGCGGTGAACCAGCCGGCTGAGCTGGCCAAAGTGCTTTCCAAGCTCGAAGCCATCCAGAAGGAGTTCAACAAAGCCCAGACCGACAGCAAGAAGGTCTCGCTCGCCGACCTCATCGTACTCGGGGGGGCAGTAGCCGTCGAGTCGGCGGCAAAGAACGCCGGCTACCCGGTCAAGGTTCCCTTTACGCCGGGCCGCACCGATGCCTCGCAGGAGCAGACCGATGTAGCCTCGTTCGCCGTGCTGGAGCCCAAGGCAGACGGCTTCCGCAACTACGTCTGCAAGGGACTCGAAGACCACGTGGCCAATCTGCTGCTCGATAAGGCGCAACTGCTCACCCTCAGCGCTCCCGAGCTGACCGTGCTCGTCGGCGGCCTGCGCGTGCTGGGCGCGAACTTCGGGCAGTCGAAGCACGGCGTCTTTACGAGCAAGTCCGGAGCATTGACCAACGACTTTTTCGTGAACCTGCTCGACATGAACACGAAGTGGCAGAAATCCTCGACCGAGGCCGGCGTGCTCGAAGGACATGACCGCAAGACGGGCAAGCTCAAGTGGACGGGCACCATCGCTGACCTGGTCTTCGGCTCCAACTCGCAGCTCCGCGCCATTGCCGAGGTCTACGCGAGCAGCGACGCACTGCCTGTCTTCACCAAGGACTTTGCCGCTGCATGGGCCAAGGTGATGAACCTCGATCGCTTCGATCTGCCCGATCGCGGATACGTTCACGAAGCGCAGGCCGAGAGAGGCCAGGAGCTCGCCGGGCCCATCGCCGGACATAATTAGAACTGGTTGCATAAGTCGCGTTTTGAAACGGCGCGGCTTCAGCGGTGCCACAAAGCCCGCGTAAACGTTGGGCTTTAGCCCCTGAGGGAAGTTTTTTATCGCACTCAGATAGTTATGCAACCGGCTCTGGTCACCGATCCTCACCCAGACACAACGGGCGTTCGCAGCAGCGAACGCCCGTTGCGTTTTGCTACGTAGAAGACGTTAGTAGTAGTGCAATTTCCGGTTTGCAGACAATTCGCCTGGAATCAGTTCCTTCATTGATCTCCGGGCCATTCAAAGGGATGCTCCAACAGTTTGCGGGCCTGATTGATCGCTCCGTCCGTGTTGTCGCCGGTCTGAATTGCTAACTGGTACTGCGCAACGGCCCGTTCGCGTTGGTCGGTGATGTCGAAGACCTTACCGATTTGGATGTAGCTCCAGACTTTGGTCCAGGCGGGATACCCGTCCCAACGCAGCGCGTCCCGGAAGGCGTTTACGCTGGCCTGATATTCGCGCTGTTGGAGACGCAACTCGGCGATGCAGTAACTCGCGAGCGAGCTGTGCGGGGACAATTTGAGTTCATTCAAGAAGTCCGGTAGCGCCTTCTTCTGGTCACAGCCTGAGGGGGATCCACGGAGCGGGATCTGAGCCGACGCCGGTACCGCCGCCGACAGAATCACAATCAGCGTTTGAACAAAACGACGAATCCGATTGGACAGTGTCATAACCCTCCATTCGGCGATGCGATGTCGAAGGTGCTCCCGAAACACGCTCGATGGTTCGCGCCCTTGAATGTAAGACGCAAACAGTCACTTTTGCTTGATGGACGACCCCCGGGTCAAAACGATAGCAAGAGTCAATCTCGCGACCCGTTCGACCAATCGGCCAGTGCATCTACACTGGTACCGTGCGATCACGCTCCTTCGTCGTTGCTCTGCTGTTCTTTCATTTCATGGCCGCCGTTCTGTCCATGGCGCAGACGCGGCACACGCTCACCTACGCGCCGGGCAAATTCATCACGCTCTCACTGCCGGAGACGCTCGACATCGACATCGCCGCCAGCGGTCTGCATCGTGTGCGCTTCTTCGCGCGCTCGCCCGATGGCCGCATCTTCGTGACCGGCATGCACGACCTTTCCGATAACCGGAACGGATCGATCTTCATTCTCGACGGCTGGGACTCGCATACGCGCCGGTTCAAGCACGTGGTGCATTATCTCGATCATCTGCGCAATCCCAACAACCTCGCTTTCTGGACCGATCCGGCGACGCAGCAGAGCTGGCTGTATCTGCCGCTGACTGACCGGCTGGTTCGCTATAAATACAACGCCGGTGACGACGCGCCCTCTTCGCCGCCGGAGACGCTCATCCATTTTCCAGACTACGGGCTCAGCTACAAGTACGGCGGCTGGCATCTCACGCGCACGGTGGCCGTCGCCGAGGTAAATGGAGCCGCGCGCATCTTTGTTTCTGCCGGATCGTCGTGCAACTACTGCCAGGAGCGCGAAGTGCTGCGCGCAGCCGTCGTCAGCATGGACCCGGACGGCGGCCATCCGGCAGTGGTTGCGCAGGGACTGCGCAACGCCGTCGATCTGCGTGAGGTGTCGGAGCTCGATGGCGGCGCTCTCTTCGCTACCAACATGGGCGACGACCATCTGGGCGACCAACTTCCGGAAGATACATTCTTCGAAATCGACAAAGCCCCGGCGAGCGCGCTGAATTACGGCTGGCCAACCTGCTACTTCGCCCACGGCAAGCCGGTGCTGGACACAACGCCGCTGCCGGCTCTCGACGATCCGCACAAGATGGCCGAGGTGCCTGCAAACAGCGGCGACTCTGTCTACGGCAAGCAGACCGGCGTGGCTGCCGCGGGCACCAACCTCGCTGCCGGAGGCGGTCACCCATCGGAGACCGACCAGAATGCTGCTCTGGGCAAGGCTCCCGCGGCCCTCAAATCCTGCGATCGCGTGCCGCCTGCTTACGCTACATTTGCCGCGCACAGCTCTCCGCTGGGCTTTGCGTATTTTCCGCAAACAGATCCAGTGCTCCACGACAGCTTTCTTGTAGCGCTGCATGGCGCCAGCCATCCGCATATCGGCACCGGCTATCGCGTTGTGCAATTCACGCCGTCCGACCGCAAACCTCGCGACTTCATTACAGGTTTTCTGACCAGGGAAAACGGCAAGCCCGTGGTGCACGGTCGGCCATGCGGCATCTTGCGCATGGGCCCGGACAGCTTTCTGCTGACCGACGACTATCTCGGGCTGATATATTTCATCCACGCGCGCAGGCTGGATTAAGTTGCCGCCCGCCCAAGTCCGCGGCAGGCGCCGGCGGCGATCGCGTCAAAGATTATGCCGTCGGCGCTTTCACCTCGACGTTCGACAATCCCTCCACGAACGTCGCAATCGCCGAGTGATCCAGATCGCCTTTGCCCGCGCCAATCAATGACGAAAGCATCTGCTGCACCAGCGCCGTGATCGGCAGGCACACGCGATTCGACTCCGCCGTCTGCAGGGCGTTGCGCAGGTCTTTCTGGTGCAGGTTGATCTTGAATCCAGGCTTGAAGTTGCGCGCAATCAGCATCGGTCCCTTTGCGTTGAGCACCGCGCTGCCGGCAAGCCCACCCTTCACCGCGTTGAACACCACCTCCGGATTGAGCCCGCAGCGCGTGGCCAGCGTCAGCGCCTCGCCCATGGCTGCAATGTTGCACGCCACCATGATCTGGTTTGCGAGCTTGGTGGTATTGCCTGCGCCCACCGGTCCGGTGAGCGTCACGCTCGATCCCATACACTTCAAAATCGGCTCGGCCTTCGCGAATACTTCTTCGTTGCCGCCGGCCATGATCGCCAGAGTGCCTTCAATGGCTTTGGGCTCGCCGCCGCTCACCGGCGCATCCATAAAGTCCACGCCCTTCGCCGCGCATGCTTTGGCAACCTTCTGTGAAACCAGCGGATTGATCGAGCTCATGTCGATGAGGAGGGTGCCTGGCTTTGCGCCGGCCAGAATTCCACCCTCGCCCAGCACCACTTCTTCCACCTCTGGCCCATCGGGCAGCATGGTGATGACGATCTCTGCGCGCGCGCCCACGTCGCTGTTCGATGCGCCGCGCTGGGCTCCGTCTTGCACGCAGGCATCGAGCTTGGCCGCGGTGCGCCCGTAGGCCACCACCGTGTGGCCGGCCTTCAACAGGTTCTTGAGCATGGGACGGCCCATAATGCCGAGCCCGACAAATCCGATGGTTGCCATCGTGTTTCTCCTTCAGTTGTTCTCTCAATGTTTGAGGGTTGCTTTTAGCTTTTCTTGAACCGCGCCGCGAGATTTTCCGCATTGCGCGCCAGAATGCCTACATCGCTGCCCACGGCCGTGAAGTTAAAGCCCAGGCCAAACAAAAACTCCACATCGTCCACGCTGGGCGAGAGCGTGCCGGCTGATTTTCCCGTGGCGCGAATCCGTTCTGCCGCGTTCTGGATGGCTGCCTGCACATCCGGGTGTTTCGGATTACCCAGATGCCCAAAGTCCGCGGCCAGGTCGCTGGGTCCGATGAAAATGCCGTCAATGCCTTCGAGCGCTGCGATGGCCTCGATCTCGGCAAGCGCCGCGCGCGTTTCGATCTGCACCAGCACGCATGTATCCAGATGCGCGTTGCGGTGATAGTTCTGCACCCGCCCAAAGTCATTGGCGCGCGGCGCCACCGAAACGCCGCGAATCCCCAGCGGCGGATAGCGCGTGGCCGCCACGGCGCGCTCAGCCTCTTCGCGATTCTGCACAAACGGAATCAGCAGCGACCGCGCGCCAACGTCCAACGCACGCTTGATGATCACCGGCTCGTTCCACGGTACGCGAAACACAGGCTCCGCCGTGCCCGCGCGCGTGGCCTGCAGTTGCGGCAGCAGCGTGGAAATGTCGTTGGGCGCGTGCTCGCCGTCGATCACGATCCAGTCAAACCCCGCGCCGGCTACGATCTCTGCGGCAATCGGGCTCGCCAGTCCCGACCACAGCCCGGCCTGTCGTTCGCATTTGGCCAGCGCCTGCTTGAACGCATTGCGCGGAAGATTTCCGGGCCACTCCGCCATGTGCATGTCTCCCTGTTACTGCCAGCTTAAATGGCCGCCGCGCATTTCTCTCATCGTGATTCACGCACCGCTTGCCGGTTCGAGTTCGATGCGCTTAATTTCGCCCACAATCGGCCCATAGGCCACGATTGCGCAGAACGCAATGACTCCCACGAACACCAGCGCGCCATTGTAGGAGTGCGTCTTCTCGACGATGTACCCGATAATCAGTGGTGTGGTGATGCCGGCCGTGTTGCCGAAGAGATTGAACAGCGCACCATTCATGCCCACCAGCCCCTTCGGTGAAGTGTCGGAGATGACCGTCCAGCCCAGCGCGCCAATGCCTTTACCAAAGAACGAGAGCGACATGAACACCAGCATGATCGTCTGCGAGTGCGCGTAATTGCACGCGATGATGGTCATTGAGAGCCCCATGCCCGCCATGATGGGCAGCTTGCGTGCGAAGCTCAGCGAGTATCCACTGCGCAGCAGCCGGTCAGAGATCACGCCTCCCAGAATGCCGCCCACGCCGCCGCACAGCCCCGGCACGGCAGCGGCAAATCCGACCTTCAGCACGGACATGTGCCGCGCCTGCGACAGGTAAAGCGGAAACCAGGTGAGAAAAAACCACGTCAGCGTCGTAATGCAGTACTGGCCGATATACACGCCCACCAGCATGCGATAGCTCAGGAGCATCTTTACCGTGGCCCAGGTGAGAGTGTTCTTCTTTGCGCTCGCCTTGCCGTCTGTATTCACCAGCCCGCCGCCGCGCTCGATGAATTCAATCTCCGTCGACGAAACCCGCGGATGATCCCTGACGCCGTAAATCGTCGTCGCCCAGACCACCGTGAGCACCGCGCCGAGCGCGCCCAGAAACCAGAAGCAGCTTCGCCAGCCCGCAGTGTGAATCAGCCATCCAAAGATGGGCGCAAAGATAGGCAGCGCGAAATATTGCGATGCGTTGAAGATTGCCGAGGCCCGTCCACGCTCCGAGGTCGGAAACCACGCCGCAACGATGCGTCCGTTGCCGGGAAACACCGGCGACTGCGCCAGCCCGGAAAGAATGCGCAAAATGAAGATGACGGTGAAGACTTCGCTGGCGGCCACGTAGCCTGCGCAGCCGGTCAGGAACGCGAAGATTGACCACAGAGCGATGCTGATACCGTAGACGCGCTTCGATCCGAAGCGATCGAGAAGGCCGCCCGAAGGCAACTGCCCCAGCGCGTAGGCCCAGCCAAAGGCAAACAGAAGGTAGCCCATCCGCTGCGGCGTCAGGTTCATCGACTTCGGCATCGAGGCTACGGCCTGCGACAGCGCCGAGCGGTCGGCAAAGCTGAAGCAGCTCACCACGAACAGCACCGTGATGATCAGGTAGCGAATCCGTGTTTGCCGGTCTTCGTTCAAAGCGGAATTTTCCTTTCGCTCAGGCGGCGCCCGTGCCTTTTTTCCGATCTTTGTTTGTGCAAACGCGTTCTCAGGCCTGCTCGCTCAGCGACTGAATCAGCCCGCGAATATACCCATAGCAGAAAGCGAACGACTGCAGCGAGTCAGGATCGTTATGCGCCAGCGGCACGTGATCGGGCATGAGCATGTAAGGGTAGCCCACCTCGCGATACACTTTGATCGCCTTCACAAAATCCACATCGCCCTCGTCGGGGTACACCTCGATAAAATCGTTGCGGTGTCCGCGGATGTTGCGGAAGTGCACGTTGAAGATTTTCTTCCTGGTTCCGAAGTAGCGAATCACGTCGAAGATCTGCGTGCCCGGGTCTTCGAGATCCTCTGAGATCGTTCCCTGGCAGAAGTTCAACCCGTGATAGGGGCTTTCCTGGATAGTGATGAATTTTTTCAGGCCGTCGATGGTGCCCAGCACGCGATTCACCCCCTGGTAGCCCTCGGGCGGCACGCCGGGGTCCTGCGGATGGCAGGCCATCCGGATTTTGTATTCGTTGGCCACCGGAATCACGCGATCGAGAAAATACGTAATGCGTTCCCAGAACTGGTCGGCATTCACCACGCCGGCGCGCGTCAGCGGCGTCTTGGGTTTGGCTATATCGAGCTTCCATTGGTGGTAGAGTGCGTCGCCGCGGCCCGGCACGCGCCCCGTGCGCAGCACACCCAGAATGCTCATGTTGTATTTGATCGAAGGCACGCCCGCCGCTGCGCAGTTCTTGATGAGCGTTTGCAGTTGCTCGATGTCGCGGTCGCGCTCCGGGCTCTCGGCCAACATCACGGCCGGATGCTTCTCCGTATCGATGTACGTGGAGGCAAGAAAGGGCGGCGCAATACAATCCACGCTGATGCCGTATTTGCCGGCCAGGTCCGTCATGCGCTTCAGCTCATCCACCGTTGCATAGAGCCGATCGCCGTCAATTTCAGGATAGCCGCAGATGTTACGCACCCCGTACCGTGCCAGATACGCAAGATGCGTGTCGTTGGTGGGCGCCGTCTGATCGCCGAGCTTCATCAGCACCGGCGGGGCTGCGTGTGTGGCTGCGGCCGAAGCGGGTGCAGCGATGGTTGCAGCCGCCAGACCCGCAGCGCCGCCTGAAGCGATGAACTGTCTCCGATCCATGATCTTTTCCTTGAGCAGAACCCCTGCGCGCCGTCTTCCGGTGGATTTTAATCGAGCCCGATGAACGGGCCCGCGGAATTTGATCGAGCTTCGACATAATCCTTGTATGCGAGCGCACATGCTTTTGTAAAGTAGCCGTGCCGCGCGAGAATTCAAGTCCTGATCGCAGGTGCTATGATGTGGCCCGACAGGCAACTATGCAAGCGTTCACACAGTTCAACCGGGAAGACGCGCGTTTCGACACTGCAGGCCGCTCGCCGCGCGTCACAGGTGTGCGTATTGTGCCCGTCGCCGGCCAGGATAGTATGCTCCTGAACCTGAGCGGCGCGCATGGGCCGTACTTCACGCGCAACCTGGCCATCCTTACTGACGAAGCCGGCAACACCGGCGCGGGCGAAGTGCCGGGCGGTGAAAAAATCCGCAAGGTCCTCGAAGAGTCCGCAGCGCTGGTCGTCGGTCGCGAGATCGCCTCTCTTCACGCCATTCTGCACGATGTGGAGCAGCGCTTCGCCAGTCGCGATGCGCATGGCCGCGGCCAGCAGACCTTCGACCAGCGCGTGACCATTCACGCTGTCACCGCGTTTGAGTCCGCGCTTCTCGATCTGCTTGGCCAATTCCTCGGTCAGCCCGTCGCTGCGCTGCTCGGCGAGGGCCAGCAGCGCACCAGCGTGCCTGTGCTTGGCTACCTGTTTTATGTCGGAGACCGCCAAAAGACGAGTCTCGCCTATCGCCTGCCGGATCAATCCGTCCAGCACGATTCGATGGACGATTGGCTTCGCCTGCGCAATGAGCCGGCTCTCACGCCCGAAGCAATTGTCGCCCTGGCTGAAGCGGCGCACGAGCGCTATGGCTTTCAGGATTTCAAGCTCAAGGGCGGCGTGCTTCCAGGCGTCGAAGAGATGCAGGCCGTCGAAGCGCTCGCCGACCGCTTTCCGCAGGCGCGCATCACGCTCGATCCCAACGGCGCATGGTCGCTGAGCGAAGCCGTCGCGCTCTGCAAAGGCAAGCACAACGTCCTGGCCTACGCAGAAGACCCCTGCGGCGCGGAGCAGGGTTTTTCCGGCCGCGAGATCATGGCCGAGTTTCGCCGCGCCACCGGTCTGCCCACCGCGACCAACATGATTGCGACCGACTGGCGCCAGCTTCATCACGCCATTCAGCTTCACGCCGTCGACATCCCGCTCGCCGATCCGCACTTCTGGACCATGCAGGGCTCTGTGCGCGTAGCCGCAACCTGCCGCGACAATGGCCTCACCTGGGGCTCGCACTCGAACAATCACTTCGACATCTCGCTGGCCATGGTCACGCATGTGGCCGCCGCCGCGCCTGGCGCCATTACCGCCGTGGACACGCACTGGATCTGGCAGGACGGCCAGCATCTCACCCGCAATCCGCTGCAGATTGAAGAAGGCCTGATCGCCGTGCCCGAACGCCCCGGCCTCGGCGTCGATCTCGACCTCGATGCCATCGAACGCGCGCACGAGCTCTACAACGGCAACGGCCTTGGCGCGCGCGACGACGCGGCAGCCATGCAATTCCTAATCCCCGGCTGGCAGTTCGATCCCAAACGGCCCTGCCTTGTTCGATGATCCCTGCCTTGTTCGATGATGTTGTTCAAGGATCTCGTCCGGTGATCTCGCGTGATGATCTGGTGCGATGATAGTGTTGTTGCGCTTTCACGATGCCCGCTGACCACAGTGCGATGAACTCGTCTCTTCCGCCCCGATACATCCGCGTTCACGAGCGCGACAACGTCGCCGTGATCGTGAACCCCGGCGGCCTGCCCGCGGGCAGTGTTTTCCCATGCGGACTCATACTCGTCGAGCCCATTCCCGAAGCGCACAAAGTCGCACTTGCCGATCTCGCCGCGGGCGATCGAATCCTCCGCTACGGTGTCGTCATCGGCTACGCCAATCGGGCCATTGCACGCGGAAGCTGGGTCCACGATGGCCTGATCTCGTTGCCCGAGCCGCCGTCGCTCGACGATTGTCCTCTGGCCACGGCTGTCCCCGCGCCGCTGCCCAAACTCGAAGGCCGAACATTCGAAGGCTTCCGCAATGCGGACGGCACCGTCGGCACCAAGAATATTCTCGCCATCAGCACCACGGTGCAATGTGTTGCGGCCACGGTCGCTTACGCCGTCAGGCGAATCAAGACAGAAATTCTGCCGCGCTATCCCAACGTCGATGACGTCATCGCCATCACCCATCCCTATGGCTGCGGTGTAGCCATCGATGCACCCGGCGCTGCTGTTCCCATCCGCACGCTGCGTAACCTGGCGCTCAATCCCAACTTCGGCGGCGAGATGCTTCTTGTCAGCCTGGGCTGCGAAAAGCTGCAACCCGTGCGTCTCATCTCTGCAAGCGAGCTACCGGTGCTTGAAGAGGAGCCCTCGGTCGCTGTCATGCAGGAGGCACAGCACGGCTTCGGCGAGATCGTCGCTAACATCATGCAGCTTGCTGAAAAGAAGCTGAAGAAGTTGAACGAGCGTCGCCGCGTCACCTGTCCCGCATCCGATCTCGTCGTGGGCCTGCAGTGCGGCGGCTCCGATGCGCTCTCTGGCGTTACCGCCAACCCCGCTGTCGGTTTTGCAACCGATCTGCTCGTGCGTGCGGGCGCAACAGTGATGTTCTCTGAAGTTACCGAAGTCCGCGACGCCGCGCATCTGCTCACCGCGCGTGCCGCCACGCCTGAGGTTGCACGCGACTTCATCCGCGAGATGGCGTGGTATGACGAGTATCTTCGCGTTGGCGGAGCGGATCGCGCGGCCAATCCCACGCCGGGCAACAAAAAAGGCGGCCTCGCCAACGTGGTCGAGAAAGCGATGGGCTCCATCGCCAAGTCCGGCAGCACCGCGCTCACGGCTGTCGCGGGCCCCGGTGAGCGCGTTACGCAAAAGGGATTGGTCTTCGCAGCCACGCCGGCCAGCGACTTCATCTGCGGCACGCTGCAGCTTGCGGCCTCCATGAACATGCACATCTTCACCACTGGCCGCGGCACACCCTATGGCTTGTCTGTAGCGCCGGTGATCAAAGTCTCCACCAACAGCGGCCTCGCCGAGCGTTGGAGCGACCTGATCGACATCGACGCAGGCCGTATCGCCACCGGCGACGCAACCGTGGAAGATGTGGGCTGGGAGATTTTCCAATTCATTCTCGACGTAGCCAGCGGAAGAAAGAAAACCTGGGCCGACCACTGGGGCCTGCACAACGAGTTCGTGCTGTTCAATCCAGGACCGGTGACGTAAGGCGAGCGGAGTCAGCCGCGCTTCGCGCTTGTTAGCGGAGCTAGCGGTGTTAGCACTGGACCGAGCATGGCTTACTAACTCCGCTAACAACGCCGGTGCCCCATCCTTTCGCGTATCCGCCGCGGCGGACGAAAGGATGGGCAGGCACGAATCCCAACTCCGCTCATCCGCCGTGGCGGACTAACCCCGCTAACCCCGCTAACGCCGCTATCACTTGCTCTGCACCAGCGGCTCGCCCGCAATGCTCACATTGATCCGATAAATACTGCCGCTTGCCGCGATATACAGGGTCTTGCGATCCGGGCCGCCGAAAGTCAGGTTGCCCACGCGCTCCGGCATCACAATGGTTCCCAGCGGCTTGCCGTCGGGGGAAAAGATCCATACGCCGCCCGGTCCCGCGCTGTAAATGTTCCCGTTCACATCGACCTTCATGCCATCCGGCGCCCCGGGCCGCGAATCATTCGTCGCGTCATACAGCAGCTTCGGATCGCCGACCGTTCCATCGGGCTTCACGGTGTAGCGCATCCATATC
>Ga0335072_10014257_pt1 | contig 11291 bp, 11 predicted proteins | sample Lox_Sample_21_FD_206725 | JGI IMG/M metagenome (GOLD analysis project Ga0335072, IMG submission 206725) | Soil microbial communities from Loxahatchee National Wildlife Refuge, Florida, United States - Lox_Sample_2.1 | ecosystem: Environmental > Terrestrial > Soil > Wetlands | place: USA...
GCCTTGGCTGCGTCGCCGCACATCCTGCAGCGCGAGCGTGCCCGTCAAGGGCGGTCCGGTCGGCACCGAACCCCTTTTCCGGCAGCTTGATCTCGTCATCGGGCAGGGCAGCGCTGCTTGCCATCGACATGCGCGAGCGTGCTCCGCCGTTCGCCCGTCCCCCTTGCAGTCGTTGCCGGACAGGCGCAAGACCTGGAATCCGGGAAGCCATTGCCCCGAAGCCAGCGGCACTTGCGACACGACTCGGCATCTCGGCCGAAGAGCCTCTCACGGCGTGCTGAGACACCACCAGGCCCCCGAACCGCAGCAGCCACACCCCCAGCCGTTGAGGTCAAAGTCCCGTGCCCAGTCCTTCAGCGCGCAGACGGCCCAGGATGTTCCCGTCTCCTGGGAGGAAAGTACAGAACCGGCTGATCTGCTAGTCAACGCGCTGACGGCCAAGACCGCTCTCGACAGCACGTATTCGGCGATCAGGGAACCTTGCCTGGCTGCCCGCCTGCGACGTTGGTGACCCTCCGTGATTGGCCAGGGTGTTTCCCTGACCAGATCCTCATCCGGGTAGTGCATGGCAGTGCGGCGGTCCCGATTGCCACGCATCGATCATCCGACCGCTTCACGCAGGCAACTCTGCGTGCGCCAGCTGGAGCGGTACCAGGCGCGGACACCGCGACCCGGCGCGCCGCCAGCAGGTCGATCATGTCGATGTCGGCGGCGGCCGTCCCGCGCACCGCTCACTCGCTCCACGTCAGCAGCTCCCCGAGCGCGCCGAGCCGGTCCAACTGCGCGGGCGGCGCCATGTCCGGGTCGCGCAGCGCGGCCAGGTCCGCAGGCCAGCCACCGCCCATCCCGCCGCAGACGACCCGGACCTGGCCCGGGAACTGTGGGACAGGTCCACGCTCACGTGCGGGCTCCGGCCCCCGACCCTGGACCCGTAGCGAACCTGGGAAGGCGGACAACCGTGGCCAGGTACGCGCAATGGACAACCCTTACGCCACTCCGGGGCAGCGCGACGAACTGGCGGGCACGCACTCGAAATGGCCGAGCTGGCGCGGTCAGCTCCCGGCTGTGAGATTTCACGGTCGGCCTCTGCCCAAGTCAGTCGGCCGTCTTATGCTCTTCGAGCTGTTCGAAACCCGGCCGAGCCACGACGCCCTGACCGCCTTGGAGCAAACCTCGCGGATGGCTCGCCGCACCATGACGCTACTCGCCAGACCGCCGGACCCCAGAACTCGGTCACCGGTGCTGACCTGGGACTCTAGGTGGCCCGCCAGACGCCACCGGTCAGCGGGACGCCGCATGAACCTCTGAAGCATCAATGACGAGTCACGATCCCCGCGACCATTCGCATCGCACTGAACGCGGCTGGCCGCGCATCACCCTTCCCGGTTCAGTACCGGCGATCTGTGCCGTCCGCCGCTGTCCCCGGTCCCGGCGTCGCGCTCGGCCTGCTTGAGCCACTCGCGCACGGCCGTCTCGGTCAGGTCGAAGTTCTTCGCGACCTGACCTGCTGACCGGTCCCCGCGCTGGCACAGCTCAACGATCTCCGCCTTGAACTCCGGAGTGAACGAGCGACGCCACCGGGGTTGCTTCCCCATGCCTTCCATGATCGGACATCCTTCCGGGATGAACCCCTGATGGTGGATGTCCGTCAAAGCGGGCTGGCTCAGGCCGCCACGGCCAGACGGTGCCAAGTGCGACGCGAGCACCGAGGGCACCAGCCCGCAGGTGCTCGCCGGACTCGCACGTCTCGCGGAAAGGTAATCACACCAACTGTGCGTTGCCCGCTCACCCCTCCGCCCGGATCCTGGGATCCGGACTCAGTCAGGGGCGCGTCGCGATTGCGGTTGTGCTCCGCTGCGGAAGGAACCTGGCGATGGAGATCGGTAGCGGCTTGGCGGGACGGACGGCGATGGTTACCGGGGCCACATCGGGTCTTGGCTACGCAACCGCCGCTGAGCTAGGGCAACGGGACGTCCTCGTGCTGGTTCACGGCCGAACGCGTCAAACGGCGGATCAGGCAGCGCGGCGTCTCTCAGGACTGGGCAACGCGCCAGCGGGTAAGTACGTGCCGGTTTACGCCGACCTGACCTCGCTGGAGGAAGTGCGCCAACTGACAGCGCAGGTGCGCGAGAAGTGCCCCGACGGCCTGGACATCCTCATCAACAACGCAGGAGCCCAGTTCAGCAGTCGGCGGCTTTCCCCGGAGGGGATCGAAGTAACCACAGCCCTCGTCCACTTCACGCCCGCGGTGCTGCACCGCCTGCTCCTCGATGACCTGCGCCGGGCTGCTGACCACGCGGACGCTCCGGCCCGCGTGGTCACCGTGACGTCGGTCAATGAACGATTCGGGAAGGTCGTCACGGACTGGAGCTACCCCAGTGGCTACGGCCAGGTCCGGGCTTACTCGAACGCGAAGCTCATGGCCCTGGCATACACCTACGGCCTCGCGCGGCGCATCGACGAGAAAGAGATCGTGTTCAATGCCGCTGAGCCAGGATTCGTGTTCACCGACTTCGGAAGAAAGGCCGGCGGCTCCTCCGGCCTGATGGACCGCCTCCTCCGGCCGGTCGCGCCCGTGCTGATCGCTAGCCCGGAGAAGGCGGCTCGTAGAAGCGCGATGATCGCCGCCGATCCCGCTCTCGCCATCGGCACCGGCGGTTTCTATGCGAAGGGTGCGGCGCGCACCTCGTCGGCGAAATCGCGGGACCCGCTGGTCATCGACCAGGTGCATGCCCTTACCGAGGAACAGCTTTCGTACTTTGGAATCTAGCGGCGGCGGGAAACCGGGGTCCTGCGGGACAACCAGGTCGCCGCCGACCTGATGGTCGATCCAGGCGGCGGCCATTTCACGCGATCGTGTCGCTGGTCGCCGAGATGGCAATGCCCGGCACTCTCGGCCAAGGCCACGGAACCAGTGCGGGAGGAATGGCCTGCACGCGAACCTGGCGAAGCCGAGCCCGACCGGTATCCGACTGACCGGAGCCGGTAGTCCAGCGCAGTGTGCCGTGGGCATGACCCCTTGGCGCGAACCCCGATGGCGGCCGTGCCGAACAGCATTCGCGGCCGCTCCGGCGGCCCGGCCGCGCCGAGCCGGTCGAACGCGGCAGCCGACGATTCACTCATGACGCTCCTTCTCGGGTGCCGGGCCGGCATCGGGGCGTCCTGCTGACCCAGGCGGTCCCGGTATCGGTTAGTCAGGCCGGCCTGCTGTGCACGGCAACTCCACGATCTACGAAAGCTGCCCGCTGCCGCTGACGGCCTCAGCCGCGGCAGCGCACCCCACTGCCGGCACCGGAGGATCGGCCGGGACCGTCTGGTAGACCATGTCCAGCACGGTGTCTGGCAGGGACGCGGGAATATCGGCGCGGCCCAGCATGACTTCCAGGTAGCAGCCATTGTCCTGCCTGGCCGCCGTGGCCAGTGCCGCGTCGAGTTCACCGACGGTCGTGATGCGCGCGGTATACCATCCCTGGCAGCCGAAGGCCGCCGGAAGCTCGTGGTAGTTCCATGGGGCCAGGACGTCGTAGATGTGGCCTTGCCGCGGCTGCAGGACTTCCTCGACGCCATACATCGAGTTGTTCGTCACGACGATCACGGGCTTGACGCCGTAACGGCCCATCGCGCCGATCTCACCCGCGGTGAGCTGGTGGGAGCCGTCCCCGGTCACCAGGACGGTCCGGCGAGACTGGTCGGCCATGGCGGCGCCGAAAGCGGCAGGGGTGGCCCAGCCGATCGAGCCCCATAGCGTCTGGTTGTGGAAGACGGCACCGTCAGGCAGCGGGAGTGCCTGCATGTAGTTCATGCCCAGTCCGGTCTCGGCGATCACGATGTCATGTTCCCGGAGGAACTTCGCCAGCCGGGGGTAGAGCGTGGCCGACGACACCCGGTCGGAAGCGCTCCCTGACGGCGCGGTCGCCGTGGTCGCGGGAACCCTAGGTGTCGCGCTCTTGGGCAGCGCCCCGGTCAGGTGCTGCAGGACGTCAGCTAGGTACACCGAGCCGAAGGTGGTGTTGCCTGCCTGCACGTAGTCGGGCCACACCGTGATCATGCGCTCCGGATCGAGGGCAAGCGTCCACTCACCGGTGTTGAAGTCAGCGAAGGCGACACCACCGAGATTGAGCACTAGGTCCGCGCCCTCGACCGCTTGCTGGACCCCCGGGCCTGAGCGCTCGCCGTTGTACATGCCGAGGAAGTGCGAATTCGCCTCGGAGATGACGGCCTTATCCATTGGCGTGGTGGCGTAGGCGAGGTCGGTGGCGTCCAGGAACTGCGTCAGCTGCGCCTGCAGGCCGAAGCGTTGGATCGTGTACGCGGGCAGCACCACCGTGGACGCCGACGAGGTCACGCGCTGGGTAATGGTCGCGATCGCCGCGTCCAGGGACGCGGGATCGCTCTTGGGACGCGGTACCTGCGCCAGGGGTACGCCCGCCACCGGCGTGCCGATGACAGGGAGCAACGCGTAGTCCTCCGCTACTGTGATGTACGCCGGCCGCCGCTGCGTCAGCGCCTCGGTGATGACCCGTTCCATCTCGACGATGGCATTCTGCGGAGTCAGGTTCGCGACGACGCAGGCCGAAGCGGCCGAGAGGTTCTGGAACTGCCGGTACATCCCGTCGCCCAGCGAGTGGTGTGTTACCGGCCGGGCACGCTGCAACTTCTGGCTTGGCTGCCCGACCAGGTGGAAGACCGGCAGCCGCTCGGCGTACGAGCCCATCACCCCGTTCAGGGCGCTCAACTCCCCGACGGCATACGTCGTGCACAGTATGGCAGCGCCCCGGATCCGGGCGTACCCGTCCGCCGCGTAGGCTGCGTTGAGCTCGTGGGCGTCACCGATCCAGGTGACCCGGTCACTTGCTTCGATGGCGTTGTTAAACGGGAACGCATAGTCGCCCGGCACGCCGAAGACGTGGGCTATGCCTAGGCTGGCCAGGCGTTCCACCACGTACTCCGCCACTGTTGGCTGCTGCTTGCCACCAGACACAGTGGACACGGAGGACGCGGCGGCCTCGCCCGGGTCAGGCGAGATGGCCCGGATGCTGGCCGCCGCTGGCCTGGCGGCCGGGGCGAGGGAGATCGATGCCCCGCCGACGAGCACACCAGCGCGCAGCACGGTCCGTCGGTCCATGCCTCGCATGCCCGAATTGTCGCCCGCCTCCGCGCCAGCGCCGACGGGACTGTGGCCGTTGGCTGGTTGCTCGCCTGTCAACAGAACTCCTCAAGGATCGCGAAGATGACCATCCGCTGAAGGGAAGCCGTACTTCGTTCTGGCGGTATCGAATTCAGCCTCCCGGTCGCCTGGGTGAGCGGGCAACCACACAATTGGGGTGATCCGGGCGCCGTCGGCGCCCGCGGCCAGCAGCAAAACCGTCCCGAGATGCCCTGGCCCAGGCGCCGACGAAAGCTTGGGGGACCGCGCCTCGGAGCCGACTGATGGAGTGGGCGTTGTGGCGATGAGGCCGCGACTATTCTTCAGCAGCTGGCGACAAGGCCGACCGCCGGCGCCCGCCGGGCCGACTGGCTCTACGGCGCGGACCCGCGTTGAAGCGCGCCGCGCTGGCTCTGCGGAGCACAGGCATGATTGCTGCCGCCGTCGCTGCCGAATGGCTGTTCGTCCGCCTGACTATGGCAGTGCCCGCGGATCGACGAAGCGCCCAGGTGCTTGCGCACTACCATCAGCTCGTGCCCTGGCGTCCATAGTCGCCGTGCTCTCAGTCTTCCCCATGCGGACCTATGATGCGTTCCGAGTGGCCATCCGCAACCACCTCGCGGCTTCGTTGTCCCTAGTCGAGCACGCAACCGACCAGCTCAGCCTGGGGGGAACGGCCGAGGTCCCGCTCCGGCTGGCCGACCTACCGGGATTACGCGCGGAGCCTCCATCGAAGCGCTGAGGCGGGCGGTGGGGGGCCAGCCAGGCAGCACCCTCACGCCGTCGGCCGCGCTCCTCGAGCCGATCGAGCGACAGCTAGAAACCGACGCAGGCACACTGAACGACGGGCAGTTCGCTCTTCGCGACCTGCCGGCAGACCGACGCGATCATGACCGAATTCGCCGCTCACGAGGCCGTTGAGATCGCCGAGAACCATCCTGCGGATCGTGGTCGGCGGCCGGCTTCCGACCGCCCGCCCGACCCGTGCCGCCGACCACCGTTGGCCCAGAAGTTCCGTTGACGGTGCAACCGCCGGGGCGGCTCACGGGTGCTACCTATAGCGGCGATGATCGCCAGACACCTACACGAGCTCAGAGATGGAGGTGGCATGCCGAAAGCGGACGAGTTCGACCATTTCTACGCCATGACCTCACGAAGGCTTGTTGGCCAGCTATTCGCGATGACCGGCGACCTGACCGAAGCTGAGGACGCGGTACAGGAGGCCTACATCCGGGCGTGGCAGCGCTGGCCGCGTATCCGGATGTACGACGACCGGGAAGCCTGGATCCGCACGGTCGCCTACCGCCTCACCATTAACTCCTGGCGCAACGCCAGGAGCAGGCTTTCCGCCCACCTGCGGGCGAACCACCGGACAGAGCCGCCGGAGCTGTCTCCCACCCTGTTGACGCTGGTCAGCGGGCTGCGGAAAATCCCGGAGGCACAGCGCCGGGCCATCGTGCTCCATCACCTGGTGGGCTTGTCGGTCGAGGAGGTCGCGGCCGAGACCGGCGCGCCGGCCGGGACCGTCAAGGCACGGCTTGCCCGCGGCCGTAAGGCGCTCGCGCCGCTGGTCGCTGACCTCGATGAACCTAGCACCCGTATACATCCAGTTGGGCCAAGCAGAGAGGCGCCCGCACATGCATGACTCCCTTTCCGTGAAACTGTCCGAGCTCGCTGGCCACGGCAGCGGCAACGCGGACCTCGACACGCCCGCGGCGATCCGCCAGCGTGGCACATGGCGCACCCGGCGCCGCCGCGGCGGCGCGGCCCTGCTCGGTGCCGGCGTGATTGCCGCCACCGGCACCGGTCTCACGCTCTCCGGTGCGACCACCCCGGGCAGCACCGGAACGCAGGCGTCCGGGCAGTCCGTGCCTGCGGCATCCGTGCGGCTCACGGCCTACCAGGCCCACGTGCTAGCGGAGACGCACGTCACGGCGGCCCAGGTGGCCGCGCTAGCCAAGTCCGGCCTGACCGCGGCTCAGATCAAGGAAATGGCCGCGAGCCACCTGACGGCGGCGCAGCTCGCGAACCCAGGCAAAGAGCACCTGTCAGCCGCTCAGATCGTGGCGGCCTACACGGCCCACCTGACGGCGGCCGAGCGTGCGACCCTGGCCCGGGAGGACCTCTCAGTGCCACAGATCATCGCGCTCGCCAGGGCCAACCTGACCGCAGCGCAGCTAGCGGCCCTGGCCTAGCGGCCTGAGCGCGGCTGCAGCCGTGGGTTGTAATGGCGGCGATTACGGGCAAGGACCCGCCATCACGGCACTCGTCGCACCTCTATCAGCTCGAGGCCAAGCGCCTCGAGCTGATAGAGGACGCCGTACAGCGCGGCCTGGTCGGCGAGAAGGCCCGACAAGATGGTGTTCCCGTCCCGCGCCTGGGCACGGAGCTCCGGAAACGCGATACGGGTCACCTCGCCCAGGTGCCCGCCGACACAAATTTCGTAGTGCTTCTCGCTCTCCTCGCGGAGCTGTTTGTTCCGCCCAGTCATCTGCCTGCCATCGCCGTTCTTCCCTCCCTCGCTCTTAACGTATCTTCGCTTCCGGCAGGGTGATTGGCCGTCATGCGCTTGGGGTGATATCGTGAGCGCCCCCGCACGCAGCAACGACCGGCGGGAATGGCCGGACGAGACAGGCGGGTCACCGGCGGCCAGCCGTTGCGACCGGCCCGCGCTGCCTCTCGCCCTGCCCCCGTTGAGGCAAAAGAGGTCAGTTGCGACGGTTAGCACGTTCACGGATACCGGGGTCGCGAGAGTGATGCCATGATCTATAACGTGGAACCTAGCGCGGGCGGGGTGGTAATCCGCCCAGAGCTGTTCGAGCGGCTCAGTGGTCCAGAGCGGGTGGTGGTGCTGTCGGCCCCGCCGGGCAGCGGGAAGACGGTGCTGCTGCGATCCTGGATAGCGCAGGCGGGACTGGGGAAACAGGCAGCCTGGGTGACGGCGAGTCGGGATGAGGGTGATCCACGGCGGTTCTGGCTGTCTGTTCTAGGGGCGTTGCGGGCCACGTCGGCGGGCTCGGTGCTGGTGCAGGCCGTGACCGCGGCGCCGCATCTGGACGGGTGGGCGGTCGGCGAGCGGCTGCTGAAGAACCTGGCGGGGCTGCGTGATCCCACCTGGCTGGTGATCGATGACGTGCACGAGCTGGCGCCAGACGTGCTGCGCCAGCTGGAGCTGCTGGTGCTGCGGGCGCCGCCCGAGCTGCGGTTCGTGCTGGCGACTCGGCATGACGTGCGGCTTGGGCTGCACCGGCTGCGGCTGGAGGGAGGGCTGGCCGAGATCCGCGCGGACGACTTGCGGTTCAGCCTGGCCGAGGCCGGGGACCTGTTCGAGGCGGCGAGAGTGAGCCTTCCTGAGCCTGCCATGGCGGTGCTGCACGAGCGGACGGAGGGCTGGGCGGCCGGGTTGCGGCTGGCGGCGCTGTCGCTGGCCGGGCATCCGGATCCGGAGCGGTTCGCGGCCGAGTTTTCCGGCAGCGAACGGACGGTGGCTGAGTACCTGCTGGCTGAGGTGCTGGACCGGCAGACCGAGCCGGTGCGACGGCTGCTGTTGCGAACCTCAATCCTCCAGCGCGTGAACGAGGAGCTTGCCGACCTGCTGACCGGCGATGCCGGTGGCGGGAGAGTGCTCCAGGACCTAGAGGAAGCAAACGCGTTCGTGGTATCACTGGACGGAGCGCGGTCGTGGTTCCGCTACCACCAGATGTTCACCGATCTGCTGGCGCTGGAGCTGCGGCGTGCCGAGTCGGGACAGGTGACCGGGCTGCACCGGGCGGCCAGCCAGTGGTTCGAGGCCCACAGGCAGCCCGTGCACGCCATCAGGCATGCCCAGGACGCCGGGGACTGGGGCCGGGCAGCCAGGCTGCTCCTCGACCACTGGCCCAGCCTGCACCTTGACGGGCAGGACGCCACCATCCATGAGCTGCTGGCCCGGTTCCCGCCCGGCGTCCTCGCCGCCGACGCTGAGCTCGCGGCGCTCGTCGCGGGAGACGAGCTAGCCTACGGGACACTTGATGGGGCCGACCGGTACCTGCGCCTGGCCCAGGCCGCGGCGGCAGTGCCAGAAGACCGGCGCGCCCAGGCGCAGGTGCTCCTTGGAATTGTCCGGCTGGGGGTCGCGCGCCAGCGCGGGAACCTGCCGACGGAAGCTGAGGAGGCGCGGCTGCTGCGCACCATGGCCGGCGGGTCCGGGACAGCACACCCCGCCCTGGCTGAGGAGCTACGCGCGCTGGCGCTGATCAGCCTCGGCTACGCGAATGGCTGGACCAGCCGACTCGACCAGACCGGGCACCTGGAGCAGGGCATCACGCTGGCGCGGCGAATCAGGCGACCCTACCTGGAACTCACCGGTCTAGCCTATCAGTCGGCGATCGAGGCATCCCGGTTGCTGCCAGGCGCTGAGGAGCACAGCCGGCAGGCGATCGAGCTGGCCGAGCGGCACGGCTGGAGCGACGAGACCGCGGTCGGCGTCGCCTGCACGGCCCTGGCCGGGGCACTGGCGTGGCGGGGGCGGCTGGAGGAGGCGGCGACCTGGCTGCAGCGCGCCGACCTGACAATCAGGCCGGAGGCCGAGGCCGTGGCGGCGCTGGCCCTTCAGTACATCCGCGGCCAGCTCCAGCTGGCACGCGGCCAGGCCACCGACGCGCTAGCCACATTCCAGGCGGCCAGTCGGCTGGCCAGGCGCCTGGCTGCCCCGCACCCCTTCGCAAGACCCGTGCGTGCCTGGCTCGTTCACTCCATGACCCGGCTCGGCGAGACGGAGAGCGCCGGCAAGTTCCTGGCCGGGCTCGACGAGCGAGAACGCGACAGCGGCGGCATCCGCATAGCCACCGCCGCACTCCGGCTGGCCGAAGATGACCCGGCCGCCGCGCTGGCCGCGCTGAACCCGGTCCTGGACGGCTCAGTGCAGGTCGGCTGGCAGGCCTGGCTCGCGCAGGCGTCCTTGCTCACCGCGATCGCCCAGGAGAGCCTCACCAACCCCGCCGCCGCCGATGACGCCCTGGAGCGTGCCCTTGACCATGCCGAGTCCCATGGCGCGCTGCTGTGGTTCCTGCTGCACCCGGTACCAGGGCTGCTTGAGCGCCATGCCAGGCAGTGCACCGCTCACACCGCCCTGATCGCCACGATCAAGGCGCTTCCCACGGGGACAACCCCTGATCCGCTTTCCGGCAGGCACTGCTACCCGGCCGAGCCGCTCACTGACAGCGAGCTGCGCGTGCTGCGCTACCTGCCGACCAACCTGACCGCACCAGAAATCGCCAGCGAGCTTTACGTCACGCGCAACACCGTGAAGACCCACATGCGCAACCTATACGCCAAGCTCGGCACCCACCGCCGCGCCGAGGCAGTCGGGCGTGCCCGTGAGGTGGGATTGCTCGCGCCCTCACCAGCGAGCCTCAGACGGTCAGGATGAAGCCGCCGCCCCAGGAGAGATGCAGGAGACATTGGAGGAATCGCTCACCGGGTCGGCGCTGACGCTCGCCTACCAGCCGCTCGCGGAACTGGCCACCGGTAGCCTCAGGGGCTTCGAGGCCCTCGTGCGCTGGCCGCGCCCAGTCCAGGAAACCGTGGCGCCAGAAGAGCTCACCGAGCTGGCCGAGGAGACCGGCCTCATCGTGCCGCTCGGCTGGTGGGCCATCAGGGGGGCGATCACGGACAAGGCCCGCTGGCTTGGCCCGGACGCGGACCCGCTGTGGCGGCCGCGCACCGTGCGCTCGATCCAAGGCCCTGCTGGCATGCGACTTCTTCGAGGCCGTCACGTTGTCCGGGGCGCGGCTGCAAGTGCTCGCGGTGATCGAGCACGCCAGCAGGCGAACCCTGCGGGAGTTCGGGCAGTTCTACAACGGGCACCGGCCGCATCAGGGCATGGCGAACGCCTGCCCGCGTGGCATGAGCCGCGCGGATGAGGTTTTCGGCAAGGGCACCGTCGACTGAGCCTCCGTCAGGGACTACGCCGCTGGGCCGGCTCCCGGGTCCACACCGCCGCCGACGGTCTCTCGCTGCAGGTAAGCGGAGACCTCGCGCACGAACCCGATCCGCGGGCCTCCGATCAGTTCCCAGGCGCGGGCGACGCCGATGAGGAAGCAAATCACCACGAGCATGGCGATCGTATCCACCGCGCCGGAGCCGTCTGGGTGGGCCCAGACCT
>Ga0335072_10014258_pt1 | contig 11291 bp, 6 predicted proteins | sample Lox_Sample_21_FD_206725 | JGI IMG/M metagenome (GOLD analysis project Ga0335072, IMG submission 206725) | Soil microbial communities from Loxahatchee National Wildlife Refuge, Florida, United States - Lox_Sample_2.1 | ecosystem: Environmental > Terrestrial > Soil > Wetlands | place: USA: Florida...
GCCTCGGCGTCCTCGGCTGGGGTGTCGGCGGCATCGAGGCCGAGGCCGCCATGCTTGGCCAGCCTGTCTCCATGCTGGTGCCGCAGGTTGTCGGTTACAAACTCACCGGCAAACTGCGCGAAGGCGCCACCGCCACCGACCTCGTTCTCACCGTCACCCAGGCCCTGCGCAAACTTGGAGTTGTGGGCAAGTTCGTGGAGTTCTACGGCCCCGGCATCGCCGAACTCCCGCTCGCCGATCGCGCCACCATCAGCAATATGGCCCCCGAGTACGGCGCAACCTGCGGCATCTTCCCGGTCGATGCGGAGACACTGCGCTACCTGCGCCTCACTGGCCGCAGCGATGAACAGATCGCTCTCGTCGAGGCCTACTACAAGGAGCAGGGCCTCTTCCACTCTGCAGGCTCACCCGAGGCCGAGTACTCGCAGACACTCGATCTCGACCTCAGCGCCGTCGAGCCCAGCGTGGCCGGACCCAAGCGCCCTCAGGACCGCGTTCTGCTCAAGGACGCAGCTTCGAGCTTCGCGCAGCAACTGCCCTCGCTCCTCGCGCCTACGGCCAAGCCGCTCGGCACGCGCACGGCCGCCGCATGGGAGCGCTCCACCGCAGTTGCCGATGCGGCCGCCGCAGAGAAAGCCCCGCTGCACGTCACCACCACCGTCAAGGAGCGCTTCAATGTCGATCCCGACAAGTATCTCGATCACGGGTCCGTTGTCATCGCCGCCATCACCAGCTGCACCAACACTTCGAATCCGTCAGTAATGGTCGCGGCAGGCCTGCTTGCAAAAAAGGCGGTTGAGAAAGGGCTCAGCGTTCCGCCCTGGGTCAAGACGTCGCTCGCGCCCGGCTCACGCGTCGTCACCGACTACTATCAGAAGTCCGGCCTGCTCCCTTATCTCGAGAAGCTGCGCTTCAACGTTGTGGGATACGGCTGCACCACCTGCATCGGCAACTCCGGCCCTCTTCCTGCCGACGTTTCCAAAAGCATCGATGAGCACGGCCTTGTCGCCGTCAGTGTTCTCAGCGGCAATCGCAACTTCGAAGGCCGCGTCAACGTGGATGTGCGCGCCAACTACCTCATGTCGCCGCCCCTGGTGGTTGCTTACGCGCTGGCCGGCAAAATCGGCCACAACTTCGACTCCGATCCGCTGGGCAATGACAAGACCGGCAGACCTGTTTACCTGAAGGACATCTGGCCCACGCAGCAGGAAGTTGCCGACGCCATTGAGAAAGGCCTCAGCAGCGAAAGCTTCCGCAAAGAATACGCCACTGTGTCGCAAGGCGATGCCAACTGGCAGGGACTCAGTTTCCCCACGGGCGACGTGTACAAGTGGGAGCCGGATTCCACCTACATCCGCCAGGCGCCTTACTTTGACGGCATGGCCAAGACGCCTGCGCCCGTGGCCGACATTCTCGGAGCGCGTGTGCTCGCTGTTCTTGGCGACTCGGTGACCACTGACCACATCTCGCCCGCGGGCTCCATCAAGGCCAACGGTCCCGCCGGCAAGTATCTCGCCGAACACGGCGTCAAACCTGCTGACTTCAACAGCTACGGCTCACGCCGCGGCAACCACGAAGTCATGGTGCGCGGCACTTTCGCCAACGTGCGTCTGCGCAACAAGCTTGCGCCCGGCACCGAAGGCGGCGTCACGCGTCTTCTGCCCGAAAGCGAACAGATGTCGATCTTCGATGCCAGTGTGAAATACGCCGAGCGTAAGACGCCGCTCGTCATTCTCGCGGGCAAGGAGTACGGTTCGGGTTCGTCGCGCGATTGGGCTGCCAAAGGGCCCAACCTGCTCGGAGTGCGCGCCGTCATCGCCGAGAGCTTCGAGCGCATCCACCGCTCCAACCTCGTTGGTATGGGTATCCTGCCTCTCCAGTTTGAAGAAGGGCAGAACGTTGAGTCGCTCGGGCTCACCGGTGAAGAGGTCTACGACTTTCCGGGTCTCACCGCGTTGTTGAAGGCAAAGTTCGCCAACGGTCGCGCTCTCGATGTAACAGCGACTTCGGCGGATGGCAAGAAGAAATCCTTCAAGGCGAAAGTCCGCATCGATACACCGCAGGAGATCGAGTACTACGAGCACGGCGGCATCCTGCTTTATGTTCTCCGCCAGCTCGCGTCTAAATAGCCCGCAACAGGCACAAGCAGAAAGCAGAACGCCACTCCATTGCGGAGTGGCGTTCTGCTTGGATCTGAATTGACCTACTTCTTCTTCGCTACGCTCTTCGCTGCCGCTCGCTTGACCTTCGTTACGGCGCCTTCTGCGGGCACCGGCGTCGCAATCAACTCTTCATGCGGCGGCGCAAAGAACCGCACGCCTTCCTTCTGCTCGCCCAGCACGTGCAAGCGCAGAAAGTTCGTCGATCCAGATTTCGTCCGCGTACCAGCCACAATCGCGATCACCTCGCGATTGCGAACGTAGCCATACTGCTCCAGCAGGCTCTCCGCCACATCCACCAGCGCTTCGGTCGAATTCACCTTGGGACAGCGTACCGGCGTCGTTCCCCACAGCAGGTTGAGCCGGTTGATTGTCAACTCAATCGGGCTCAGCGCAAAAATGGGCGATGTCGGGTGATACTTTGAAAGCTGCCGCGCCGTCGCACCCGACTCGGTAAACAGCGCAATGCCCCGCAGATCCAGATCGTCAGCTGCATGGGCCGTTGCTTCGCAGATGGTCTCGGCGATGGACAGATGGCTCTGCCGCACGCGCGTCTCTGCCACAGGCTCAGCCTTGATGTGCCGCTCGGCTTCGCTCACGATGCGCGCCATCATGGCTACCGCGCCCACCGGATACTTGCCCACGGCCGACTCGCCCGACAGCATCACAGCGTCAGTGCCGTCATACACGGCGTTGGCTACGTCGGAGACCTCGGCGCGCGTAGGACGCGGATTCTCGATCATCGATTCCAGCATTTGTGTCGCGGTAATCACCGGCTTGAAGTAATCAGCTGCCCGGCGAATGATGTGCTTCTGAATCGCCGGCACCTTTTCCGGCGGAACCTCGACGCCCAGATCTCCACGCGCCACCATAATGCCGTCCGCTGCCAGCAGAATGTCATCGAGATGCTCAATCGCCTGCGGCTTCTCGAGCTTTGCAATAATCCACGTTTCGCTGCCGTATGCCGACACGCGATTGCGCACCAGCCGCACATCCTCTGCCGTTCGTACAAAGGAGACAGCGACAGCATCCACGCCGTTCTTCAGCGCAAACTCAAGATCCTGCGAGTCCTTTTCCGTCAGCGAAGGCACTCGCACGGGGATGCCCGGGAGATTGATGCCCTTGTTCTCGCCCAGCATGCCGCCATTAATGATTTCGCACACGACGTCGGCGCCTGCTACCTCATGCACGCGCAATTCAATCAATCCATCTGAGAGCAGAATGCGCGATCCCTGTTCTACGTTCTCAGCCAGCGTCTTGAAGGTTGTGCCCACCAGTGAGGCAGTGCCGGGCACATCGCGCGGCGTAATTGTCAGCCGTCCGCCGGCCTTCAACAGCACCGGGACATGGTCTTTCAGCTTTGACGTGCGAATCTTCGGTCCCTGCAGATCGCCGAGTATGCAGAGCGGCTTGCGCTCCTCCCGGCTTACCTTTCGAATCATCTGGATGAGTGCAAGCTTCTCTTCGTGCGTTCCATGCGAAAAATTCAGTCGAACCACGTCGATGCCTGCGCGCACCAGTTCGCGAAATACAGGCTCTGTATTCGAAGCCGGACCGAGCGTCGCAACGATCTTTGCGCGGCGCTGAACGGGGGCCTCGGACAGACTCATATCACCAAACGGCATTCAAGTTGCTCCAAATATGGTTGAAATTGGATTTAAGGCGGAAAACAAGTGTAGTCTTCTTCATTTTACACGGCCCACAGACCACGATCATTTGCATCCGATCTTGCTGCGAGCCTCTCGTCGGATCGTTCAAAACTGCGACGGGCTGTGCGGAGCCGTAACTCCGAAGTGTTCTTCTTCAGCATCGGCGCCTTGACGTGCGCGGTACAAGACGCCATTCAGCTCCGCGCCCAGCAACGCGCTGAACGACGTAATGTAGAGCCACACCAGCGTGGCAATTCCTGCACCGAACGAGCCGTAAAACCGTGAGTAGTTCGCCACGCGCGTTACATACCAGCCATAAGCGAGCGTGGCCGGAAACCACGCGACCGTTGCGGCAATCGCACCCGGCATCACCTTCATCCAGTGTTCGGTCCGCCTCGTCCCGAAGTGGTAGAGCGCGCCCAGCACAGTGATGCTGGTGGCCAGGGCTATGATCCAGCGCACCATGCGCCAGAAAAACAGCACCGCATAGCGCAGCTCGTGTACTGCATTCTGCACCATCCAGAGCTCAATTTGGTGGCCAAACACCAGAATTAGCGTAGCGAGCGCCAGTGGGATGTGCACCATGGGCACCAGTAGCAGCGCCCGCACCCGCCTCTCCCAGAAACCCCACTCCGTCCGCGGCAGCCGGTACGCCCGGCGAAATCCTTCCATCAGCGTCAGCATGGTGCCAAGGCCTGCGAATACGCTCAGTGTTCCGGCAGAGAACAGCAGCGGCACTGATTGCATCTTCTGCGTCTGCATCGACACCATCAGCAGCTTCATGGTGTCAGGAGGGACGAAATGTGTGAACGTCTCGCGGATCTCGCCAGTGAGCGTCGACCCTTCCGGAACCATCGCCAGTAATGTCGTCACTACCAGCATCGTGGGGAAGAGCATGAGCATCCCGGAATACGCCGCGGCCTTGGCCGTGTTGAGCACATCGTGCTCCAGGGCCAGCCACAACGCTTTACGGAATCGGGATACCAGGTCGACCATGCGAGTCACTTGCAAGATTAGTGCATGCGCAGTGCTCCCGGCGACACCTTCTCATCCCGTGAACCGGCGGAATCTCTTTAGTTCACATCCGCATGAATGCTGCGTGAACGGCGTGTTTCCTGCTCACTTCAGCGGATATAGCTTGATGTCCCGAAAGTAGACTTCGGCGCCCTCTGACTGGAACAGGATCTTACCGCTCGAAGGGAAAGCATCTGTTCCTTCATTGGCCAGGGTTCCATTCACATACTGCCAGACGTGTCCATCGCGATTCACTAACTCCACCACGTTCCATTCGCCGTGCGGCTTCTCCAGTTCGTTCACCTGGTCGCGATAACCCGCCACATTCTTCCATGGCCCCTTGTTGAACCGGTCGATCTTGCGCGCCTTGCCGGCGGGACCCGTGACACGCACGCCGTCTTTGCCGGTCAATGCCGCGCCGTCCGTCATCCAGAAGTCGCCCGTGCAGCCCTCATTGATCTGAAACTCGACCGAGCGCGGCCACACTTTGTCCGGACCCTGGATGTTATAGAGGATGCCGCTGTCGCGAGCCTGCCCTGCTCGCGGCGCAAATGTTCCTTCACCCCACTTGAACTCCGCGCGCAGATAGTAATTCTTGAATTCCTTTTTGGTGATAAAGTAGCCCATCTCGGTTCCCGACACATGCACCGCGCCGTTCTCCACGGTGAATACATGCTGTGGGTCTGAGTTCAGCCCGCTGCTCGGCAGAAATGTGTCGAATTGGCTCAGGTCCCTCCCGTCGAACAGCACCACTGCCTTGCCGTGTTTTGGAATCCCCTTTGTCTGTGCGCGGCTCGTCGCCGTGCCTGTCATCGACAAAACAACTAAGGCGAACACAATGATGTACTTGGAGTGAACTCTCATTCCAGCGGCTCCTTTTGCAAGCATTCTCGACGGGCCCTGCCTCTCAGCGCAAATCTAGGCCGGCGTGCCGCGGCCACGCTTGGCTGGCGCGGCTCGTTTGGCTGGGTCTTTCGCCGCGCGATTCCGGCCAGCCTTTTGATTCAACTCCAGACGAAGTTTCCACGCCGTCCGCAGCGCGCCTGCCAGCAGGTCTTCCTCGGCCTCTGCCAGCCGTGCATGTGTCGCGCCGTTGCGCCCCCATCCGCCTGCAACCGGCAAAAACACGTCGGGCCGCTCCTCCACGAAGGCCGCCTGCTGTTCAGGAGTCAGCATCAGGTTCCCGTAGCCCTGCTTGATTGCGGCCAATGTCGCAAAGATGCGCCCACCCACGCGGAAATCCACCGCACCCATGTGTGAGCCCTCTTCGGCGCCTTCCAGGCTCAGGGCTATTCTGCGAAAATCGGCGGCATTCATCCTTACCTCCGTTTATCTCTCTCGCTCCGCGGCACATCTCTGGCAGCCCGCTCTGCGCTATTCTGCTTCGTCCGGACAAATTATTCTGAGGACGGCATTGATGGCGCCACGCCTCGCAACCAGAAATCCCGCGGCCCTCTCTTACTACACGATGCGCAAGGCCGTCGGCGTCCTGGCCCTGTCGCTTCCATTGGTCCTCGCGCTCGGCGTGGTGGTGCTCTCTCTGCTTGGGCCGCGCCACGCGCTGCCGGCGCCTGTTCTGCAGCGCTCCATCAGCGATTACTACTACACGCCCATGCGCAATTATCTCGTAGGCAGCCTCTTCGCCATTGCCGCTTTCCTCATCTGCACACGCGGCTACGACCTGCGCGACGAGATTGCCGGATACATCTCCGGAATCTGCGCTTTCGGCGTGGCCATCCTGCCTTCGGTAAATCCACGGAGCCCAGGCTATACCCACTTGCAGCTCGCAATCGGCTACATCCACGCCGGCCTCGCCGCCATCATGTTCCTTGCCCTCGCCTACTTCTGCCTCTTTCTCTTCCGCCAGTCTTCGCGCGAAGGAAGACCTACCAGGCGCAAGCAGCACCGCAATCGCATCTATCAGGTCTGCGGACTGGTCATCGTCGCGTGCCTGGGCGTCATGTTCGTTCTGCCCATCGATGGGATCGCCCTCTGGCTGTATCCCATCAACCCGCTCTTTACCTGCGAAACTCTCGCCCTCGCGGCCTTCGGCGTGGCCTGGCTCACCAAAGGCGAAGGCATCCTGCGCGATAAGCCGCAGAACCACAACCACGCGCACAAAACGCCGAGCTAGCCTTGCGCCGCCAGCAGTTCGCCCTCGAACTCCTCATTGAGCCAGTGGCTGAATGACGCAAACTCCTCGTCCCGTCCCAGAAAGTCGCGCACCAGCTCGCGGCCCGGCTTTGACCCACCTTGTTCCAGCACTGTCTTACGATACTTGGCGCCGGCCTCGCATCCCAGCAGATCGCTCGGATCAAACTGTGCGAAGAAGTCCAGCGCGATCACCTTGTCGAAGGCATACGTGTAGTAGTTCGACGAGTAGCCGGTCAAATGCCCGAAACTCGCGTACATCTTGTTGCCATCGAGCCACGTCCATGGCTGCAGACTCTGGTAAAGCTGCTTCGTCGTTGCATCCAGGTCCAGCCCCGCCGGGTCCTGGTCATGCAGATTGAGCGAGAGCGTCGTGTAGTAGAGTTGCGCCCGTACCCAGTCTGCGCGTCCAAACGAGCCTGCGCTCTTCATCCTTTGGATCAGCTCTGCCGGCAGCACCTCGCCCGTTTCGTAATGCTTCGCGAAGGCCTGCAGCAGTTTCTCGTCGCGGAAGAACTCCTCCAGCATCTGCGACGGCACTTCGATGAAGTCGCCCTCTGTGGCGAAGCCCGAGAGCCCGGCCCACTCCGTTTGCCCGCCCAGAATCGCATGCATCAGGTGGCCAAACTCGTGGAAGAAGGTCACTACGTCGCTGTACTGCATCAGCCCTGGATCGCCCGCTACACCGCCAGAAAAATTACAGATCAGCGCGGCCTCCGGCATGTACCGTCCGCGCACGCCGGTCACCACCGGGGCCGCCGAAAACCATTTGTCTTTTCCTTCGCGGGGATGCATGTCGAGGTAAAACTGTCCAACCTTCCTGCCGTCTTCATGCACCTCGAACACGCTCACCGCAGGATCCCAACCCGCCGCATCCGTGCGCCGGAACTCCACCTTGAACAGCCGCGCCGCCGTGCCGAGCACGCCCGCTTCCACCTGCGCGTAAGGAAAGTACGGCCGCACCGACTGCGAATCGAAATCCAGCTTCGCTCTGCGGAACTGCTCATACCAGTAGCCGCGGCTGGTGATGTCGATTGCCTCCAGCCCCGGGTCGCGTTCGCGCGCAAAATCCAGCACCAGTTTGTGCTCGTGCGCGGCCCCGTCGCGGCTCGCTTCATCCAGCTTCTTGAGAAATGTCCGCACATTGGCCGCCGACTTCATCATCTGGTCGGCCGTGGCCAGGTCAGCCCAGCTGCGGAAGCCCAGCACCGACGCGATCTCCTGCCGCGTGGCCAGTAACTGCAGCAGCAACTCCTTGTTCGCCGGATACGCCCGCGTGTTGTACGCCAGAAACATCCGTTCGCGCAAAGCTGCGCTCGCCGCAAACGTCATCACCGGCTGCATGTCCGGCGGATCGGTCGTCAGCGTGACTTTGCCGCCGGCATCTGCCGGGTGTCGCGCCAGGTAGTCGGCAGGAAGGCCTTCCAGTTCGGCCACAGTTGTCTCGATCGTCTTCGCGCCTTCCTGGATGTTGCGGCTGAACTCGAGACCGGTGATCGTGGCCTTCTCATGCAGCTTCTGCAGCCGGTCGCGCGTGGCCTGGTCTTTGTCCACGCCGGCCAGCCGGTAGCCCAGCAGCGTCCGTTCCACATAGTGCTTTGTCGCAGGATTCGCGTCCTCCATGTCCATCGCCGCCAGCGCATCGTAGACATCGCGATTCAGACTCAGCGCGCTGGCCGCCATCGCCACCCGCTGCGCTTCCATCTGTGCCTGGTCGCGGACCGCTTTCTCCGCGGCAACGGAGTTCAGGATGCCTGCCTGCGCCCCCGCCAGGCTCAGTTGCTCGATCGCCGCATCATAGAGCCGCAGCGAATTCTGCGGAGTCCGCTTGCCCCCTGCGGCCAGCAGCGCCGCCAGTGCCGCTTCATGAGCCGCCAGCCGCGCGCTCACCCACGCCGTCAACGCCTCGGCGGACTGCGCCCCGCCCGCCTCCCACACATGCAGATCCTGTATTACAGCGATTGCCGCCGATGCTTCACCCGTTGCCATGGTCTGTACCAACCTCCGAAATTCCAGCTTGCCACAGCGACCCACTCTCTCGCTCACACGTCCCCGCCGGAACTAACCCATTCTGTCTGCCGTATCGTCTCTTTAGCAGGCACGTCATTCCCCGACCTGAAGGGCAGACCATGGACAGCCTCCGGCGCAATCTCATCCAGGCTCTGCGGCAGCTGCGCCGCAACCCCGGCTTCACCGTGACCATCCTCGTCACTCTCGCGCTCGCCATTGGTGCGAACACTGCCATCTTCTCCATCGTCGACGCTCTCATGCTCAGGAGCCTCCCTTACCCACAGCCCGATCGTATGGGCACGATCTTCCGGCGCATCCAGGGCAGCATCCCCTACAACGGACGCCACTCCATCAACGGCGAGGTCTGGCTGCAACTCCGCGACAACGTCCCGGCCCTGCTCTCGGCCGTCTCCAGCGGCCGCGCCGATGGCGTCAACCTGCAGGCCGGCAATCATGTCGACTACGTTCAGGCCGGGCGGATCTCGGCTCATTACCTCGATATCCTTGGCCTGCACCCCATCATCGGTCGTAATTTCTCCGAGGCTGAAGATCAGCCCCACGGCCCGAAGGCCGTGATCCTTAGCGATCATCTCTGGCGCAATATCTTCGGCGCCGACCCCAACCTTGTCGGTCAGACCATCCACCTCAAAGGCGACTCGTACACCGTCGTTGGCATCCTGCCCGCAAATGCCACCACTCCGATGAACGCCGATCTCTACACCGAGCTGCAGCCGAGCACCCACGGCGAAGGTGCAGGTTCCAACTACACTGTGATCACCCGGCTGCGCGACGGCGCCACCTGGCAGCAGGCCGACGCTCAGATCAATCGTGCTTGGAGCGCCTGGGCTGCAGACCTGGCGAAAGAGTACGGCCAGGGCTCGCGCGTTTCCTTCTATTCAGTGCCGTTGCAGAGAGGTGAAACGGCCGAACTGCGTCCCCAGGCGCTCGCACTCATGTTCGCCGCGGGATTCATCCTGCTCATCGCCTGCGCCAATCTTGCCGGACTCACGCTCGTCCGCATGACCCGGCGCACCTCTGAGTTCGCCACGCGCCTTGCCCTTGGAGCCTCCCGCTGGCAGCTGCAGAAGCAGCTCTGGTTCGAAAACGTCGTTCTCGCTGCCCTGGGTGGTGCGGCAGGCATCGGCGCTGGCTATCTCGCGCTGCGTGGACTTCTGTCACTGTTGCCGCCAGACTATCTCCCCGTCGCCGGCGTCTCGCTCGATCTCCGCGTGCTCCTCTTCACCCTGGTCGTCTCCATGTGCACCAGCGTGCTCTTCGGCATGCTGCCGGCCCTTGCGGTCCGGCGCGTCGATCTGCGCTCCTCCATCGCCAGCCGCACGCTTTCCGGTGTGCGTGATCTGCGCCTGCGTCAGACGCTGATCGCCGGCGAAGTGGCGCTGACCGTCGTTCTCCTCGCCGCGAGCGGTCTCCTCATCCGCACGCTCATTCATCTCCAGACGCTGCCCCCAGGATTCAATCCCGCGGGTGTGCTCGCCGCCAAAGCCTCGCTCGACGACGCCCGCTACCATGACCCGGCTGCCTTCCGGAAGTTGCTCAATGAGAGCATCGACGCCATGCAGCGCATTCCCGGTGTCGAAAGCGCCGCCGTCGGCCTCTCGCTCCCCTATGAGCGCGTCCTCAACGACCAGGTCACTCTCAGCGACGGCAAAGAGGCAGGACAACAAGTCGGGACCGACGAGCTCTACGCAACGCCGGGTTACTTCACGACATTGCAGATGCCGCTTCTCGCCGGCCGTACATTCACCGCTTCGGACGGCCCTGCAACGCAGCGCGTGGCAATCGTCAACCAGAGCTTCGTACGCAAGTTTTACGCTGGCGCTAACCCGATCGGCCGCGTCCTCGGGAGCGGTTCTTCGAAGGCCGTTATCGTCGGTGTGGTCGCCGACGTCCAGATCTCCTCCGGCCTCAATCCCGTTGCTCCGCTGCAGAGCGAAGAGACGATGTACATTCCCGCGGCGCAGATGACCCGTCCCGACGGCCTTGCCCTCGTCCACACCTGGTTCCAGCCCAGCTGGATCGTCCGCACCGCGCACCCGGTGGAAGGTCTCACCGGTCAGATGCAGCGCGCTTTGGCCAGCGTCGATCCCGGCCTGCCGTTTTCCGGCTTCTTCAGCATGAGCGACGTCCAGGCGAAAACTCTTGCCACCCAGCGCGTCGAGGTCGCTCTCCTTGGCGCCATGGCCGGTCTCGCTCTGCTGCTCAGCATCGTCGGCATATTCGCTCTGGTTGCCAGTATCGTTGCCCAGCGCTCGCGCGACATCGGGATCCGCATCGCTCTCGGCTCCTC
>Ga0335072_10014259_pt1 | contig 11291 bp, 4 predicted proteins | sample Lox_Sample_21_FD_206725 | JGI IMG/M metagenome (GOLD analysis project Ga0335072, IMG submission 206725) | Soil microbial communities from Loxahatchee National Wildlife Refuge, Florida, United States - Lox_Sample_2.1 | ecosystem: Environmental > Terrestrial > Soil > Wetlands | place: USA: Florida...
GACCAGGGGCTGATGGCCTTCGTGGACCGGGTGGCGGCGTAAGTCAGCGTCGGCAAATAAGAGCGTCAGCACGCCGACAAAGCTGCCGATCAAAACAAAGGCTTAGGGCTTGTTCGACCGTGCAACCGATTTCGAACAAGCCCCAACCGGCGGCAATTCCTTGCTGGCCTGATCGGGCGCTCGGGTGAGAGTGCCCGGGCGTGATCCGGCGAACTCTTCTTCGCGCATCATCGACGCCCACAGGCGACGCACCCTGACCCGCGTCTCCCGTCCCACAGGCGACGCGCCCTGACCCGCGTCTCCCGTTCGGAGTAGCGGCCGGACGCTCGCACGCGCCGGGTCCGTGCTCCTCGTCCATGACCCCTGCCCCACGCCCGCCATCGCGTGGCTGATTGGGCCAACAAGGCCGATTTCCGCCTTGCTCCGCGGCTTTCGCGTCCTTACGCTGCACTGCGGCATGGGTTGCCAGGGGCCGGGCCGGCACGCCATAAAGGGCGTTTGCCACTGCCAGACCCCGCCTCCGGCTACGATCGGGGACAGAGAACGACATGGAAATGGTTGCGAAACAAGGCCTCTACGATCCCTGCAACGAGCATGACGCCTGCGGCGTCGGCTTTGTGGTGAACATCAAGGGCCGAAAGTCGCACGACCTGATCCGCCAGGGCCTGAAAATCCTGGTCAATCTCGACCATCGCGGCGCGGTCGGCGCCGACCCCCTGGTGGGTGACGGCGCCGGCTGCCTGATCCAGATGCCCGACCGCCTGCTGCACGACTGGGCGGACAAGGCCGGCAAGCGCCTGCCGCGTCCCGGCCGCTATGCGGTCGCGATGTGCTTCCTGCCGCAGGACGACCGGGTGCGCGAATACGCCGAGAAGCTGATCAGCGACGTGGTCACCCGCGAAGGCCAGTCATTGCTCGGCTGGCGCGACGTGCCGACCGACCTGGCCGGCCTCGGCCGCCGCGTGATCGAGACCATGCCGGTGATCCGCCAGGCCATTATCACCGCCAGCGACGCGATCAAGGACCAGAACGCGTTCGAGCGGAAGATCCTGGCGATCCGCAAGCAGATCCTCAACAACGTCCGCACCCTGGAAGACAAGCGGCATCTGCCCGGCCTGGGCGATCTCTATATGCCGTCCTTCTCCACCCGCACCGTGGTCTACAAAGGCCTGCTGCTCGCCCCGCAGGTGGAAAGCTTTTACGAAGACCTGCGCAACCCGCTGACCGAATCGGCGCTGGCGCTGGTGCATCAGCGTTTCTCCACCAACACCTTCCCGTCCTGGAAGCTGGCGCATCCGTATCGCTTCCTGGCGCATAACGGCGAGATCAACACCGTCCGCGGCAACGTCAACTGGATGTATGCGCGGCGGCGCTCGATGGAATCCGCCTTGCTCGGCGCCGACCTGGACAAGATGTGGCCGCTGATCCCGCACGGCCAGTCCGACACCGCCTGCATCGACAACGCCTTGGAGATTCTCATCGCCGGCGGCTACTCGCTGGCGCATGCGATGATGATGCTGATCCCCGAGGCATGGGCCGGCAATCCGCTGATGGATGCCGACCGCAAGGCGTTTTACGAATACTATGCCGCGTTGATGGAGCCGTGGGACGGCCCCGCCGCCATCGCCTTCACCGACGGCCGCCAGATCGGCGCCACGCTCGACCGCAACGGCCTGCGCCCCGCGCGCTATGTCGTCACCGACGACGACCATGTGATCATGGCCTCCGAGGCCGGCGTGCTGCCGGTGCCGGAGGAGCGCATCGTTCACAAATGGCGCCTGCAGCCCGGCAAGATGCTGCTGATCGACCTGGAGGAAGGCCGCATCATCGCCGATGACGAGATCAAGGCCAAACTCTCCCAGGCGCATCCTTATGCCGAATGGCTGAAGGAAACCCAGTTCCGGCTGGAGGAACTGCCCGATCCGGCCGAGCGCAGCGCGCTGCCGCGGCCCAACGATATCGAGACGCTGGTCCACCACCAGCAGGCGTTCGGCTACACGCAGGAGGATATCCAGTTCTTCCTCGAACCGATGGCCAGGGAGGGCGACGATCCGGTCGGTTCCATGGGCACCGATACGCCGATCGCCGTGCTGTCGGACAAGCCCAAGCTGCTTTATAATTACTTCAAGCAGAACTTCGCCCAGGTCACCAATCCGCCGATCGATCCGATCCGCGAGGAACTGGTGATGTCGCTGGTCTCCATCATCGGCCCGCGTCCCAATTTGCTCGGCCATAATGCCGGCAACCACTACCGGCTGGAAGTGTCGCAGCCGATCCTGACCAATATCGACCTGGAAAAGATCAAGTCGATCGACAGCCTGGAAGTGGGCGCGTTCAAGGCAGCGACCATCGATACCACGTGGCCTGCGACGGAAGGCGCCGACGGGATGCAGCGCGCCGTGGAGCGCATCTGCCGCGAGGCGACCGACGCGGTGCTGGCGGATCAGAACATCCTGATCCTGTCGGATCGCGGCGTCGGACCGCATCGCATTCCAGTGCCGGCCTTGCTCGCCGTCGGCGCGGTGCATCATCACCTGATCCGCCAGGGCCTGCGCGACCAGGTCGGCCTGGTGGTGGAGAGCGGCGAGCCGCGCGAGGTGCACCATTTCTGCGTCCTCGCCGGCTATGGCGCCGAGGCGATCAACCCTTATCTCGCGTTCGATACGTTAGAGCAAATCCGGGTGCAGAACGGCTTGGCGCTGAAGGCCTATGAAGTTCAGAAGAACTACATCAAGGCGATCGGCAAGGGGATTTTGAAGGTGATCTCCAAGATGGGGATCTCCACCTACCAGTCCTATTGCGGCGCGCAGATCTTCGATGCGGTGGGCCTGTCGTCGGAACTGGTGGAGCAATGCTTCACCCGCACCGCCACCACGATCGAGGGCGCCGGCTTCCAGCAGATCGCGCAGGAGGCGGTGCAGCGCCATCGCAACGCCTATGACGGCAATCCGATCTACCAGGACATGCTGGATGTCGGCGGCGACTACGCGTTCCGCCTGCGCGGCGAGGCGCATGCCTGGACGCCGGATACCGTGGGCAAGCTGCAACATGCCGTGCGCGGCAACAGCTTTGCCACCTTCCGCGAGTACACCAAGGTCATCAACGACCAGAGCGTCCGCCATCTGACGATCCGCGGCCTGATGCAGTTGCATCAGGCGGAAACGCCGGTGCCGGTCGAGGAAGTCGAAGCTGCGTCAAGCATCGTCAGGCGTTTCGCCACAGGCGCGATGAGCTTCGGCTCGATCTCGCGCGAGGCGCATACCACGCTGGCGATCGCGATGAACCGCATCGGCGGCAAGTCCAACACCGGCGAGGGCGGCGAAGAATCCGATCGCTACAAGCCGCTTCCGAACGGCGATTCGATGCGCTCGGCGATCAAGCAGGTGGCGTCGGGGCGGTTCGGCGTGACCGCCGAATACCTGGTGAATGCCGACGACCTGCAGATCAAGATGGCGCAGGGCGCCAAGCCCGGCGAGGGCGGCCAGTTGCCCGGCCGCAAGGTGGACAAGAACATCGCCCGCGTCCGCTATTCCACGCCCGGTGTGGGGCTGATCTCGCCGCCGCCGCATCACGACATCTATTCGATCGAGGACCTGGCGCAGCTCATTCACGACCTGAAGAACGCCAATCCGAAGGCGCGGGTGTCGGTGAAGCTGGTGTCGGAAGTGGGTGTGGGTACCGTCGCCGCCGGCGTATCGAAGGCGCGGGCCGATCACGTGACGATCTCCGGCTTCGAAGGCGGCACCGGCGCGTCGCCGCTGACGTCGCTGACGCATGCCGGCTCGCCGTGGGAGATCGGCCTGGCGGAGACGCAGCAGACCCTGGTGCTGAACGGCCTGCGCGGGCGCATCGCGGTGCAGGTGGATGGCGGGCTGCGCACCGGGCGCGACGTGGTGATCGGCGCGTTGCTGGGGGCCGACGAGTTCGGCTTCTCCACCGCGCCGCTGATCGCCGCGGGCTGCATCATGATGCGCAAGTGCCACCTCAACACCTGCCCTGTTGGCATCGCGACGCAGGACCCGGTGCTGCGCGCCAAGTTCACCGGCGCGCCGGAGCATGTCATCAACTTCTTCTTCTACATCGCAGAGGAAGTGCGCGAATTGATGGCGCAGCTTGGCTTCCGGACGTTTGCCGAGATGGTCGGCCGCGTGGACAAACTGGATGCACGGCAGGCGGTGGAGCATTGGAAGGCCAAGGGCGTGGATCTGTCGAAGATCCTGTACCAGGTGGTGCCGAACCCGGGCGTGGCGATCCATAACTGCGAGAAGCAGGACCATCACCTGGATCGTGCCCTGGACACGATCTTCATCGCCGCGGCGAAGCCGGCGCTGGAACTCGGCGAGCCGGTGCGGATCGAACATGACATCCGCAACGTCAACCGCACCGTCGGCACCATGCTGTCGGGCGAAGTGGCGAAGCGCTACGGGCATGGCGGGCTGCCGGACGACACCATCGCGATCAACCTGCGCGGCACGGCAGGTGGCAGTTTTGGCACGTTCCTGGCGCATGGCGTCACGCTGAACCTGACCGGTGACGCCAACGACTATGTCGGCAAGGGCCTGTCCGGCGGCCGTGTGGTGGTGCGTCAGCCGCCGGATGTAAGCCGCAATCCGCTGGAAAACATCATCGTCGGCAACACCGTGCTGTACGGCGCGATCGCCGGCGAGGCGTATTTCAATGGCGTCGCCGGCGAGCGCTTCGCGGTGCGCAACTCCGGTGCCGTTGCGGTGGTGGAAGGCTGCGGCGACCATGGCTGCGAATACATGACCGGCGGCGTGGTGCTGGTGCTCGGCGGCACCGGGCGCAACTTCGCCGCCGGCATGTCGGGCGGCATCGCGTATGTCTATGACGAGCATGCGCAGTTCAAGACGCTGTGCAACCTGGCGGGAGTCGATCTGGAGCCGATCGCGCCGCCGGAACTGGGGATCGCCGATCCCGCCGGCCGGCCGCGCCAGCGTGCGGTGAATGTCGAGGACAACGGCATGGGCGATCCGCTGCGCTATGACGCCGAGCGCCTGAAGATTTTGGTTGAGCGGCATCTGTTGTTCACCGGCAGCGCCCGCGCGCGCGAATTGCTCGACGATTGGGACAATGCGCTGGCCCGCTTCGTAAAGGTGGTGCCGCGCGATTATCGTCGCGCGCTGCTGGATTTGCGGGCGGAGCAGGACGCAGCGAAGACCGTGGCGGCTGAGTAACCTTCGTCACGGCCGGTGCAGACCGGCCGTCCACGACTTTCCCGCCTGCCTGAAGAAAAGATGTGGATGGCGGGCCTGCGCCCGCCATGACGGAAACGGAGACCCTGATGGCCAACCCGACCGGCTTTTTGGAAATCGAACGCCAGGACCGCGGCTACGACAAGCCGGACGTACGCCGCCGTACCTGGAAGGAATTCGTCAAGCCGATGCCGGCCGAGCAGGTGTCCCGCCAGGCCGCGCGGTGCATGGATTGCGGCATTCCGTTCTGCCATCAGGGATGCCCCGTCAACAACATGATCCCCGACTGGAACAACCTGGCCTATCGCGGCCAGTGGCGCCAGGCGTTGGCCGTGTTGCACTCGACCAACAATTTTCCCGAATTCACCGGCCGCGTCTGCCCCGCCCCGTGCGAGGCATCCTGCACGCTGAACATCGAAGACAATCCCGTCACGATCAAAACCATCGAGTGCAGCATCGTCGATCGCGGCTGGGCCGAGGGCTGGATCGCGCCGCTGCCGCCTTCCCGCGCCACCGGCAAGCGCGTGGCCATCGTCGGCTCCGGCCCGGCGGGGCTCGCCTGCGCACAGCAGCTTGCCCGCGCCGGACACGACGTGACCCTGTTCGAAAAGAGCAATCGTATCGGCGGCCTGCTGCGCTACGGCATCCCCGATTTCAAAATGGAAAAGCACCTGATCGATCGCCGCATCGGGCAGATGGAGGCGGAAGGCGTGACGTTCCGCCCCGGCGTCGAAATCGGCGTTGGCGGGATCACCGTCGATGCATTGCTGGACGACCATGACGCGGTGGTGCTGGCCGGCGGCGCGGAGTGGCCGCGCGACCTGCCGGTGCCGGGACGCGAGGACGACGGCGTGCATTTCGCGATGGACTATTTGGTGCAGCAGAACAAGCGCGGCGCCGGCGATTCCGAGGCGCACGCCGCCCCGAACGGCAGCATCACCGCCGCCGGCAAGCACGTGGTGGTGATCGGCGGCGGCGACACCGGGTCGGACTGCATCGGCACCGCGTTCCGCCAGGGGGCCGCTTCCGTGGTGCAGCTTGAGATTCTGCCCAAGCCGCCGGAGCGCGAGAACAAGGCGCTGACCTGGCCCGACTGGCCGTTGAAGCTGCGCACGTCGCATGCGCATGAGGAAGGCGCGGAGCGTGACTGGTCGGTGGTGACCAGGCGCTTTGCCGTCAGCAACGGCAAGGTGGAGGCGCTGGAGGGCATGCGGGTCGAATGGGTCAAGGGCGACGACGGCCGCATGCAGATGCGCGATATCCCCGACGGCGAGTTCCGGCTGAAGGCGGATCTGGTTCTGCTGGCGATGGGATTCCTGGGACCGCGCCGTCCGGGGATGCTGGAGCAGGCGGGGATCGAATTGGACGGGCGCGGGAATGTCGCAGCGAGCACGGTCGATTATCGCACGTCGATGGACAAGGTGTTCGCCGCGGGCGACATGCGGCGCGGCCAGTCGCTGGTGGTGTGGGCGATTCGCGAGGGCCGGCAATGCGCCCGCGCGGTGGACGCGTTCCTGATGGGCGCCAGCCTGCTGCCCGCCTGACAGGTAGCCGCGCCCACGCAGCAGATAACCTCGCCCACACAGCAGGAAGCCTCGCCGGCGCAACAGTTAACCTCGCCCGCGCAGCGGGAGAGGTCGGCGCGAAGCGCCGGGAGAGGGGCCAGCGCTTCCTATCTCGCGCGCCCTGCCGGCCCGACCACCCCCTGCCTCCGCGCCTATCGGCGCTTCGCGGCCCACCCACGCTGCACGATCGAGGTCTTGATCGTGCGAATCTTCCTGTGCGCCGTGTCGAACGCATCGCGAATCGCCACCTGCAGATCATCGTGCGCGTGATTGTCGCCGCCGTCGTGGTTCACCACGATGGTATTGCCGGGCAGGGTCAGATCGATATGCACGCGATAAAGCCGCCCCACATGATTCTGCCGGTGTTCGCAATCCAGCACCACCCGGCACGCGGAAATACGATGCGCGCCGGGTTCCAGATCGGCGGCTCGCTGGCGCACCAGTGCCTCGGCCGCGTCGGATGCGTCCATATTGCGGAATGCAATGTGCAGGGGAAATGACATGACTGCCTCCAGCCGTCTCGGATTGGAAATCCTATCCGACCCGGCAAGCTTGGCTTTGATCTCGATCAACGCGGCGCCGCTGGACACCGGCCGCCGCCCGGACGATCAATCCCGCCGCCCCTGCCCGGAGACACTGCCATGTTCGTGCTGAACGATCTGCCCCCGTCGATCGACGCCGCCCTGCTGGACAGGCTGCGCGAGGCCGAGCCCGCGACGATCGGTCATTTCCGCCATGTCGGTTTCATGGACCCGGGCATCCGCGCGCTGCTGCCTGGCTACACCCGGATCGCCGGTACTGCGGTGACGGTGCGCTGCTATGGTGCCGATACCGCCATCGTGCACTACGCCCTGGGCAAGCTGCGCGCCGGCGACGTGCTGGTGCTGGACCGCGCCGGCGACACGCGCCACGCGGCCTGTGGCGGCGGCGTGGCCTTCGCGGCGCGCGAGGCCGGCTGCGTCGGCATCATCATCGACGGCCCCGCCACCGACGTGCAGGAAATCCGCGACTACGGCATGCCGGTGTGGTCGCGCGGATTGTCGGTCGTCACCGGCAAGCGTCTGTTCCAGCACGGCGAGTTCTGCATCGCGGTGTCCTGCGGCGGTGTCGCGGTGGAGCCCGGCGATGCGGTCCTGGCCGACGAGAACGGCGTGCTGGTGATGAAGCCGCACGAGATCGCGGCAGCGGCGGAGCGTGCGGTGGCAATGCAGAAGGCAGAACAGACCACGCTGGCGCGGATTACCAAAGGCGAGCGGCTGCCGGACATCAATGATACCAACAAGCGGATCGCCGAGATCGTTGCCCGCGAAACATAATCCTCTCTCGCTGCGCGGGAGAGGGCAGGCTGAGGGTGATCGGGCCGGTACGCGGCCAACTCGTGCCGGCCCGCCCTCACCCTCGACGCCTTCGGCGTCTCGACCTCTCCCACGCGCGCGAACAGCACGCGCGGGAGAGGTTATTCGGCGGCGGCGGCCAGCACCGGTTCCGCATTCTTGAAGCGTGCCAGCAGTCGCGCTTCCGTTGCCTTCACCTGCGCGATGCTCTGCTGCTTGACGTGGCCGTAGCCGCGGATGCGTTCCGCGGCACCGGCCAGTTCGATCGCCCGCCCATGATTCTCCGGCGTTACATCCGCGATGATGCTACGCACCAATGACTCGTACTCGCCGATCAGCCGCCGCTCCATGCGCCGTTCGGCGGTATGGCCGAACGGATCGAACATCGTGCCGCGCAGCCGCTTGAACTTTGCCAGCACGCGAAACGCCGGCAGCAGCCACGGGCCATAGGCCTGTTTCAACAATCGGCCCGTCGCCGGATCACGCCTGGCAAACAACGGCGGGGCCAGATTGAACTCGATGCGGAACTTGCCTTCGAATTGCGCGTCCAGGCTGCGGCGGAAGGCCGGATCGGCATAGAGCCGCGCGACTTCGTATTCGTCCTTGTATGCCATCAGGCGATACAGCGTTCGCGCGACGGTCTCGGCCAGGCCGGTCATGCCCTTTAGCCGCCCGCTTTCGGTCACCGCCACCGCCTGCACCACCGCGCGATACCGCGCGGCATAGGCGGCATCCTGATACGCGGTCAGCAGCTTCACCCGCTGCTCGACCAAGGCGCCGAGGTCTTGTTCGATCGGCCCCGGCGCCGAGCGAACCGCGGGCCGCGCCGCATCCGCAACGAAATCCGGATCGGCGGCGGCACGGCGGCCCCAGGCAAACGTTTCCTGATTCTTCGCCACCGCCACGCCATTCAGCGCGATCGCCTGCATGATCGCGTCCAGACCCAGCGGGATCAGCCCTTTCTGGAACGCATATCCCAACATGAACAGGTTGGTGGCGATGGAATCGCCGAGCAAGGCAGTGGCCAGACTGGTGGCGGCGACAAAATCGGCACGTTCGGCGCCGATCGCATCGCCAATGCGCCGCTGCATGGCGGCTTCCTGGAAGTCGATCTCGTTATTGCTGACGAAGCTCGCCGTCGGTGTCACGGTACTGTTCACCACCGCGCGCGTCACGCCGGGTTCCATCGCGGCGAAGGCCTCGGCGCCGGCTGCCACCACCATGTCGCACGCCAGGACCAGCCGCGCCGCACCCGGAACGATGCGCGAGGCATGGATTTCCTCCGGCGTCGCGGCGATGCGCACGTGGCTCATCACCGCGCCGTTCTTCTGCGACAGCCCGGTGGAATCGAGAACCGTGCAGCCCTTGCCTTCCAGATGCGCCGCCATGCCAAGCAGCGCGCCGATCGTGATCACGCCGGTGCCGCCAATGCCGGTGACCAGAATGCCGTACGGCCGTTCGATCGGCAGCGGCTTCGGCGCCGGCAAGCCCTCGGCGGGATCGAAATCCTTTGCCCGCACCGGCGGCTTTGCCTTGCGCGGCGCACCGTCGTGGATGGTAACGAAACTCGGGCAGAAGCCCTTCAAACAGGAAAAATCCTTGTTGCACGCGGACTGATCGATGCGGCGCTTGCGGCCGAGCGGCGTTTCCACCGGCTGCACCGAGACGCAGTTCGATTGCGTGGAGCAATCGCCGCATCCCTCGCACACCGCTTCGTTGATGAACACGCGCTTCTGTGGATCGGGGAACGTGCCGCGCTTGCGCCGCCGGCGCTTTTCCGCGGCGCAGGTCTGATCGTAGATCAGGATGGTGAGGCCGGGAACCTCGCGCAGCTCGCGTTGCACGGCGTCGAGCTGGTCGCGATGACGGATGTCGATGCCCGGCGGGAAGCCGGCGTCGGGCGCATACTTGCCGGGTTCGTCGGATACCACGACGATCTTGCGCGCGCCTTCGGCAGCGACCTGTTGCGCGATCTGCGGCACGGTCAGGCCGCCTTCCACGCGCTGGCCGCCGGTCATCGCGACAGCGTCATTGAACAGAATTTTGTAGGTGATGTTGACGCCGGATGCGGCGGCGGCGCGGATCGCGAGCAGACCGCTGTGCGAATACGTGCCGTCGCCGATGTTCTGAAAGACGTGGGGTTCGCTGGTGAACGGTGCCTGGCCGATCCAGGCGGCGCCCTCGCCGCCCATGTGGCTCCACAGATGCGTGCGCCGCTCCGGCATGAAAATCGTCAGCGAATGGCAGCCGATTCCGGCCAGCGCGCGGCTGCCGTCCGGCACGTTGGTCGACGTGTTGTGCGGACAGCCAGAGCAGAAATAGGCGCCGCGGGTAATCAGCGGCGGCAGCGTGGCGGCACGCGCTTCCAGTTCGCGCAATCGCGCGACGCGCTGTTCCAGTGCCGGCATGGCCGCACCCAGGCGCAGCAGACGTTCCGCAATCACCCGCGCGATCGAGATCGGCGATTGCTCGCCTTCACTGTTCAGCAGCGCCGTGCCGTCCTCGTCCTGCTTGCCGATCAAACGCGGACGGGCGGGCAGATTGAACAGGATTTTCGCGAACTGGTCCTCGATGAAGCCGCGCTTTTCTTCCACCACCAGCAATTCGGTCAGTCCGCTGGCGAAACGGCGGGCGCCTTGCGTTTCCAATGGCCATACCAGTCCGATCTTGTACAGCCGAATGCCCAGCGCCGCGGCGTCATCGTCGGTCAGGCCAAGCTCGTCCAGCGCCTCGCGCACGTCGAGATACGACTTCCCCGCCGCCGCAATGCCGAGCTGCGGTTCGCGCGGTTCGATCGTCACGCGATCCAACGTATTGGCCCGCGCGAACGCCGCCACCGCCGCCATCTTCGCCCCGTGCAGCCGCTTCTCCTGCTCCAGTGGCGGATCGGGGCGGCGGATATTCAGGCCGCCTTCCGGCATGGCGAAATCGGTGGGGATCACGATCTCCGGCCGCGCATTGTCCACCGCAACGGAACCCGAGGTTTCCACCGTCTGCCCGACCGCCTTGAATCCCACCCAGCAGCCCGAGAAGCGCGACAATGCGAAGCCCAACAAACCGAAATCGAGATAATCCTGCAGCGTCGCCGGATTCAAAATCGGCATCATCGCGGCGGCCATGATCTGCTCGCTCTGATGCGCCAGGGTCGAGGAATTGGCGCCGTGATCGTCACCCATGAT
>Ga0335072_10014261_pt1 | contig 11290 bp, 9 predicted proteins | sample Lox_Sample_21_FD_206725 | JGI IMG/M metagenome (GOLD analysis project Ga0335072, IMG submission 206725) | Soil microbial communities from Loxahatchee National Wildlife Refuge, Florida, United States - Lox_Sample_2.1 | ecosystem: Environmental > Terrestrial > Soil > Wetlands | place: USA: Florida...
GAGGCGCCACGGGATGTGCGGACACCAGCCTGCGCTTGCGATGCTCGTTTGTCCGTCGCGGAGTCGGCACCTCGCGCTTCGGCCGAGCCGCGGTCAGGATCATTGCGAAGATGCTCGGCGCGTTCGCAGCGGCACGTACGAAGGGGTGTCGATGGCTCAATGCCAGGTACAGGGATACCTGCAGAAGCACGGCCACCGCGGCGGCAACGGCACGTTCCGAGTGACGGCCCCAGCTCAGCATCGCTATCCAAAGACATCAGGCGTTCGTCTTTGGACGGGGCGAGGGGAACTCGGTTCCGTAGTGCCACTGACTGTGGTCCGCATGCCACGGAACCTCAGCCGCTAAAGTGCCTTTCGCATTGTGAGGTTCAAGCGCATCCGACCCACTGTCGGGTGGGACCCATCTGCCACCGCGGCGATTCCGTGGTAAACGAGCCGCTTTTCCCCACCCCAGACGAGCACATCACCATGCGCCAAGGGCAGGCGGTGCGGCCGGTCGGAGCGCTTCAATCCGCCAAACAGGAAGGTAGCGTCGAGCCCCAGCGATACCGAAACGATCGGCGCTGAATAGTCGCGCTCATCCCGATCCTGGTGTAGCGACATCCGGGCGCCGGGCTCATACCGGTTGATCAGACAGACATCCGGCCGGAAACCGCTGAATCCACCTGCCGCCGCTGCGAGCTGCGCAAGGCGTGCGAAGGACTCGGGCAACGGTGGCCACCGCCGTTCGCTCTCCGGATCGAGCGGGTCGTACCGATAGCCCTTGCGATCCGTGACCCAGCCGACCTCGCCGCAGTTCGTCATGGCGGCTGACATCCGCTGTCCGCCGGGCGTGAGCATGTTCCGGAAGGGTGCCGCGTTCGTGATCTGGCTGATCTCGGCGAGCAGTTCTTTCGCGAGCGGCAGGGCGAAGCCCGGAAGGTAGGTGAGTCCCAGCTGGGCCACCCGATCCGCTCCGCAGGCGTCGAAAAGATCGTTCGCGAGGCTTCAATGCAGTGGGCGAAGCGCGTATCCGACCTTGATCTCTGTCGGCAGTAGCCTCACCACCAGATGGACGAGGAGGGGGACAACGACAAAATCGTCGACGATCCCGACAAAAGGCAGCGCAAAGTTGACTGGATCGAGGGCGTAGAGACCGAGAACGACCGCGACGGGCCACAGCCAGATCGGCCGCCGAGGATGCCGCAGCGCGAACCAGAGCAGGCGAAGGTCGTTCGCCACCAGCCGCCAGAGCCTGAACAGTCGGAACATGGGGTCCTCCCGCATGCGGAATCCAATGATGTGGCGGTCGCTCTCGCCGAATCAAGCGCCCCGCGCGAAGGGGTACTACCCCACTTACGTAGCGCGGGGGTAGGCCAGCCGAGCTCGATGAGAACGACTCGAAATAAATTAACGGCTCGCCGCGTTCGGGATCACGCGGTAGAGATGCGTTCCCACCGAGAGATCCTTCCACGGCTGCGACACGGCAGTTATCCCCCCGGCAGAAAGTGCCTTGACGGCCAAAGGCCACGGCACCGGCATTCCCTCTGCGTAGAGCATCCCGGCTCGTTGCCAATGTCCGCCGCGGTTCCGATAGACAGGGCCTCCGCCGGCGGAGAAAAGTACGAAGTCATCGATGCCACTCCCCTCGAGATCGATGAAAACACCAGCAGTCGTCTCGGCAACGCTCTCCGTTCCAACCCCGCCCCGATAACGCCTCCAGTCTGCCGCGAGGAGCCGGGACAACTCCGGATCGATCGCGTGTCCGGCAGGGTAAAGCGGCAGTTTGGCGACGATTGCCTGGTAATCGCCCGCGAAGAGCGGCTTCACGGCAGGATAGCCCGGCTGCAAAGCCCGAGCGGCGAGATCACGGATCTGTGCCGTATTCGGGCTGCTGCCCTGCAGAGCGCGGAGACGGTCCAACTCCTCGCGTCCGTATTTGCCGGCGGAGCGAGCGAGATAGTTGAACGGCGAGTCAAGCGGCAAGTACCGCGGCTGATTCTTCCCAACCCCCGCGAAATGACCGCTCACGATGAGTTCGTACTGGCTCATCGCTGCCAGACGATACGGCGACAAGAGCGGTGTCAAAGCAGCACCGATCACGACGATCAGCGCGACCGCGACCATCACGTTCACACGCGACGCCATTCCGAGCCACGCGCCCTTCCGAAACGCCGCGATCGAATAGCCCACCGAGTAGATCAGCGCCGCGCCCGCAACAATGAAACCCCATATACGCGACACCGTGAGCCCAAAGTAGTGGCTGCGCACCGTCAACGCATACAGCGCCGTCGCTGCAATCACGATCGTCAAAGGCACCGCGAATCTCAACGCTTGCGAAATCCAGCGCGGGTAGGGGCGCTCCACCTTGCCATCGCGATAGGCGGCATTGAGAAAAAGCACGATCACCGCCACGAGCCATAGGAGCCACGCGGCATCGATAGTGTGTCGACCCGAGGAGATGAGACTGGGCACCTTCGTGAGCAGCGCGATGGTAAAGAGGACGAGCAACGCTCCGGTTACCGTCGCGAGCCACTTGAGCACATTGAGGAGTTGCTCGAGGACCGTGGAGACCAGAGCGTCGATGGACCCTATCAGGTGCAGCGCGCATCCGAAGACGATGGCCGTTACGGGGTAGACGAATATCGGCTTCTCGAACAGCGTCTCGAAGAAATGCATCCCAAGCATCTCAAACAGCGATTGCCACAAAAGCAGGATCAGCCAGAAAAGCCCGGTGAAGAGCGCCGCTTCGGCCAGGGTGATCTTGTTGCGCCAGGCGAAGGCGAACAGGCGTTGGTAGTCGGTTCGCCACGAGCCGGACGCTACCCGGCTCTGAACAAAAGGCAATGCCAGGAGCCACCAGACGAAGAGCACGAAAGCGAATGGAAAGAGGCTCCAGAAGGAATCCCCGTTACTCGCGAAGCCCGGGGCTTCGACATCCGCGATCGCACTGCCGTAGTGCCAACCGAAGTAAAAAACGACGCTCGCCAGGAGGGCGCTCAGTACCCATAGGGACCTCCGCCCTGCGAACTCCGCCATCAGTTGCGTCGTAGTCGGAACCAGGAACGCCACCGCGTACAGCGAGATGAGCCATCCTGTGTGTGTCGCCGGCCAGCGGTGCGCCTCAATGGCCCAGTGCAAGCCGTAAAGCGACCAGCCCTGAATGACCGCCGCGATCAGGATTAGAGGTAGACCCGCCCGCCGTGCGAGGGATTGCTGCGCAGCTTCCATTGACAGACCCCCTGACCTTATTCGTATAAAGGCATTTTACCCCTTATGCTCTTCTCCGCTTCCCCTCCGAGGACAAGAAACCGATGACCAAGCGAAGGCTGATACCGATGACTGCCTTGATGGCGCTGTGCATTCCTTTCGCGGCCATGGCGCAGAAGTCTGCGGCACCGCCGCAGCAGGGAGCGCCAGTCGCGCTCAGGATGGCGCCCTGGCAGTCCGGCAACTATTGGGTCAGCTTCGACCAGCAGCTGCTGGTGGACTTCGCCAACCTCGCCCGCTACCGCGCGGAGGACCTCAAATTGGGATCGGAAGGCACCCACCGGGTCGTATTCATCGGCGATTCGATCACCGAAGCATGGAAGCTGGAGACCTCCTTCCCCGGCAAGCCCTACGTCAATCGCGGCATCAGCGGACAGACGTCCTCGCAGATTCTTCTTCGCTTCCGCCAGGATGCCATCGACCTCCACCCCCGCGTGGTGGTGATCCTGGCCGGTACCAACGACATCGCCGGCAACACCGGCCCGACGACGTTGGCCCAGACCGAAGGCAATCTCGAGTCAATGGCCCAGCTCGGCAGGGCCAATCACGTTGCAGTGGTTCTGTGCTCCGTACCACCGTCCGTACGCTACTGGTGGCACCCCGAGCTGCAAAATCCCGCGCCCCGCATTGCCGCGCTGAACAAATGGCTCCAGGCTTACGCTGCGAAGGAGCGTATTCCCTACGTGAACTACTACGCCGCGATGAAGGATGCCGCAGGCGGCTTCAAGCCGGGTCTCAGCGCCGACGGCGTACATCCCTCGCCGGCCGGCTACGCCGTGATGGCGCCGTTAGCCCAAGCCGGGATCGACGAAGCCCTGAAACAGGCGCCCTGATCGGGCGCTGGTCAGAGGAACCGCCAGCTCACCCCGGCCGACAACATGTCTGGATCGCCGCCGCTCTCGTTGCCGGTGGCATTCACGCGCACGTACTCCAGGCGCCAGGCCACAGCCCCGAAGCTCACTTGAGTGCCGACGCCATAGGCGAAATCCCAGTTCGAGTTTTCCCCGGAGAGGTAGGTCACTCCCGAGCCTGAAAGGCATTCCGCGCAGGCACTCGGCATTTCAGAGTCCCACGACTTGTGCAGGCGGGCGCCGCCGGCCTTCAGATAGACATCCCACCAAGGCTGCAGCGGTATATATCCCACTGCAAAAGCGACGGGCGCATCGGCCGATTCATGAAGTCGCGATTCGGGCGCGAAAGCCAAGGGCGCGTACTCGTATTGGTGCGTACTGCCGAAGTCCAGGTATCCGACCTCTGCTCCAAGGTAGGGCAAGGGGCGGATACCGATGAACGCATCCCAGCCCACTGTGCTGCGGTCCATGCTCAAGTCCCCGTTTTCCGCCACCGAGTCCTGCCGGATATCCGATACCCCAAGGCCTGCGCCCACGTAGACCCCGAGCGGGTTGCCCTGCGTAGGGCCTTCCTGGGCCATCGCGGAATGCGCGCAGAGCAAGAGAGTGCCTCCGGCGACCATGCACAACCCAAGAATCCGTGCCGACTTCGCTGTCATTGCCTTCTCCCGCAAGAGGACCTTTTGCGCAGAACGCTGCTGTAACGCGCTGGTTGACCGCGATATTAGCCCCGACGTGTGGACGTAAGCAAAAGCGTCCGAATACGCGTCTCCAATGCGAATGAAATTGTCGTAACCCTGCTTGACAACAGAACTGCCGCCCGTAAACTGCGCAGCCCTTATGCATCCCAACACACACAAACCAGACCAGACTGCCTTGTCAGGCGGGTGGTGTTTCGGCGTCGGATATCGCGTCATACGCGATGCGTCTCCGTGCGCGCTCCAGTCGTGCGTGTCCGGGTTGGATCGCATCATTTCGGATTAGCCCTCCAATTGAGCTCGGAGGGCTGATTCAGGCAGCCCTCCGGGAATCTCGACATGACGAGGCCCCGGTCGGCACTGCCATCGGGGCCTCGTCGTTTCTGCGACCCGGCACCGGAAGAATTCGACACACCGCACAGGCGGTGCGTCGTACAGAGGTCGAGACGGAAGCCGTGTCAGCGGAGCGGGCTCTTGGGTCCCGCCTGGCGCGCCTGCGCTGAAATTGCGCTCGCGTGTATCGCGCGGTCATTCGGTCTCTACCGTGACAAGTTAGCTCAGTGGTAGAGCAACGGCCTTGGAAACCGTCAGTCGCGGGTTCGACTCCCGTACTTGTACGCCAAAGCACCTGATAAGTGCTCAAGTGATGACAGCGGGGCTTCGGCCCCGCATCGAGGTGCCCCGGTGACCTCACCGCGCGAAGCGGTACGCCTCGATATCGGGGCGGCTCACAGGAGGAAGAGCTGGTCACAGCGCGCAGACCGCTTTGAGCGGTAGGGGTGCGCGGCGCTCGAAACGCTGGTCGCGAGAGACAGCGTGGACGGCGCCGCGACCCCTTCGGCCCGCGGTCCGGGCGCGGGTCACACCTCGACCTATTTTTGATGTGACTGGACGATGAGAGGAGATGAAAACATGTTCGCAATGAAGAGCATCACCATCGCCCAGCACGAGCGTGGCCTCCTGTTCCGCAACCGGAGCTTCGAGGCCGTTCTCGAGCCGGGCGTACACCGGATCTTCGACCCGCTGAAGCGGACGGAGGTGCAGGTCTACGATCTGACCGTGCCGGAGTTCGAGCACGCGCGCGTCGACTTCCTGCTGGAGGAAGCGCGCGAGACCATGGACAAGTACTTCACCGTCGTGCAGATCGGCAACACCGAGGTCGGCGTTGTGTACAAGACCGGCAAGGTGACCGGCGTGCTCGCGCCGGGCGCCCGTCAGCTCTACTGGCGCGGCCCGATCGAGGTGCGGGTCGACCGGCAGGACATTTCGCGGGAGTTCGAGCTTGCAAAGAGCCTGGCGAAGCTCCTCGTGCGTGCGAAGCAGCCGCTGGCCACTGGTGTGGCCGACGCTGTAAGCGCTGCTGAGGTACCCGACACGGCGATCGGCCTGTTGATCGTCGATGGCGAGCTCGCTCAGGTCCTGCAGCCGGGTCTCCATGCCTTCTGGAAGTACCAGCGGGCGCTGAAGATCGAGCTGGTGGATCGGCGTGTGCAGGCGATGGAGGTTGCGGGCCAGGAGATCCTGACCCGCGACAAGGTGAGCCTGCGGGTGAACCTGACGGCGCTCTGGCAGGTGCTGGATGCCGTGAAGGCGCGCTCGACCCTCACCAACTTCGTGGAGTTCCTTTACAAGGAGATGCAGTTCGCACTGCGTGAGGCGGTGGGTGCACGGACCCTCGATGAGCTGCTTGGCGACAAGGGCGCACTCGATCGCGAGATCGGGGACGCCGTGCGTCCCAAGGTCGAGGAGCACGGACTCGCCGTACAGTCGGTCGGTGTCAAGGACGTGATCCTGCCCGGTGAGATGAAGACCATCCTCAACCAGGTGGTCGAGGCGGAAAAGGTGGCGCAGGCCAACCTGATCCGCCGCCGCGAGGAGACGGCAGCGACCCGTTCGCTGCTCAACACTGCGCGGCTCATGGACGAGAACCCGACGCTCCTGCGGATGAAGGAGCTCGAGACGCTGGAGAAGGTGACCGAGAAGATCGACAAGCTCACGGTCTTCGGAGGCCTCGACGGCGTGCTGAAGGACATGGTGCGGATCCAGGTGCCTGGCGCCTGAGCCGCATCGGTGGCGCCCGGCGGGCCCTGAGAATCTTCAGGGCTCGTCGGGTTTTTTGGCGTGATCCCGTTGCCTGGACGTGCCCCGCGCATCGTGAGAGCCTTGAGGGAGTAGGGGGCTGCCGCCGCGGCGGATCGAACGATGTCCTTCTGGTCGCGCAAGACGATCGAGATGTGTACCGCCGAGGCGAACGGTGAAGCCGGTCCGCGCCTGCGGCGTTCTCTCGGGATAGCGGGCCTCACCGCTTTCGGTGTGGGCTCCACGGTCGGGGCAGGCATCTTTTCTTTGACCGGTGACGTCGCGGCTCACCAGGCGGGACCGGCCGTCTCCCTCGCCTTCGTGATCGCGAGCGTCGCCTGTTTCTTCGCTGGCCTCTGCTACGCCGAGTTCGCTGCCATGGTGCCGATCTCGGGCAGCGCCTATTCCTACGCCTTCGTGACTCTGGGCGAGGGAGTGGCGTGGATCATCGGCTGGAGCCTGGTCCTCGAATGGCTCTTCTCCGCCTCGGTGGTTGCGGTCAGCTGGTCAGGCTATACGAGCGCCGCGCTCGCTGATCTGGGCTTTCCCCTTCCAGCGGCCCTGATTCATTCTCCGTTCGCCATGAACGCAGCCGGCCATCTGACACTGAGCGGTTCCTGGATCGACCTGCCCGCGATCTTCGTCGTGGTGGTCTGCACTGCCCTGGCTCTTGCAGGGACCCGGACCTCGTTCGGCACCAACACTGCGATCGTCGTGGCGAAGGTGATCGCCCTCGTACTCCTCATCGTGATCGGCGCCCGCTACGTGCATCCGGAGAACTGGCGGCCGTTCATCCCGCGGAACACGGCAGGCTTCGGTCAATTCGGTTGGTCGGGAGTCGCCCGAGCGGCAGGCACGCTCTTTTTCGCCTATATCGGATTCGATGGAGTGTCGACACTGGCCGAAGAAGCCCGCAACCCGCAGCGCACGGTGCCCTGGAGCGTGTTTGCATCGCTCCTCATCTGCACGGTCCTGTACGTCAGCGTGAGCGTCGTGGTCACTGGGCTCGCTCCCTACGGCGAGCTTGGCGTGTCTGACCCGCTCTACTTCGCGCTTTCCAGGGCAGGAGCGTCCCTCGACTATCTTCGAGGTCTGGTGGCGGTCGTCGCCATTGCCGGGCTGCTCTCGGTGGTCCTGGCGAGCATCGTCGGCCAGGTTCGGATTTTCTTCTCCATGGCTCGTGACGGCCTCCTGCCTCCCGCCTTCGGCCGCCTGAGCGGGGCGGGCGGCATACCCTATCTGGCCACCCTCATCACGGGTATCGCCGCCACGGTCATGGCCGGCCTGGTGCCGCTCGAGGTGCTGGGGGAGCTCATTTCGATCGGGACGCTGCTCGCGTTTGCCGTTGTGTGCGCCGGCGTGGTGATCCTTCGTCGCATAGCACCCGAGGCCCGCAGGCCGTTCCGCACTCCATGGGTGCCGGTAGTCCCGGCGCTGGGCTTTCTCAGCTGCGTGGCACTGATGCTCAGCCTTCCGGCCGGCACCTGGATTCGACTGGTGGTGTGGGTCGGGCTGGGCCTTGCGATCTATGCGTGCTACGGCCGCCGCAAATCCAGGGTCAGCGCAGCTCTTGCTCGCAAAACTGCCGAATCCGCGCACACGCCGTATCGATCGTCGCTTCCTCCGTAGCGAAGCAGATACGCACGAACTGGCGGGTCCGGTTTCCGAACGCCGCTCCATCCATCACCGATACGCGCTGGCGCTGGTAAAGCGCCCGCATGAATTCCGCGGCGGACCGGCCCGTGTCAGACACGTCCACCAGCATGAACATGCCGGCCTCGGGGACGACGGGCTGTATGCCTGGAATGCCACGGAGTCCGAGCAACAGCCGGTCGCGGCGGGTGTCGCAGAGCTCCCGGATGCGATGCTCGGCCTCAGCGGCCACCGACAGTGCCGCAAGGGCAGCTTCCTGTATGAAGCCCGGCAGCCCGAAGAGCATGCACATGGCCAGTGACTCGGCGTGCCTCACCAACTCTCGCGGCCCGACGAGCCATCCTGCCCGCAAGCCCGGCAGCGAGTGCGACTTCGAGAGACTGCCAAGGGTCACGAGGCGCTCGGGCAGCGTTGCGGCAAGGCTCGGCACCCGCCCGCGGGGAGCGAGCCCCGCGTACACTTCATCGGAGATCAGCCACAGGTCGTGCCGGCGGGCGATCCGCGCGATGGCGGCCAACTCAGCCTGATTGATGATCACGCCGCTCGGGTTGGAAGGAGTCGTCCACACGATGGCACGCGTGCGGGGCGAGATCAGCGACTCGAGCACGCCGATGTCGGGACGAAAGCCCGCGCCGGTCGCGGCCCGAACCATCCGTGCCCCGGAGACTTCGATCGTCGCCGGATAAGTCGCATACATCGGGTCGAATGTGATGACCTCGTCACCCGGGCCCGCGAGACACATCGAGGCAACGAAGAGCGCATTCTGCGCCCCTGCCAGAAAAATCACATTCTCGTGCGAGACGGCCTGCCCGGTGCGCGCCGTGTGCGCCCGTGCGATCGCATCCAAAAGCGGACGGCGGCCGGACGCCGGTGTGTAGCGAAGATCACCGGCTCTTAGCCGCTCGATCGCGCGATTGATGACGAGGGGAGGGGCTTCCAGCTCGGGATCCCCGATGCTGAGTACGATGACGTCCTCGCCGCGAGCCCGGGCAGAAGCCGCCTCATAATGGGTGACCCACGCGTCGGAGCCATCACCGCTGATGCGATCGACGAGCGGAGAGAATTTCATAGCCCTCGAACTTTGCATTTTTATCTACGCGTGTCAATAATAACCTCATGAGCGCGAATTCGACCGTTGGTCGTTACGTTGTCGAGCTGCTTGCCGCCAACGGCATCGATGTAGTGTTCGGCATACCGGGCGTGCATACGCTCGAGTTATATCGCGGCCTGGCGCTCACCGGCATGCGCCACGTTCTGGTCAGGCACGAGCAGAATGCCGGCTTTGCGGCTGATGGCTATGCGCGCGTAACGGGACGGCCCGCGGCGGCATTCGTCATTTCAGGTCCGGGGATGACCAACGTGCTGACCGCCATGGCGCAGGCGTATTCCGATTCCGTCCCCATGATCGTGGTGGCGAGCTCGCCGGTGCGCCCTTCATTGGGCAAGGGATGGGGCGTTCTGCACGAGGTGCCCGACCAGTTGGCACTGGGGGCCGGAGTGGCAGGCCTGGCGCGAGCGGCATCCTCGGCCGAGGACGTTCGCGATCATCTTCGAGCGATGTTCGCATCTTTCCGCACCGGCCGCGCGCGACCCACGTATCTGCAGATTCCTTTGGACTTACTCGGCGAACCCACGAATTTGGTGGCCGAGAAATTTGTCGTCCCTGACACTCGCCTCTCGCCGCCACAGGACGCGATCGAGCGAGCAGCTTCCGCGCTTGTGACCGCGAAGCGGCCGCTCATCATTGCCGGGGGAGGGGCCCGCGAGGCGTCCGGCTCTCTGCTGCGGCTCGTCGACACGCTGGATGCCTATTACGTCTCGACAACGGCCGGCAAGGGATTGCTCCCGGAGGATCATCCGGCGAACCTCGGCGCCTCACTCCCTTTCCGCGAAACTCAGGAGCTCATCGCTGCTGCCGATGTGGTCGTCGCGGTTGGCACGGAGTTGTCGGAGACGGATTTCTATACCGGCACCCATCTACCGATGTCCGCGCGACTGATTCGGATCGACCTCGATCCGGCGAAGCTCTCGGATCAATACGGCGCGGAGATCCCAGTCTGGGGCGATGCGCGCGCGAGCCTCGAGGCGATCGAGGCCAGCGTCAAGAAGCGGAGCGGTTGGCGAAGAGAAGCCGGCCCGGCCGCCCACCATCGCGCCAAAATCGAGCGATCCCTGAACGCCCCCGCTCGCGCCCGTCTCAACGCCTTGCGCGCAATCCGCGAAGCCGTACCCGCCAACGGCGTCGTCTTCAGTGATCAAACTCAGATCGCCTACCTCGGCAACTTCGCTTACGCCGCAAACCGGCCTGGGAGCTGGTTTCACCCTTGCGGTTACGGCGCCTTGGGGTTCGCGCTGCCTGCCGCCATCGGCGCCAAGATCGCGCAGCCTGAACGCGCCGTCGTCGCACTTGCCGGAGACTTCGGCCTGCAGTTCACGATGCAGGATCTGATGACGGCCGTCGAATTGAAGCTGAGCCTGCCCGTCGTCGTTTGGAACAACAGTGCGCTGGGGCAAATACGCGACGACATGCAGGCGGCTGGCATACCACCCGTCGGTGTGGTAGCGCTCAATCCTGACTTCGTGGCACTTGCCCGGGCGTTCGGCGCCGAAGGCGTGCGCGTGACCGGGCCTGGTGCGCTGGCCGAGGGAGTAGGAAAGGCCCTGACTCACAAGGGTCCCACCCTCATAGAGGCCGTGGAGGCAGATTTCCTATCATGACGACTTGTCCCGCGAAACAGCAGCGCATCCGCCCCGTTACCG
>Ga0335072_10014263_pt1 | contig 11289 bp, 7 predicted proteins | sample Lox_Sample_21_FD_206725 | JGI IMG/M metagenome (GOLD analysis project Ga0335072, IMG submission 206725) | Soil microbial communities from Loxahatchee National Wildlife Refuge, Florida, United States - Lox_Sample_2.1 | ecosystem: Environmental > Terrestrial > Soil > Wetlands | place: USA: Florida...
CTGCTGCGCAGCACCTCTTGCACAGAAAGGGCCGGACTGGAGCCGCTGGTTCCCCGGGGCTGATGGCCGGGGGCTTCTACCGTCGTGCTGCTGCGCAGTCGGATCGGCCGCTGGCGCGACCGAATCCCCTGCGCTTGAGAATGCGGCGCGTGCAATGCTCGTGGGCTCCGGGGGGTTCTTCGACTCCGGCCCGGGAAATGACATCACCGCTGGCAGGAGTCGCGGCGGGCCTCCGCTCAGAATGACATCCGTAAAAAATGGGTGCTCACGATGGCATCCGCAATTGGATCGGTCGCCGTCGAGGGCCGCGCGGTGAGCGTCGATCTCTGTGCTCTGTGCTCTGTGCTCTGTGCTCTGTGCTCTGTGTCCTGTCTCGTCTACCCTGGTTTGGCTTCACGCCTGGGCGAGGGGTGCTGGCAGCGTTCCCCATGCTGAGCCCCAGGCGCCGGTGCGGACGTAGGCGTCGATGGCGGCGGGCTCCATGGGGCGGGCGAAGTAGAAGCCCTGGCCGCAGGGGCAGCCCATGGTCCTGAGTTCCTCCAGCTGCTCGGCATCCTCGATGCCTTCGGCGACGACATCCATGCCAAACGAACGGGCGAGGTGGAGGATGGAGCCGACGATGAGGCGCGACTCGTGGTCGTAGACGATGCCGCGCACGAAGGAGCGGTCGATCTTGAGGGTGTCGAAGGGGAAGCGCTGCAGGTAGTCGAGCGAGGAGTAGCCGGTGCCGAAGTCGTCCATGTGCAGGCCGACGCCGAGTTTTTCCAGAGCCAGCATGTTGCGCTGTGCGGCGGCGCCATCGTTCAGCAGGCCGGTCTCGGTGACTTCGAGGCGCAGGCTGGAGGGGCTGAGCCCGGTGGTGGTGAGGACCTGCTCGACGTGCGGGACGAGGTCGGGCTGCTCGAGCTGTTTGGCGGAGAGGTTGACGCTGATCCGCGCCTTTTGCAGGGGCTCGCTGCCGGTGCGGCGCCACTCGACGAGCTGGCGGCAGGCTTCGCCCAGGCCCCACTCGCCGAGGGGGAGGATGAGGCCGGTTTCTTCGGCGAGCGGGATGAATTCGGCGGGGGCGAGAAGGCCGCGGCGGGCGTGGTTCCAGCGCATGAGAGCTTCGAAGCCGATGATGCGGTTGGTGCGCAGGTCGACTTCGGGCTGATAGTGCATCACCAGCTCGCCCTGGCGGATAGCGCGGGCAAGGTCGGCTTCGAGCTCGAGGCGTTCGACGGCCTGCTGGCGCATGCCCTGGGTGTAGCAGACCATGCCGGGAGGCTCCTGCCGGCGCGCGTGGAGGAGAGCGGATTCGGCGTCGGCCATCATTTCTTCGGGATGGGTGTAGAGCATGGACGCCTGGGCGATGCCGATGGCCAGCTGCGGGGCGACGGTGGTTCCGCCAAGAACGATGGGGGTGCGGAAGGAGGCGAGGGCGAGCGAGGCAAAATGTGCGGCGTCGATCTGGGTGTGGGCGCCTTCGAGCAGGATCATGAACTCGGCGCCGATGAGGCGGGCGGCGAGCGAAGAGGCGGGGAGAAGCGACTCGAGGCGGTCGGCGGTTTCGATGAGGAGATGCTCGCCGCCGGCGGAGCCCAGGGTCTCGCAGAGGGAATCGAAGCGGTGGACGGTGACGGAGAGGAGGGCGAAGTTCCAGTCCCCGTGCTGAAAGCCGCGCTCAATGCGGCGCTCGAGCTGATCGACGAAGAAGGTGCGGTTGGGCAGGCCGGTGAGGGGGTCGGCGCTGCGCTGCGCGGTGGTGTCGCGCAGGGAGCCGGCGATATGGACGATGCGACCGGAAGAGTCGCGCGAGGCGACGCCGCGCAGGTGGACCCAGCGCCAGGAGCGATCTTCGCCCTGCACGCGGTGCTCGTTGGCGAGGGTCGGCGCTGAGCCTTCGCGCAGGGCGCGAAGTTCGGCCTCGAGCCGGGGCTGGTCGTGGGGATGGACCCGGTCGAGCCAGGCGTCGAGAGTGGAGCAGGAGTCGGAAAGCCCGGCGATGGAGCGGAAGCGCGCCGAGGCCCACAGCCGGCCGGTGACCAGGTCCCAGTCGAAGAAGCCTTCATCGGAGGCTTCGAGCGCGAGCGCGTAGCGAAACCAGTCGTCGGCGGGTGGCTTTTGCTCCTCCATGATCCCCTGTTTCTGAACTGATGTTCAGGCACGGAACGCCCGTATGGAGGAGATATCGGCGGAGGATGGCGGGGGGTGAGGCCGTTGTGGGACGGATGGGATCGAAGTGCCGGAATGGGAAGGTCAGAAGTCTGTGCTGGGGTGTTGGCGAGACTTGCCGTTGGGCCACAGGAGGCGCAGCTTCTTGTCGCTGACGCGAATCACGGTGTAGCTGGCGCCGAGAACTTCGCCATCGGCTTCGACGAGGAGCGGGGTGCGGTATTGCGTGCCGTTGAGGGGCCGGCAAACCATGCGCGCGACGGTGGCATATTGCGGGAAGGGCAAATCGCCCCAGCCTGGGCTGGAGCTGGTTTTGCCGGTAGCGAGAGCGTGGAAGCTGGCGTGACCGAGCCCGAGGCGTCCGGTGGGCGGGACCCAGGCGACGCGCAGCCAGCCGGCGAAGGGATCGCCGGAGGGGTGCCAGCGGTTGATCTCGGGAACATGCGTGGCGATGGCTTCGCAGGCGGGAACGACCTGGGTGGTGCCGTCGCTGAGGGTCATCTCGAGCTGGAAGGTCTGGACGGGATGTTCGACGAGGAGACGAAAGCCGCCAAGGAAGTACGCCAGGCGGCCGCCGCGGCGCTTGCCCTGGCCGGTGGGGGCGAGGTTCATGAGGGCGGCGTGGACGCCCATGCCGGCGGCGATGAAGAAGTACCAGCTGCGCATCCGCTTGTGGCCGGTGGGATTGAGGGTGACTTCGCCGAGGGTGACATCGCGGGGCTGCGCACCGAGGAGGAGACGCGCAGCGGCGATGGGATTGCGCGGCATGTGGAGGTTCTGCGCGATCACGTTGCCGGTGCCGAAGGGGAGGACGCCGAGCGTAGCGTCGGATCCAGCGATGCCCTGGATGACCTGGAAGATGGTGCCGTCGCCGCCGCAGACGAGGAAGGAATCGAAGCCGGCGGCCACGGCATCGCGCGCCTGCTGGCCGGCGGAGTGGGCGGAGAGGGTTTCCTGGAGATGGACGTCGGAGCCGTAGCCGCTGAGGAGTTCGGCAATTTGTTCGACCTGGGCGCGCCGCTTCTCATTATGGATGAGGAGCGGATTGAGGAACATCATGACACGGCGCATCAGGCGGGTCTCGCGAGGGGAGGCTCAGATTGGGATCGGCCGGGAAGGAAAGAGGAGGTGGGGAGGAGGCCGGAGAACTCCATATAAGAACTGTTGTAGAGGCGAATGGCTGAGCGCAATGTAAACAGATGATGAGATGCGGGAAAAAGTATCCGTGTGATTAACGGATGAGGGAGGCGTGCGGAGCGGCGGTTTGGGCCTGGAGCAGAGCGGCGAGGCGGTTGTGGAATTCGGTAGTTTCGCCCATGCCCAGGCGGGTTGCGGTGGTCTGGGCGGCGAGGGGGAGATCGCCGGCGAGAAGCGCTCCGGTCGCGAGGATATCGTAGAGTTCCGGGAAAGCGGGGTCGGTGAGCACCGCGTCCTGCATGTGGCGAAGGCCCTGGGCGGTAAGCCCGAGATGGACTTCGGCAGCGCCGAGCTTGGCGATCGCGAGCGGGGCGGCTTCACCCTGTTGCGCAGCGGCGAGATAGGCGTCGCGCGCGTCGCCATAGCGGCCGGCGTGGAAGTGGGCATCGCCGAGCGTCTGAAAATAGACGGCATTGCGAAGTCCGAGCGAGGCGGCGCGGGCGAGACGCTGCAGGGCTTCCCCGGGGTGGCCCATGCGGACCAGGCAGACGGCGGCGAAGAGCCAGGCCGTGGCGCAGTGCGGATCGAGGCTGCAGGCCCGTTCCAGGTGGACGAGCGCGGCAGCGGGGCGGCGATGATGCTCGAGTTCGCCGAGTCCGAGTTCGAAGAGGCTTTGCGGGTCGGAGGGATCGTCGGCGAGCTTCTTTTCGATCAGGGACTGATACAAATCATTTTTTTGCTCGCGGTCCGATGCCGGATCTTCCGCATGGCCGAAATGATGGACGATGAAATCGGCGGGGGCGGCACCGAGGCCGAGAGCGGCGAGTCTTTTTGTCACCGTCTCATGCACACATCCTTCGTAAAAGATACCGGGGTGGTTGCGAAAGAGGCGCAGGGTGGGGACGGGAACACAGGTGGGAAAGCCGCGAGTCTCTTCGAGGACGAAGGGATTGGGGCGCGGCGATTGCCAGCCGAGGCGGGTGTGACTGTCGCGCATGTAGTTCCAGCGCCAGTTTTCATAGGCGAACACGGTGGGAGCGTGGAGCAGGCCGCGGAGGCTGCGGGCGCCGGCGGGGTCGAGCGCCTCGTCGGCGTCGAGCACCAGGATCCAGTCGCAGCGGCGGTGGGCCAGGACCCGGTTGCGGGCGCGGGAGAAGTCGTTTTCCCAGGGAATGGCGAGGAGTTCGGCGTCAAAGTCACGGGCGATGGCGGCGGTCGCGTCGGTGGAACCGGTATCGCCGATCACGATGCGGTCGATCCACGGGGCGACGCTCGCGAGGCAGCGGGCGAGGCCGGGTACAGCGCCGTTCTTCACGATCATCTGCACTTCGAGGGTCGGCATCGGGGGGAAAGGACGCTCCAGGGTGCACAGGTTCGAGCACGCGAGGAGTGTGAAGGGTTCTATCGGCAGGTGGGGGAGAAAGTTTCAGGGCGGGTGACATCGAGCTCCGGACGCCCATGCTATGCTCCGAGCATTCTTCGAGGGCGCGAGGTGCGGTGGGTGCGGCAATGGCGGATGGCTGCGGTTCTGGCGGTGGCTGCGGTGAGCGCGGGAGCGCAGACGGTCGCGCATGCGACAGGTACGATCCACACGCCGGACGTCGAGATCGGCTACGAGACCTTTGGAGCGCAGGGGGCAGCGCTGCCGGTGATCGCGGTGAACGGGGGCCCGGGACTCTCGCACGCCTACATGATGGTCAATGATCTGTGGGAGCGGATCGGGCGCGATCGATTCGTGATTTTGTACGACCAGCGGGGGACAGGCCAGTCGAAGAAGGTTGCGGCAGGCGCGGCGCAGACGATGGATGCGCAGGTGGCGGACCTGGAGGCGGTGCGCGCGCATTTCGGAATCGACAAAGTGGCGCTGGTGGGCGATTCGTATGGCGGATTCCTGGTGATGGCGTATGGGGCGGCGCATCCGGGGCATGTGGCGAAGATGGTGCTGTCGGATTCGCCCTCACCCTCGCTGAAGGCGATGGTGCATCTGCTGCCGCAGGTCTTTCCCGACATTCTGGAAGAGGACGAGGCGGCCATGAAGAAGGCGGGCGGAGAGGAATCCGCAGCGCAGCGGGGTCTGATCGATCATTTCCGGATGCTGTTCTACTCGCCGGAGAAACGCGATGCGTACATGGCGAAGATGGGCGACCTCGGGTTCGAGCCGGCGGTAGCGCGTGCGGTGTCGCAATCGGCGGCGGAGCTGGATCTGACCGAGGCGGTGAAGGGATTCCATTTTCCCGTGCTGGTGATCACCGGGCGCTGGGACATGAACGTGGCGCCGGTGAATGCCTGGACGATGGCGCATGAAATTCCCGGAGCGAAGATTGAGTTCTTCGAAAAGAGCGGGCATTTGCCGGCGTATGAAGAGGCGGAGAAGTATCAGCGGGTAGTGGAGGAGTTTCTGGACGGGCAGTCAGCGCAGAGGGCGGGTGACAGGTGACGGTCGCCGTGTGCGAAGCAGAGGGGCCAGAGCAGGTCGATTCCTGAGGGACAAGTTCATGAAATTGTTGATCGCGGGTTTGGCGGTGTTGTGTGCGTTTGCGGCGAGCGCGCAGGATGCGGCGAAGGGGCCGGAGCCGGTGGAGCACACCTATGTGATCCACAACTTCAAAACCGAGAGCGGAGTGGTGCTGCCGGAAGCGAAGGTGATGTATGGGACGTACGGGAAGCTGAACGCGGCGGGGGACAACGCGATCCTGTTGCCGAGCCACTACATGGCGGAGATGCACGGGTACGCGTGGCTGATCGGGCCGGGGAAGGCGCTGGATCCGGAGAATGAATTTCTGGTCACGTCGGAGCTGTTCGGGAACGGGCGGTCGTCGTCGCCGAGCAACACGCCGGAGCCGTACCACGGGCCGCGGTTTCCGGTGATGACGATTCGCGACAACGTCAACGCGGTCCATGCGCTGCTGACCGAAGGGCTGGGAGTGAAGCATCTCAAGGCCGTCATCGGGTTTTCGATGGGTGCGCAGCAGGCGTTCCAGTGGGCGGTGTCGTATCCCGATTTCATGGACCGCGTCGTGGCGACGTCGGGAACGGCGAAGACGTATGGGCATGGGGTGGTGCGCGACGAGAGCGAGATTGGAGCGATCACGACCGATCCGGCGTTCAAGGGCGGAGATTACGTGGAGGAGCCGGAGAAAGGGATCGAGGAGTTTGCGCTGGTGTGGACGGCGTGGCTCTATTCGCAGGAGTGGTGGCGGAAGGAACTCTGGAAGACGGACGCGAAACCAGGAACGACCCTCGCGCAGACGATCGAGGAGTACAGGACGCATTTCATTCCTCATGCCGACGCGAACAACCTGATCCTGCAGCTGCGAACGTGGGAGAAGAACGATGTAGGGGCGACGCCGGGGTTTGGCGGCGACGAGGAGAAGGCGCTGCGTTCGATCCAGGCGCAGGTGCTGTACATGCCGTCGGCCACAGATTTGTATTTTCCGGTCGAGGATGCGCGGTTCGAGGCGCAGTTCATCCCGCACTGCACGCTGCTGCCGATCCCGTCGTTGTGGGGGCATCCGGCGGGGGCGGGAGCGGGCGACGATGGGAAGTTTGTGAACGCGAAGATCGCGAAGTTCCTGCAGGGCGAGGCGGTGGAGTAAGGGGCTTCGCACGGTCGCTGGCTTTGTTCGCAGCTTGTTCAGGCAGGCTCCGAAGCGGAGACGGCCGGCGATAGGATGGGTGCATCATGCAGACCTTTCTGCGCAATGCGAAGATCGTGGACGCCACGATGGAAGAGGCGCGTCCGGGAAACATCCTGATCGAAGGCGGGGTGATCCGGGAGGTGAACGCCGGAACGCCGGCGGGCGAGTGCGATGTGATCGACGCGGAAGGCCGAACCGTGATGCCGGGGCTGATCGACTGCCACGTGCATGTGGTGGCGAGCCTGATGGACATTGCGGCGAACGCGGCGCTCCCGGCGCCGATTGCGGTGCTGCGGAGCGTGGCGATCCTGAAAGGCATGCTGGAGCGGGGATTCACGACGGTGCGCGACCTGGGGGGTGCGCCGTACGCGCTGGCGGAGGCGATTGCGCAGGGACTGACGCCGGGACCGCGGCTGTTCACCTGCGGGAAGGCGCTGTCGAAGACGGGCGGACACTCGGATGCGCGGCCGCGCTATGACACGCGCGAGGCGAACCGGTGGGCGGGAAACTTTGGGGCGCTGGGGAGGATCGCCGATGGGGTGGACGAGGTGCGGCGGGCCTGCCGGGAGATGCTGCGCGAGGGCGCATCCTTTATTAAGGTGATGGCGAATGGCGGAGTGGCGAGCCCCACCGATCCCATCAACTGGCTGGGCTACACGGTGGACGAGCTGAAGGCGGCCGTCGAAGAGGCGCGCGACGCGAAGACCTATGTGGCCGCGCATTTGTATACCGCGGAAGGGATCGAGCGCGCAGTGGCGTGCGGAGTGCGAACGCTGGAGCACTGCAATCGGGTGGACGCGAAGGCCGCGCAGGCAGCGGCGAAGGCGGGGGCCATTGCGGTTCCGACGCTGGTGACGTATGAGGCGCTGGCGCAGGATGGCCCTGGGCTGGGGCTGCCGGCGGCGTCGGTGGCGAAGATTGAGACGGTGCGCAAGGCGGGACTAGAGAGCCTGGCGATTCTGCGCGACGCGGGCGTGACGACGGCGTACGGGACGGATCTGCTGGGGCCGACGCATGTCCGGCAGAACGAGGAGTTCGCGATTCGGGCACGGGTGCTTGGGGCACGGGAAATCCTGGCGAGCGCGACGACGGTAGGCGCGCAGGTGCTGGGGATGGAGGGGCGTCTGGGGGTGATGCGCGAAGGTGCGATCGCAGACTTGCTGGTGGTGGTCGGCGATCCGCTGCAGGACATCGCGCTGCTGGCAGAGCCGGCGAAGCATCTGCGGATGGTGATGAAGGAAGGCGCGGTGGTGTGGGGGAGCTAAGGCCGGGTCAGCCCAGAAAGAGGTCAGCGGACGCGCGGTGAGGCGGAAGAACGTTCGCTGACGTTGGCTTTGCGGGATTGCGATTCGCTACCGAGCTACCGCGCTGAGACCTCGAGCAGCGCTGTCGTTCCCGCATCGAGCTGGACCGAGCGCTGGGTGGATTCGAGAGTAAAAGCGCCGTCACGCGCGCCGTTGTTCGCGAGGACGACGGAGTGGAGGCCGTAGACACCGCAGGCATCAGCGGAGAAGTCTCCGATGGATTGCTCGGTGGTGGTGGCATCGCAGGCGAGGCCGGGATCACTGGCGCCGGCAGAGGCAAGCAGGCGCGCGGCGTTGCCCTGGCTGCGGCGATAGCCCACGGTGGAACCGTCGGGAGCAAGGATCGTTTTTTCCAGGGGCGAGGCGGTGTCGCCACCGATGAGGGTACGAGTGGAGGACCAATCCATTTCATCGAGGCCATGCGGGATCTCGGCCTCATGCGAGGCAACCGGGCCGGCGATGGCACGCAGCGAGAGCGTGAGCACAACGACGCCACCCGGCATGGCGGAGACCCGGAAAGGGGAGAGGGGCGCGAGGGTGTTGGGGACGGCAAGCCTGTCGAAACGGATCGAGAGCAGCGAAGGACGTTGCACGGCGTACGGGGTTGAGTCGAAGACGAAGGGAGAGGACGCAACGACGTGGCCGGTGAGCAGGGTTCCGGCGGGAACCACCTGATGGCCCGGGAGAAGAATGTCCTCAAGGGTCCTGGCGGCGACCGGATCGCCGGGCTGCGCGTGGTTTGCGGCAATGGTTTTCGTCAGGGCGACGGGGATGGCGGTCGAGGGAGGAATCGCCTGGGAGAATCCGGGGGCCGCAAGTGCGGCAAGGAACAGAGCGGCGAGAGAGCGGCGCGTAGCGGAGAAGCGCATGGGGACATCGGTCCTTTCGATTGGACGCGCGTGACGGCGGACGGGGTGCAAGCCGGTCGCCGTCAGAGCGGGAAAACACCAGAGAACGGCTGAGCGTTTCGGTTTGTTTGGCGATTGTACGTTCAGAATTCTCAGCTGCCATGCCCAGGAAGTACCGGAGAAGGAGTTACTGTCTCAAAAAGAAACACGCTTTACCGGCAGGGGCAAAGAGGCAATGGAGTGGAGGCAGGGCTGGAGTGGCAAAAGAAAAAAGGGCCTCCGGCGGGTTGACCGGAGGCCGAAGAACTCAGGAGGCTGAGGTTGGATCAGGGAATGTAATAACGGAAGGATGACTCCACGATATTGTCGATGCCGCGGGGTGCGCCGCCGACGCCGGACCATGCCTCGCGCAGAACGTAGACGTAGTCTGCGCCGTATTGCACGGTTCCACCGGTCCCTTTGTAGAAGCGATACCAGAAGCCGGTGGCAGCGGTTTCGAGCGATTTGAGGCTGGCCGAGCAGGAGAAACCGGCTTCGGCAAAGCATTTGGAGTTGTCGATGGTGCGCAGGCCATAGCCGTAGTCGCGGGGAAGATACTCTTCGCCGGTGAAGGCGTAGGCGTCGAAACGGGAGGTGGGATGCACCTCGAAGCCGGTAATGCCATGGATGGATTTCTCGGCGGCCAGGGAGCCATCGGGCTTGACGATGACATCGGTGGAAGTGGCCCCGTAGCGGCCGATGGCGCCGTACATGGCCTGGGCCAGATAGCTGACTTTGGGAGTGAAAACGGGAACATACGCGGCGCCACCGAGGGCGCCGTTCAGGAGGGTATTGTTCCTGCCGGGCACAGTGGCGGTGGAGTTGAGACGATCGCGGAAGGTTCGGCCGACGGCTTTGACTTCAAAGTGGCCGAGCCCTGAGTCGAAGGCGATCTTGCCGATCAGATCGGGCGCGACGTTGGTGGAATACGTCGTGTTGCTCATAATGCCGGTGCCCGTGGTGGCGAGTCCGGACAAGTTGGCGCTGATGGCCGAGGGAACATTGGCTGGAGTGACGCCGACGGTAGCAGCGTTTTCCGCGGAGAAAGCGAGCGTCGTTCCGTAGCCCGGCACCCGTCGTGTCACGCGGAAGGCAGTCTGGCGCGCGTAGTCGAATCCGGGAAGGATGGTGGCGTCGATCATCGCGGGAGCGAACTCGGTGAGGTTTTCGATGCCGGCGCGATTGAGAGTGAGGAGCGACCACATCTGGCCACCGGCGAAGGTCCAGCCGGCGGGGAACTGCGCTCGGCCCCACAGCTGGCGGATGCGATTGCTGTAGCCATTGGTCTGAACTTCGCTGGCGGAGAAGCCGCTGGCGAGGAAATCAGTTTCGAAGTAGCCGGCGACGGTGGCGTTGCCGGCCGGACCGGTGGCGCGCAGGGTGAGGCGAGTCTGGCGGGAACTGGCACGGAACTCGGACTGATGCGACATGGGCTGCGCGTCCCAGGGAATGGAAGCCCAGCTGGTATTGATGTCGGCATTTTCGGCATGACTGCGGTAGAGAGCTTCGGCAGCAAAGAATCCGCCGGGGACCAGAGTGATGCCGCGATAGCGCAGCGCCGGGGGATTCTCGCGCTGGGGCTCGAGCTTCTTCTGCTGCTCGACCCAGAGGGTGGCGGGAGCCAGAGAGGTTTTCAGGGCGGTGACGGCGGACTGCAGGTCTTTGCTCTGATTCGAGGCCTGGAGCTGGGCGGCGGCGCTGAGCTGATCGATCTGCTGCTGGGCCTGGGAAAGATGATCCTTCGCTTCGCGGAGCTGAGCGGCGAGGGCGTCGTTGTTCTGCTGCAGCTGGTCGAGGCGCTGCTGCTGGTCGCGGTTCTGCTGGTCGAGGGTCTGCCGCAGCTGATCCAGATCCTGCTGGAGGGCGTCGGTTCTGGACCGATGAGCGGGTTGACTTTTCGCAGGCGGGAGCGGCGCCGAAGGAGCAGCCGTCTGGGTCAATGCGGCGGGTATCAGGATGGCCGCGGCAAGCGAGGTCAGAGAAAGAGAGCGAAGCAGACGAGAGATCTTCATAAAAGGCATCGCCGACAGCGGCGGTTGCTGGAGGTATCGGCGGTGGGAAGGGAAGAGTGAGGAAGGGAGTGAAACGCGCGCGGCCTGATTTCCGAATTGGGACGGCGGCGATCGCGCATCCGTCCCGTTCTCACTCCACGTCGTCGCGCGCCGATAA
>Ga0335072_10014264_pt1 | contig 11289 bp, 9 predicted proteins | sample Lox_Sample_21_FD_206725 | JGI IMG/M metagenome (GOLD analysis project Ga0335072, IMG submission 206725) | Soil microbial communities from Loxahatchee National Wildlife Refuge, Florida, United States - Lox_Sample_2.1 | ecosystem: Environmental > Terrestrial > Soil > Wetlands | place: USA: Florida...
CCGCACTCGATACTTTATTGATCTGCATGTTGGTCCCTCAGTTGTAATTGATCGCAGCGAAATTGCTGCCAACGACCATCAAGACCGGGGCAGCCTGCCGATTATTACCCAGCCGTATTGCGATAGGTCACTATTTGATGGCTCGCGGCGCGGTGGGCATTTGGACTCCCGGGCCGTCAGCAGTTGTGGAAGGTGTAATGGCCACCGACGCGGAGCCGCCCAAACCCCCTACCCTATGGCGTTGCAGCATGCGACCGCGCATCTGGCGAGGTCGCAGAGCCAACCTGCCAACCCGCCAGCCGGCGGCCGCGTTTGTCCATTGGCCTCGATCCGCTGGAGTTTGCGATACTGAAGGAATGTTCCTACAGATCGAGAATTTCTTGACGGCCGAGGAGGTTCGCTCCATCACGCAGATCGCCCAGCAAGCCAAGTTCGTCGACGGGCGCCGGTCAAATCCGCACAATCTAACGAAGGACAGCTTGATTGCCGATCCGAGCGATCCCATCGCCCAGAAAGCTTCCCAGATCGCGCTCGCCGCCTTCCAGCGGAACGAGCAGGTGAGAGACTTCGCCCTCCCGCACCGCTTGGCGGTCCCGTCTCTGTGCCGCTACGACGTTGGCATGAAGTATGGCGCGCATGTCGACGCCGCGTATCTTCCGGTGGGCACGCAGCCGCTGCGCTCCGACGTGTCCTGCACGATTTTCCTGTCGAAACCGAGTGACTATCAAGGAGGAGAGCTCGTCGCTCATATCGGCTCGGAGCTAGTGACCATCAAAGGCGAGGAGGGCTCGGCGGTGCTCTATCCGTCGACCACCGTGCATCAGGTGATGCCGGTGAGCTCCGGCGAGCGGCTGGTCATCATCACGTTCATCGAGAGCCAGATCGCCGATCAATTGCAGCGCGATTTGCTGTATTCGCTGGGCGAGATTCGGGCGTTAGAGGCGCTCAAAATGGACTGGCGCAACCGGGTGCAGCTCGATTATGTGATCCAGAATCTGCATCGAATGTGGTCGAGATAGGCGGTCGCCGCCGTTTGGCCGGCCATGACCCGTACTCCAGATTCCGACCATGAAGCCCTGCAAGCGGTCTACGAGGCCGCACGCAGCGGCAACCATGCGCAGGCGGGGCAGCTGGCCGCAAGCGCTCTCGCGAGGGGACTCGAACATCCGCTCGTATTGAACGTCGCGGCGCTCCGGCTCGAGCAGCAGGGAAGACCACACGAGGCGCTGCGGCTGTTGCAGCGCGCCGTGCAGGTCGCCCCCGATGATACGGCGTCGCGCAACGCGCTGGGGTTGTGCCTCCTGCAGCTCGAGCGCGCGGATGAGGCCGTTGAACAATTCGAGATGCTGTTGCGGCTGAACCCTTCCCTGCCCTACGCGCACACCAGTCGTGGCAACGCTTTGCTCGCGCGTGGTTCGATCAGCGAGGCCGAGGAGAGCTATCGGCGCGCACTCGCGCTCGATGACAGGCAAGGCATGGCATTTGCGGGTCTAGCGCACATCGCTGCGGATCGCGGCGCCTATCATCAGGCCAGGGACCTCGCCGAGAAGGCGCTCGCACTGCTGCCCGGACTGCCGGACGCTATCATGACCCGCGCCGCCGCCGAGCTCGGCGAGCGTCTGCCCGCCAGGGCCGAGAGCCGCATGCGCGCGCTCCTTGACGGGGGCGCCCTCAGCGGCGAGCAACGCGCGATGGCCATGGGCCTGCTCGGCGACATTCTCGATGCACTCGGTCGCCCGGACGAAGCCATCGAGGCGTATACCGCCTGCAACGAGGAACTGCGGAACAAGTATGCAGGCGTCTTCGGCGGCTCGGGGAGCGCGCTGGAGTACGTGCGTGGCTTGACCCGCTACTTCGAGCGCGCCGACCCCGACGTCTGGGGACCGCCCGCGCCGGCCGGTGCAAATTCCGCCGACGTGAAAGGCCATGTCTTCCTGATCGGGTTTCCGCGATCGGGCACTACGTTGCTCGAGGTGATCCTGGAAGGTCATCCGAATGTGGTCAGCCTCGAGGAACGCGAACTGCTCATCGATTCGGTCCGGCAGTTCATGCAGCCTATGGCGCGCGACGCCGGCGGCCCTCGAGGCCGCGCGCTCGGCCTACTGGAGGCGCGTGGCCGCGGAGGGGTGCGAAGTCGCCGGCGCCATCTTCGTCGACAAGCATCCGCTCAACACGTTGAAGCTCCCGCTGATCGCAAGATTGTTTCCGAATGCCAAGGTCCTATTCGCCTGCCGCGATCCGCGCGATATCGTGCTCTCGTGTTTTCGACACCGGTTCCGCATGAGTGCCCCCATTTTCGAGCTGCTGTCCATCGAGAGCTCGGCGCGCTACTACGATGCCGTCATGCGCCTCCTGGTTCGCATGATGAGCCTGTTCACGCTCGATACGTGCCTCGTGCGGCACGAGGATGTGGTGACTGAATTTGCCCGCGAGATGAAGCGGGTTTGTACTTTTTTGGGCCTCGAGTGGGCACCCGCGATGGGAGATTTCGGGCTGCGGGCCAGGGATCGCGGGGTTCTCACGCCGAGCACCGCTCAGCTGGTACGGGGTCTCAGCACCGAGGGAGTCGGCCAATGGCAGCGCTATCGGAGCCACCTGGCACCCGTCCAAGCCTTGCTCGAGCAGTGGGTTCAGCGGTTCTATTACACCCCCTAGGGGGTAAACCAAAAAAGGCGGGCCGAGTGGCCCGCCTCTCATGCCAACCTGCTTGCGCTAGAACTGCGCCGTGATCTCGCCGAAGACGTACCGGCCGAGTGTATCGTAGACCTGCGGCATAGTGTTGCCATTGCCGATGGGCGGCGCTGGAAGGTCGGTTGCTCCTATCACCGGGGGATCCTTGTCGAGGATATTGTTGCAGCCCACTCGCAAGGTCACCTTATCCATCAATTTCACTGCTGCGGTAATGTCGAAATAGCTGTAAGAGCTGATGAACGCGTCCGTGTTCGAAATGCCGCCATTGGCGATGGTGCCGCCGTTGCCCGCCGCGAGGTTCGTATTGGGACTGAGATACTCCAGCTTGACCGGCGAGAAGTAACGCCAGGCGAGCGTGACGTCGAGGCCGGACCAAGGGGTCTGCCAGGTCTCGCGCACCGTGCTGCGCCAGTGGAACACAGGAGTCCCCGCGCCGCTATTGAAGTCCGAGCAGCTGGGTCCGTAATACCCGGCGCAGTTGTAAGCGGTCGCTCCATCGATCGCGATGGGCGTCACTTCGTACTTGTCGACGTAGGTGCCAACAACGCTGGTATGGAGCTTGCCGAAGGCGCCTATGTCGTACGCGTATGCGATATCGACGTCGACGCCTCGCGTCTCGAGCTTTCCAACGTTCGCCAGCGCATCGACGACGTAGCCGTTGTTGGAAAGCCAGAGTGACCCTATCGCGTCGCGATGGACGTCGCCGCAGAACAGGCCGCTTTGCACGCAATCGAGCAGGATCGTGTTCTCGCCGACGGTCTGAATGACGTTCTCGACCCTGATATCGAACCAGTCGAACTGCGCGCGCAGGTTCGGCACGAAGGACGGCGTGAGCCCGATGCCGAACGAGGTGGTGAGCGCAGTCTCGGGCTGCAGACCCGGATTGCCGCCGGTCAGGGCGTTGTACTGCGCCGCCGAATTCGCAAGTATATGCCCGTACTGCGCGGCAGATACCCCCGTTCTCGCACAGGCAGCCTCCGAGTAAGCGGGGGATGGACCGGCGCAAGGATCGAGCGTGCCCTCGAGGCCGACCGACTGGGCGGCATAGAGTTCCACGACGTTCGGCGCACGGACCGCGCGCGCGAAGCTGCCGCGCAGGCGCACATCCTGGATTGGCGTGAACTCCACGCCGAACTTGTACGTATTGGTCTTGAACCCGGTGCTGTAGCTCGAGTACCGGTAGCCGCTGTCCACATCCAACGTCTTGACGAACGGCATGTCCTCGATGACCGGCAGGTGCGCCTCGATAAAGCCTTCCTGGGAGAGGATCCCGCCGGACACCGGGGGCAGCGGACCACCGCCGCCCGACAGGTCGCCTTCTTGCAGCTCGATATCGGGGTTGGTCGAGAGCTTGACGTCTCGGTACTCGTAGCCGACGTTCACCTTGAGGCCCTCACTCGCCGTCGGGATCTGGATGCCGTATTTGCCGAGATCGCCGGTGAAATTCGTGTCGGCGACCGTCTGTGTGATATTGCCGGTCTCGATGCCGGGCACGTGCAGATACGCCAGTGCGGCCGGCGTGACGCCGCCGAGCGTGAAGATGTTGTAGGGCACGCAAGGCGCCCCTCCTACCCCCGGCACGGCCGCTACGTTGCAGGTCGGCGCGGCAGCCGTTCCCCCGATGTTGAAGGCGTTGTTCAGCTTGGTTATCGAGAAATAGTTGTCCTTGGTCGAGATGAGGTTGACGATCGAATACTGGAAGCTGGTGTCGTAATTCCAGGCGTCGTCTATCTTGCCCTTGACGCCGAGCACTTCGTGCCAATCCGCGTGCGTCAAGTCCGTGACTCGGTTACCGCCTTCGACGTCGCGCCGCCCGATGATCATGTTGCCGCCGCCCGCGTCACCCGTCGTGCTGCCGCCGCACCACGCGGAGAGCTCTGCGGCCGACAGGAGCGGGTTGGAGCAAGGGAGGGTGAACACACCGAAAAAGGCGCCCGACGGGGCGATCTGAGCGAGGGAGTGATCGTTCATGAACATCGAGGTCATGTACACCGTCGCGTGCTCGTTAAACTCATAGTGCAAGAACGCTCCCCCCGTGTAGCGCTCGTCCGGGCGCTGGAAGTAATTGAGCGGTCCGTAGTTGTATCGATACTTGTCCGAGAACGGGATCAGCGAGCCGCCGGGCCCGATGGTATCGTCGTCGCCGTTCACCGGGTTGTAAAAGCGGCCCGGATAGGAAGTCGAGGAACCCGAGCAATAGAACTTGCCGCCCGTATTATAGGAGCCGGCGACGTAGCCCGAGCCGAAGGTGCACGCGCTGACCGAGTACTTGGATTGAAGCACGGACAGCACATTGCGATAGCCCAAGTAGGCGGTCACATTTCCGTTGCCATCGGGCGAGTTCAGTCCGGCGATGACCGTGATCTCCTGCTGCGCGCCCGCCCAGACACTGCCCGGCGCCGCCCCGAAATCGTTCCCGGTCGATGTATTGAAGTCGTTGAGAGCCGTTTCGACGCCTTGCGTGTCCCGGTTGTCGTGCTGGTAGATGCCGCCATTGGCGACGACTTTGACCCCCTCGAAGTGATCGTTGAGCTTGAAGTTGACGACCCCCGCGACCGCGTCGGCGCCGTACACCGACGAGGCGCCCCCGGTGAGAACCTCGATGCTGTCGATCAAGGCGTCCGGAATCATGTTGATATCGGAGGCGGAGCCGCCCGTGCCGGAGGTGGGATCGCCAGGGCCGAGACGGAAGCCATTGACCAGAACCAGCGTGCGCTTCGCGTTGAGGCCGCGCAGGTTCACGTTGGCCGTGCCGTCGGCAGCGTTCGAGGCGGCCGAACCTTGAGAGGCGAAGACCTGCGGCAATTCATTGAGCAGATCCTCGACACGGGTTACCCCCCTCTCCTGAATGTCGACGGAGGAGACGAAGGTCACGGGACTGATGGAAAGCTCGTTCGGCACCGCGATGCGCGAGCCGGTCACCACGACCTCCGCAAGAGCGTTATCCGAGTTGGCGGCGGGCGCGGCTGTTTGCTGCTGGGCGCTGGCGATACCGCACGACGCAACCAACGAGCCGCCGGTGAGCGCGGCGTGTATGGCCAAGCGTAGCGAAGGGTTGGCGGAACTACTTTGAAGCATGTGCTCTCCCTGATGCCGAAATTTGTGAGGTAACGGACTAGGTGAAGCGCGCCTTCAGAAGACCACCTGCAAATCGGAGGGCGTCGCCGGGACCCTCCAGATAGACTGGTAGGGCCCGGGCTCGTCGCGCGAGCGCTACTAAAGACATCCCCGAAACGGTTGGCCGCTTCTAGCTATTTTCACCAATGGGCAGAGAATAGCACAGCGGCGGACGTTGACAATACGCCACGCGTGCTGCTCGGCACCCGATGGCGCAGCGCCTTCGGGCCCGCTGCATTGTTGTGGGCAGGCAACGCGGCGCTGGCGCGCCCCAGCATTTGCCCGCTGGACGAGCCGCCACGAGTGCTCGCATGATCGTGGCCAGCGAAAAGGGCAGCTTGAGATGAGTACAGCAGTCGCTGATTTTGAATTCGAGATCGGCGCGCGCCTGGGCCGTGGGGACTTTGCGGGGGCCCAAGCCGCCGCTGCGATTTGCCGAGGCGAATGGCCGTCCCATCCTGCGGGCTGGCTGCTGGGCAGCATCGCGGCTCTGCTCGCCGGCGAGAAGGAAACTGCCCTCGCGCTCGTTGATCAATGCCTCGGCATGAATCCCCGCGACGTCCGGTGCCTCATTCAGAAGACCGAATGTCTCATGGCACTGGGGCGCCGCAACGATGCGTTATCGGCGGCGGCGGCCGCCGGGGAGTGCGCGGGACCGAATGCGGCCGCGCTCGATGCGGTGGGGGAGTTCTTGGTGCTCGCGCGCGAGCACACAAGAGCACTCGAGATCTACGACCGTGCCGTCGCGGCGGCGCCGTCCGACCCTTCCGTTCTGGCGAAACGGGCGGCGGTCCACACCTATTTGGGTCATTTCGATCGGGCCGAGGCTGACCTGGCTCGGGTGCTCGCCATCTCGCCGTTCGACGCCGAGGCGATGCGGGCAGCTGCGGACCTCCGCCGTCAGACGCGCGATGCCAACCGGATCAGCGACATGCACGCCGCGCTTGCCGCGGCCCCGCCGGGAGCGGAGGACGCGGCGCGGCTCAATTTCGGGCTTGCAAAATCATACGAGGATCTTGGCGAGTACGAATCGAGCTGGCGCCATCTGGAGGCTGGTAACCGGATCGAGCGCGCGCGCCTCCAGTACCATGCGGAAACCGATCGCGCTGCCATCGAGGCGATCATTCGTGCATTCCCCTCGGTGGAGCCTGCCAAACCCGGCGGCGCAAGCGAGAGCCCGATCTTCATCGTCGGCTTGCCGCGCACGGGCACGACCCTGGTCGAGCGCATCATCGGCAGTCATTCCGCGGTGTATTCGGCCGGGGAGCTGTCCGCGCTGTCGGAAGCGATCGGGTGTTGCATCGATCGAGCTTCGACCGCGAAGCCGCGCAATTGGATCGAGTATGCCGAAGCGCTCGGCGAGCTCGATGGCGCGTCGATCAGGAGCGAGTATTTGCTTCAGTCCCAGGCGCGCCGCGGCGAATTGCCGCGCTTCTCGGACAAGCAGCCTCTGAACTTCTTGTATTGTGGGTTGATATTCCGGGCCTTTCCGAACGCCCGCGTCGTGCATCTGACGCGGCACCCGCTGGCGACCTGTTACGCGATCTACAAAACCCTGTTTCGAGGCACCTATCCCTTCGCTTACGATTTGGCCGAGCTCGGCGAGTTTTACGTCAATTACCGCAAGCTCATGGCGCACTGGCACAGTGTCTTGCCCGGGCGGATGCTCGACGTCGCCTACGAGGAGGTGGTGAGGGCGCAGAGACCGACGACCGAACGAATGCTGGCATACCTCGATCTCCCTTTCGAGGAAGGATGTCTCGACTTCCATTTGAACCCGGCACCGGTCGCCACCGCGAGCACCGTTCAGGTACGCCAGCCCCTGTATGATTCTTCGCTGATCCAGTGGCGGCACTACATCGCTCAGCTCGCACCCCTGCGGGCGCGCCTCGAATCTGCCGGCATATCGATCGATTGAAGCGCACGCCTCGAGCATCAGCGCACGCGGGTAACCTTACAGCCCCGGCCGGTAGCGACCTGCAGCCAGTAGGAGCCGAGTGCGCCACGCGAGATCGTCACGACATCGCCCACTCTCGACAGGAGATCCCCTTCCGCGAGCAATTGTCGCCAGGTTTGGTCGTTGTCCAACCTGAACACCGTACGTCCATCGGGCTGGGTGCTAACCCCCGCGATGTGCGCTTGAATTTTGGCCGCGTCCGTCGATCGCAGCCCTGCAGCGACTTCCTTCCGGGCAACGGTCCGTTCAGGCAGCCCGAACTGCTGCTGCGCATCGAGGGGTGGGCGCGGGGCGGTCGCCGCCGGGCTCGAGGAGGGCACGTGTACGGCAGCAGCTGGCAGTGCTAGCGGGGGTGCGGGCGAAGCTGCCGCGAGAGCGGCAGTCTCGCGGTCGAAGCAGGTGAGGCGGGCCGTCGCATCCGAAATATCGCGGCAGGCCAGCAAGCGACTGAGCGGATCGGACGCGGACGCGCGGCAGAGCGTGCCTAGGACCAAGACCAGAGCCAGTCCTGTTGCGCCGCGTACCCGCGGCGACAGGCGCTGTCCGCGCTCTGCACCGACGGCCGTCAAAGGGACACCCCCGGCACGGAGCCTTCGGGCTCGTAGTATTCCGCCAGCACAGCGGTGGTCTCGCGCACAAGATCTCGCTCGAACTCGGTAAGCTGTGGGTTCCACACGTCGAAGATCAAGATCGCTCGGGCCATGTCCGAATCGTTCCAGGCCTCGTGCTCGATGGTGTCGTCGAATACCCAGGCGTCGCCCCTGCTCCATTCACGGATTTCGCCGCCCACCCGGAATCGGCAGCTTCCGGGTACGATCAGCGGGAGGTGTACCGTCAAACGCGTATTGGTCACACCGCTGTGCGCCGGAATCTTCGTGTGTGCGTCCAGTATGGAGAAGAATGCCGTCGGCCCATGCCCCGGAATGTCCACCTGCGGTATCTGCGACAGCACGGCCATTGTTCGGGGACATCGCGCTGCGTGCGACTCTTCGCGCCGTCCCTGGTTCCAGAGAAAATACGCGCTCCAGCGGCGCGAATGGTTGAGTTCGCGCCACTGGCGCAGGGGAACGCCTGGGTCGAAGGCGATATAGGGCTCGATTCCCGACTGGTCGGCGCTCAGCACTCCAAGCAATTCCTCGCATATTGGCTCGGTCGCCGCCTCGAGGGCAGAGAGCCAAGGAAATCGCTCGCGATCGAAAAACTCATAATTGTTGAGATACGGGAAGAGGATCCCGGTTGGCTCAGGGGAATAAATGGCGCGACGTCCGAGAATCCGGTCCAGGCAACGGTCGAATCGACGGCGCGAAGTGGGGTCGGGGGGCTGCAACGGGGCGAGCCGGGCGTCGAATAGCGCCCCGAGCAGGGCCGCATTCTCGGCGACGCGCTTGCGCGCGTGGACCAGGTGAGCCTCGATCGGAGCCGGCAGTGGGGTGCCGGGTGCCAGTGTCTGCAACGCATGACCGTACACCGCCGCGGCGGCGCGCGGTTTGCCCATGAGGTCGAGCACCGAGCCCTTTTGCAAAAGGACCACGAGGTGCGTCGGATCGACGGCGAGCGCCCGCTCGAGCGCCGCCAACTCCTCCTCGCGGTGACCCAACGTTCGCAGCACCGCCGCGAGGCTTAGCCAGAACGGCACGTGCTTGGGCGCCAGCAAAACGATCCGTTCGAGCAATGTACGCGCGGCGTCCGGATTACCGCCGAGCGCCAGCCGCCTGGCGCGCTCGTGCAGCACGCGCGGATGGTCTGGAAAGAGGGTGGCTGCTTCGTCCAGCACACGTTGTGCCTCGGCATGACGCTGCTCGGCCGCCAATGTCTCCACCTTGGCAAGGACCGCCGCCACTTTGCGCTCTTGAAACTCCGGGTCCTGTGCTGTCGATCGCACGTTCACGCTGGCAGTATACCCTCACATCGGGCGCTGACGGGCTTGCACGAATGGCGTTAAGATTTGCCTTCGATCCCGACGGGACGTATCCCATGCAACATGCTCATGCAGCCGCCTGAACTCGTCAATATGTTTGCGGTGCCGTTCGCGTTCAGCCGCCACCCGTCTCAAGCTCGTCTGAACCAGCAGCTGAGACGCCTCATTCTCGCCCAGGAGCAAACGGATACGGCAAATCCCCGGCCGTTGACCCAGCGCAACGAAGCGCTGTTCGAAAGCCACTTCAATTTCTTCCGCGACGCCGACCCGGCCGCGCAGGAACTGAAGACATTCTGCTGGGACCAGCTGCTCGCCGTGATCGGCATGCTGAACGGCTACGATCTGAAAACCCTGCACCGATTGCAGATCTACAACGACTGCTGGTTTCATGTCACGAGGCGCGGCGGCTTCTTCGGCGTTCACAATCATCCCAATGCCTCTTGGAGCGGAGTATATTGCGTTGATCCGGGCCGACACGACCCTGGAAGCAAGCACAGCGGGATGCTCACGTTCATCAATCCCAGCATCACGAGTGCCATGCATCTCGACGCGGGTAACGCGCATATGAAGCTGCCGCACGCGCACCAGATTGCGCTCGTCTCGCTCGAGCCTGGACAGCTCGTGATCTTTCCATCGTGGGTCCTGCACGACGTCAAACCCTACGAAGGTACGGGCGAGCGCATCACCGTCGCATTCAACTGCTGGTTCACGCTGCCGGACGCCGGCTGAGCTTGCAGGCGGGGATCAACCGCCGCGGAAGAAGCTGATGTCGTAGAACTCGCTCACCGCTGCCGTGGCGGCCCGTACCAGGTCGCGCTCCGCGGCGCTCAAGCGCGGATTCCAGATGTCCAGGATCAGCACGGCGCGGGGCACGTCGCTCTCGTTGCTCGCCGCGTGCTCGAACGTATCGTCGAAGACGAGTGCCCTGCCCGGATGCCACTCGCGCCGCTCGGCGCCCACGCGGAACTCGCAGCCCGACGGGATGATCAGCGGAAGGTGCACGATCAGCCGCGTGTTGGTCACCCCCGTGTGCGGCGGGATGCGCGTCTTGGCATCGAGAATCGAGAAGACGGCCGTCGGTCCCGAGGAGGGCACGTCATAGCGCGGCCAGGCTTCGAGTGCGGCGGCGGTGCGCGGGCAGCGCGCGATGTGCTCCGGGAGGGCAACGCCCTCGCGCCAGAGATAGTAAACGCCCCAGCGCCGCGATTGATTGAGCTCTTGCCACTGATTCAACGGCATTCCCTCGGGAATGCGGACGTAAGGCTCGAGTGCCGCCGTTCCCTCGCTGATCACGCCGCTCAACTCGGCTCGAATATCGGCGGTCGCCGCCTCGATCGAGTCGAGCCAGGGGAAATCCTCGCGCTCATGGAATTCGATCGGCGGCAGCTGAGGGAAGTACATGAAGCTCGGTTGAGATCGGTAGATGGCGTCCTTGTGCAGCAAAGTCGCCAGGCATTTATCGAAACGGCGCAGCGTCTCGCCGGCGTGGCGCGCGCGAGTGTCCTGCAGCCTCTCGTCGAGGAAAGCCTCGAGCGAGCGATCGTTCGCTGTGACGATCTCCCGGGCGTGCTGCACGACTTCGCGCAGCGGCGCAGGGGGGTCGAAG